>OGHJ01002330.1_pt1 | contig 16401 bp, 15 predicted proteins | sample 1571351 | NCBI WGS metagenome assembly OGHJ01 (sample SAMEA2582037, study PRJEB24529) | metagenome | biome: Human gut stool | place: China | collected 2011 | reverse complement strand
CTGCCGACAAAGTGCATTCACTCAAAAAGCATAGATGCACTCCTATGCTGCCAGGCCGCTGCCTTTGATTCCAGGTTCCCCTTTCGTTCTCCGCCGACGTTGATATGAAAGGTCTGGATGTCCCTTCTGTATTTTTATTTGGCGTTTTCTGCACAAGCACATCAGAGAAGTACATTCTTCGATGTAAATATGTCCATTTTACGTTAAAACCGCAAAATTAAGAACCAAGGCGAATGCGGACTGTCCAGCTCAAGTATGGTCAATTGGAAAAGCAAAGAGACGTCCTGAACCATTGGATTCAGAACGTCTCTTTAAGGAATGGCACTATCAGTTGCATACTCAGCTGAATAAGCCCATCTCAAAACAGACCCGTCAAATTTGAAACTTAATGTTATGCTGACTTTCTGTCTCAGTACAATCAGTTTACCCGTTCCCGAGCTCCCTCCTGCCCCCTGAGTATCCCTCGGCATCCCGCCAGAACATCCTGCCAGGTGGCCTCGAAATCCCCGGTATACCAGGGATCGGCCACCTCCTGCCCGGGACGTCCGGCATAGTCCAGCAACAGATGAACCTTACCTTCGGGGTCTCCCCCCAGTATTCGGCACATATTGCGCATATTGGCTTTATCCATGCCGATGAACAGATCATAGGCGCTATAATCCTGTGCAGTCAGCCGCCGGGCACAATGATTTCCGTAGGGCACGCCATGTCTGGTTAGGGTCTGTCGGGCAGGTAAATAGACGGGATTCCCCAACTCCTCCGCACTAGTGGCCGCAGAACGGATGGAAATTTGATTCTCTGCCCCTGCCCGCCGGACCAAGTCCTTCATGATATATTCCGCCATGGGACTCCTGCAAATGTTGCCGTGGCAGGGAAAACGTATCCTGACTATGCTCCGTACACTCCAACTCGTTGCTATCGCACTCAGTATAGCACGGAATCTCAGATTCGTCGAGTTGGATTTCCAGATGGGCGTCAGAATCGATTTTTCTCTGGAGTTCCACCTTTGACCAGCCAAAACGACCAGCGGCACGAAGGTACCAGCGCCGCTCATCCGGCTCCATGTCTGCTTCCAAAATGACTACATTCTGGGTCCAACTGATCTCCATGGCCAGGGCCAGCAACTCGGGGGTGTCCTCATACATCCGATGGAACTCCCGCATCCGGCGAAGGTTGCGCGGGGAGAAGCCGGAAGCATCGGGGAAACGGCTGTGCAGATATTCGGCTGCGGCCACTGCCGCGCCTTTCTCCGGCCGGGAGCAGACGATGCGGCCCAGTTCGCAGCAGAGTTTCATCTGGGGCAGCTCAGCGTTCAGCGCAGCGTCCAGGGCTGCAAACATGGCGGAATAATCGATGTTTTTGCGAATGTTCATGGCTTCTCCTTCCCGGCAGAACCTGCCTTATTTCAAAACAGGCCAAAGAGAAGCACAGGAGGAGCCTCCTGCGTTTCTCTTTGGCCTGTTACACCACTTGTACCATCTGCTCCCAGAGCAGGACGAAGCGGTCGTCGATGATTTTGTTGTCGTGGTAATGTCCGAACAGCCAGTAGTGGAACTTGGCTCGTTCTTTGACTTCCTCCAGGAAGCCGGTCAGGTGGTCGTGAACATATCCACCGTTTCCCAGTATGTCCACGATGCTGTTTGGGGCGCAGTGTGTGATCACATAGTCCATCTCATAGTGAATGCTTTCCAAGCTGTGCCGAGCTTCCTCATACTCGGATTTATCGGGAAGCTCTTGTTTCCACCAGGAGTGGTGGTTGACCCGGAATCGGGCACCCATTCTGCGAAGGGCCCAGTATTGTTCTTCGTAATCGGGTGCTTTGGGGTTCAGAATACCGTCCTCGATATCATGGCTTCTGGCACCGCCCATGGTAAAGAAGGAGTATCCTTGCAGGTCAAAGACCTGCCCGCGCATCAGGTGGATCACATGAGGCCGGATTCGCTGAATCTTTCCGCCGTTCCATTCCTCTGTCGGGTATTTTCTCAGCAGGTCGAAGTTTTCATGGTTGCCGCTGATGAACAGCGTGGTAAAGGGCAGATCCTCCAGCCAGTCCAGATTCCGCTCCTCCTTCTTGCCCCCATCCCATACGCCACCAAAATCTCCGCAGATGATCATGTAGTCTTCCTTGGTCATTCCGGCCTGCTCGGGGAAGTGTTCGGATGCGAACCGCTGGAAGTTGCCATGGGTATCGCCGGTTGCATAGATCATTTCGGTTCACCTTCTTTTGCTTATTATATCATATCCTGCTCCACCTGAACGCCGCCGCGGAGGAAGACCGTGATTTTCTCCGCTGAGTTGACCTTGACCGTATCCACCAGCTGCCGGATGAGAGCTTCATCCCATTCGCTGATGTGGGTGGACGCCTGAGCCATCGCGGCAGCCGCATCTTCAATGCGCCGTACAGCCTGAGCGTTGCTCTGACGCTGTTCTTCGATCAGGGCCCGCTTTTCTTTCAGTACGGCAGCCTCATTCATGACAGCTCTCAGCTGGGCGGTGCAGGCGGTGGCATCCTCAGCTCGGGCGGATTCTGCCACCAGCTCACGGGTCTGGTCGTTCAGCTCGCCCAGCAGCCTTTCAATATCGGCAAGACTCATGCTCTCGCCGGGAACCGGAGCCAGCTCCATTTCCATGGCGGAGGTGATTTGCCGGATCAGCGTACTCTTTTGACTCATGACGGAGTTGATTGCGGCGAGGATTGCCTTCTGGAGCGGTTCCTCGTCCAGCGTTGGTGAGTTGTGGCAGTACTTGGTGCCGTAGTCCAACCGGCTGACACAGCGCCACACGATGCGCTTCCTGCCTTGCTTGGACCAGGTGCAGCGACGGTACAGGGTGCCGCATTCGCCGCAGACAAGGCGCTCCGACAAGGCGTATTTGCTGGCATAGGATGTCATCCCCGTGGGGGCATTCTTTTTGGAAGGGCTTTTCCCGGCACTGCGCCGCGCCATCTCTGCCTGTACCGCATCGAAGGTTTTGCGCTCCACGATGCCCTCATGATGGTTCTGGACCAGATACATGGGGAGCTGCCCCGTGTTGCGGATAACCTTGCGGCTGATGCAGTCGCTGATGTAGGTCTTCTGGAGGAGGACATCTCCGCAATACTTCTCATTGGTCAGGATGCTTCGGATCGCCGTGATCGTCCATTGGGAGCCGCCGGTCACATTGGGGATCTGCTCCGCTTCCAGCCTGTCTTTGATCATCCGAAGGCTGGCTCCGCTCAAATACTGGTCATAGATCGAACGAACCACATCTGCTTGCTCCTGGATGATTTTCGGCTTGCCGTCCTCGCCTTTTTCATAGGCGTACAGCCGGTTATACTGTATGATTGTCTTTCCCTCGCACATGGCCTGCCGCTTGCCCCAGCGGACATTGGCGCTGATGCTCTCGCTTTCCGCCTGAGCGAAGGCTCCAAGCATGGTGATGAGGATCTCGCTGTCGGCTTCCAGCGTGTTGATGTTCTCCTTTTCGAAGATGACCGCAATGCCCAATTCCCGCAGGGCCCGGATGTAATTCAGGCAGTCCACCGTATTTCTGGCGAAGCGGGAGATAGATTTGGTCAGGACGATGTCGATCTTCTTCTGCTTGCACAGCCGGATCATCTTCAGGAATTCGGGCCGCTTCCGAGCCGATGTCCCTGTGATGCCCTCGTCTGCGAAGATCCCGGCCATAGTCCACTCCCGGTTGGTCATGATCTTGTCGGTGTAGTAGTTCTGCTGCGCCTCATAGCTGGTGAGCTGCTCCTCGTCATCGGTGGATACCCGGCAGTAATATATCGAATAGCAGTTGAATCCCAAGCGACTTCACCAGATTTACACGGGATGCCTTCTTCTCGCAGGTCAGATGCTATCCGCTCTGTACTTTTGCCGGAAAGATACTCTTTGAATATCCGTTGTACGATAACAGCTTGTTCCTCCACAATGCGTATAGAATGTTCCAGTTGAGTATATCCGTATGGCAAGTTTGCGGGTATATATGTTCCGGCCTGCATTCGTTTTTGAATACCCCACCTCATATTGCCAGAGATGGATTCGCTTTCGGCCTGGGCGAAGGAGGCGAAGAGCGCAGTCATCATTTCGCCGGACATCGTTGCAGTGTCAATGTTCTCTTTCTCGAAGTAGACGCCGATACCAAGTGATTTCAGCTCTCTGATGGTTTCCAGGCATTCCTTGGTATTGCGGGCAAAGCGGGAGATGGATTTCACCAGCACCCTGTCGATCAGCCCTCTGCGGCAATCTGCCAAGAGCCGCTGGAAGTCCTCACGCTTTTCGGCTGATGTCCCAGTGATACCCTCATCTGCGTATATGTCTACCATTCTCCAGTTGTCCTTGCTGGAGATCAGGTCGCTGTAGTGACGGTTCTGGGCAGCGAAGGAGTTGAGCTGGTCATCAGAGGCAGAGCTGACACGGGCGTATGCCGCAACCCGCAATTTGGCGTTTTGGGGCTTTTCGGTTGCCTCGATGGTGATGACCCGGTATTGCTTTTCTCGAAGTGCCATGCTGCCGTCGGTCATCAGCTTTTCCGCCATGTCAGTTCACCTCCTTTTTTGCAACACAAACAATACCACAACACCTTTGAAATAGCTATTGAAAAGAGTGCGATTTCAGAAAGAAAGGATAATGTCCGCACCGGTCTGTGCGGCAATTCTGGCCAAAATTTTGCGGGCCTCTCTTTCTGTGGTTTTCTTCTGCTCTATCAGCGTGCGGAGCAGTTGGGCAATGCCGCACAAATCGATATTTGTCATCTCGGTTCCTCGCTTTCGTGGATTTGTTTTTGATAACAGAAATATGGGACCCGATCAGGGAGTTTGAGGAGAAAAGGAAGAGGAGTGTAGAGGGGGAAAGATGAAGGACTCAGAGAAACGGAGGTTGAGAAGAAGAGGATGTACTGTGATCAGATCCCATATTTCTGCTATCAAAAGAAAAACAGAGGGCCGCTCCCAAAGGTCAGGTGAGCGAGTGTAGGCTCCGAGTCTGGAGCGGCCCTTTGTTTCTTGATGCTACTTAGTCGCCTGTATTCGACACTACTTCCCCAGGCAGGGCGGCAACTTGAACTGTGCTGGCGCACATCATGGGACTCTCACCCCTCCGAGGATCTCTCCGAGCCGCGTAAGCAGAAGTATCATTGTAGGCTGACGGGGTCATGGCGGGGACAGCTTGCCAAGGCTGCCTTGTCCTGAGTGGGTGTCGCTCTGCACCTTATTTGGCCGTCCTTTGATGCGGATCTGCTCCGCACAGGTGGTCTTCGCGCACTCGGTCTGACGCTCTCCCGATCAGCTAAGGTATTCAAGTTGCCGGATATGACCGCCTGGGGCGGTGTTTTTCAAGGTTCGCTGAGATGTTTTGATCTCACGAAGATTGTAACTCTGCGCGTATTCTTCCAACAGAAACAGAATGGAAAGTTTACCAACCCAAAATGGAAAGTTTTTAGAGGGATGCCTCCAATTCGGACAGCAGAGAGATGGCCATCCGCAGTCCGCGCTTCTGTTCCTCTGCAAAATCTCCTTTTCCCACCAGGAGATAATCCAGAGAAACATCAAAGAATGCTGCAAACTCTACGGCCAGCTCGACTGGGCCAGTTTGCTTTCCAGTTTCGATTTTTGCGATGTATGGAGTGCTGACATTCATCTTCTCTGCCAACTGCTCCTGTGTGAGCACACGCTTTTTTCGCAAGCTCCTGATCCTTGAACCATAGTCCTCTCTATTAAAGTACATGGTGATTTACTCCGTCTTCTGAAATTTGGATGCGAACCAAATTTCGGAGCGGTGGGTCGCGGCAATGGAGCGACCGGACATACCGGACGCTGAGCAGAGGCCGCCATTTTTCGACAAACAAAAAATGCACCCACCGTGCGGTGAGTGCATACGAAGAGAAATATTTGCCGAGCTTTAGCGGTATATAGTGAGTAAGGACAAATGGTGTCGAATAAAAAAGAACCGCAACCCCTTGGAGGATTGCAGTATGTAATGTTGCTCTTTTTTCCCTGACCCCCGGCGGGTGTTCATTGCTTCCTATACGATTTCCTGCCATATTCTCCCCTTGCGGGGATAACAGACAAAAAGTGCGTTTCCCCTCACCGTTTCGATGGGGGTATTATAATAGGGAATTTTTAGGGGTTTCTTAGAAATCGCTTAGGTTTTAGGCAGTTTTGCTGAAATTTGAAGATTATCCGCTTTTTGTATTATTATATATTCGTACTGGCCAAAAAGCACCAGCCAAAACTGTGCATTATATATGTGCAATTAGTCTGACAAGACTTTCTACATCTTATTTTTCTATTCTACCAAGGGTACACTAAACTTGTCAACATATTTCTTGTGGTTGGAGGGTTGGCAAGTGGAATATGGAACGATTCGCATTAAGCTGGACGAGCTGTTGAAAGCATCCGGTCTTAGCAAGAACATGTTGAGCCATCGAGCTGAGATGCAACGGACGCAGATCAACAATTATTGTAAAAACCAAATTACTCGTTTAGATATAGATGTCCTCGCAAGGCTTTGTACGGTATTGAATTGTGGGATCGGTGATCTGTTGGAATTTATACCACCAGAAAAGATAGAAAAATGAGGCTCGCAGGAGGAATTTCCTTCCCCCCCTGCGAGTCTCATTATGTATTTATTTCTTCAAAAGAGTTCTGCACTCTACATTTTCAGAAGTGCCAGTCGGCTCATGCTCCGCAGACTGACACCCAGAGTGGAGAGGTTGTGCAGCGTGGCGGAGGTGGCTGGCGGCAGGACTCCGGCTACGCCCAGAGCGATCAGGGCGCCATTGAAGCCAATGACAAAACGATAATTGGAATGGATGCGCGCCATCAGCGCCATGGCGATCCGGCGCAGCTCCACCAGTTCCCAGAGACTGTCGGCAGCGATGGTGATGTCCGCGATCTCCCGGGCGATGGCGGCGCCGTTGCTGATGGCGATGCCCGCGTCCGCCTCGGACAGGGCCGGCGAGTCGTTGATGCCGTCGCCCACCATCAGGACAGTATGCCCCTCCCGACGGAGCCGTGCCACATACTCCGCCTTGTCCGCCGGAAGGACCCCGGCGCGGAAGTCATCCACTCCCACCTGGGCGGCAATGGCTGCGGCGGTACGGTAACTGTCTCCGGTAAGCATGACGGTACTGGTGATCCCCAGGGCGCGGAGGGCGGATAGGACTTCCTTCGCCTCCTCCCGCAGCGGGTCGGAGATGCAGATCACAGCGGCAAGCTGTCCCCCCACCGCCAGATACAGGTGGGAATACTCCGGCGGCAGGGCGTCAAAGCGTTCCTGCTCGCCCTCCGGAATGATGCAGCCCTCATCCTCAAAGACAAAGTGGGCGCTGCCGATGAGGACTCGCTCCTCATCGACGGTGCTTGCGATGCCGTGAGCCACCAGATACTCCACCTAAAGAATGGTACTCCTCATGTTGCAAACTACAAAGCTTGGCTTCCTCCGCAATAGTTCTGGCACAAACAACGCCGCCTGCGCTTGGAGGCTGGGATGGACTCTCCGGTGAGGGGACGCCAAATTGACGGTGCCCTCACCTTTTAGTACCACTCAGTCCACGGGGATAATGCCGCTTCCCCGGACCACCATGGCATCTACCGGCTGGATTGGGGCATGGGGAGCAGCACCCATCCTGAGCTGTGCTCCACCAGACACAATCCATATTCAGGGACATACATCGGGTCAAATCAACAACAGGTTTTTTCCTTCACCACTCCTCCGGTGCTTTTTCTACAGCCTCGGTCGATAAAAACAAAAGAGGCTTCTATAAACTGCCTGCACGGACAAAGGGTATGATTCTGGGGTTTATTTCAGGTAATAGAGGAAGGAGTTTAGGCGGGACCAGGCGCTCTCGTCCCAATCACTGTCCATGGCAAGATGTAAGTGGGGAATTCCACCCATTTCACCAGTCATATCCAACAGTGTTGCTGTGTTTTCATACCGGGGAGCCAGCGTCAGCACACCAGCCGATGTTCGGCCAAGTTCCCGTGCCTTGGCCAAACGGTACCGACCGTTGGCTCCGGCAAATCTCGGCAGCAGCTGATCCGCTGCAGTACGCATCCCCTCCGGATCTTTGGAGAAGCTGCTTCTCGCCCCCAATAGGCGCCCCAGTTCTGTCATTTGATCCGTCCAGGAAGCGGCTATGACACTTCCGGAATCTCGCCAGAGAAACCAGAGGTACTCGCTCAGGGGGGCACGATACAGAGGCCGGCCCTGCCTTTCCAGCGTTCCCAGCACCCCGTCGTTTAGAGCAAACAGCGTAAGGGGTTCTCCCACCGCGGCAAGAGGCTGGCTTTTGACAGGGATGCTTCCGATTTGCGCCGCCAACGTGCTCAGGCTGTCCCAATTTGGAATGTCGTCTGGACTTAGTGCGCTGCGCTGCTCAGGCGGGGCGCACAGTATGAGATCTCCTGCCAACACGGCTCGGAACAACAGGTCTGGATCTGGGATGTTCTCCGGCAAAGTTTCCAGTTCCGGGGAAACCAGTGTTACCCGCTCCAGTCCCCGGTTGGCAAGCACTGCCTCCACCGCCCACGGGTACTGGCCGTCGGCCTCCGCGCCTTGGGTGGAGGGAATCAGCATCTGAAAGGAATCGGATTCCTTCTCCGCTGCGTTCAGAATACCACCCAGTAATGCGGGGAAGGGAAGGTACTCTTTGGAACTGGTCTCCCCCCGGCCCAAAACCAGGGAAGTGCCGCCCAGAGGCATGGGATGGGTTTCCACATTCCATACCATTTCAGCATATTTCCTAAGATATGTGGTAAACGGCGGCAGATCCAAAACATATAAAGGGCCGTGGTTTGATTCTGGGATATCAACGACTTTGGTAGAGCAGTGTTCCACAGCTGTGAGCTTAAAGTGATCCGGCAGTGGCTGAGAGGAACGGCTTTCCAGACTCTGGAGAAATGCCTCGATGCGAGTAATAACGCCTACTGGTGAGAAGTGCTCATCCACTTCGATGTGCAGATAGGGTTTTTCGCCCATCTCCTTCCGGAACAGATAGGAGAGCATCGTATCCGGTCCGCAGCCGTGATTGGTGAGATAGACGGCGTACAGATTGGGGTGATGGGCCACGAGTTTCGCCCCGGAGAGGATGTGTTGTCCGAAGGGCCAGTACAGATTGGGGTAGTCCGCTGACAGATCCAGGTCGTGAGCAGGTAAATGGGAGAGAGTAATTACCTTGTGCCCCCGTTCCAGCAGCAGACGAGGGATTCCCATATTCAGCACCGGATCGGAAAGACCGTAGTTCCGGGTGATCAGTACAAGTACTTTGTCCTCAGGATTCAGAGAGGAAAGCAGTTCACGACCCTGCCGCTCTACTGCTGCTGTATGCCGGCGTACCGCTTGGGCTCCGGCCATCAGGGCAGGCAGACACCGCAGTTTGGGGATGCCAAGCTGTTTTCCAAGGCCCAGCATAGCTGATGCCATCGCTTCCTGCCCAAAGTCCAGATCGAACACAGGGTTGAGCAACTCAATGCCCCGCTCCGCCAGACGAAGGGTACGGGCGGCCAACTGAGGTGCGGTCTGCATATAGACACAGCCGTAGTTGTGCTCAACCTTGGAGGTCTCATGCCTCATGGTATGGATGGAGGGGAGAAAGATATAGTCAACACCGCGCTCTGCCAACCAGGCCATATGACCATGGATCAGCTTTACCGGGTAACAGGTCTCCGCCTGGGCTGCCTGTTGGGAGAGGCGTATGATCTCCTCGTTGGTGGACGGCGAGAGCAGTACATTGAATCCCAACTGCCGGAAGAAGGCATTTGCCATAGGAAAGAACTTGTGGATCATCAGGGCAAAAGGTACACCCACCGTTTTCCTTCCGGGGACAGGTGTTGGATCATAACCTTCCAACAGCAACCGTGGGCCACGCTGGTAAAAGGCGATGTTGCGTTGAATCTCCGCGGACAGGGCGACCTCCGCTTCCGGCTGCCTGTCGAACCCATGGAAGCGGGTAGGGCCTTTCTTGGATTCCAGTGCCAGCAGGGCGGCGCCGTGTGCTCCACTGATGGAGAAGCAGGGAGAGACTGTGAGCCGATCTCCAAATTCCTGGCGGAAAGCGGCCACGATGCCGGGGTTATAGGCCACACCGCCCTGGAGCACAATATGGTGTCCTACTGGCTTGCTCCCAACTACTTTGTGGAGATAATTTCGGACAATGGACTGGCACAAACCGGCTGCGACCTCTGCCTGGGTGGCTCCCTGTGCCTGGGCAGATTGGATAGCGGTCTCGATAAACACGGTGCATCGCTCTCCCAATTCCACAGGGGCCTTTGCAGTAAGTGCCAGGCGGCCGAAGTCCTTCAAAGGGATGTTCATGCGTGCGGCCTGCTCCTCCACAAAGGAGCCGGTTCCGGCAGCACAGATTTTGTTCATTTGAAAGTCTGCAACCTGCCCATTCTGAAGGGAGATGTATTTAGAATCTTGACCGCCAATCTCAAAGACGGTATCTGCTTTGGGCATACATTGGATGGCAGCTCTTGCCTGGGCTGTAATCTCATCTCGCACGGCATCCGCACCGATGAGCCGGCCGATCCGCTCTCGTCCGGAGCCAGTGACGCCAATTGCCAGAAGGGGAATCCGCCCAAAACGGGAGCGGATATTCTCCAGGCCCTTTCGCACCGCAGCCTCCGGGTCTCCGGCGGTGCGAAGATACTGGAAATCCACCAGTTCTCCGAATTGATCCGTGAGAACCAGGTCTGTGCTGGTAGAACCTACATCAATGCCCAAAGCGCAGCCCTGTGGTGGGATATGGCCGGAAACAGGCGGATCAGATACAAAAACCTTGGGATCAGGCCCCAGTGGCTGACGACGGTGCAGCCGGTCTTCCGTGTTTGAATCCTGCCCACACAGAGAGGCCAGTAGTTCTCCCATGGAACAGGTGCCTGCCTCCTGAGCAGCCAGCGCAGCCCCGGCGGCGCCGGCGTAGAGGAAATTCTTCGGTAAAATCAATTCTTCTTCCGTGAGACCAAAAACATCCCGAATAGCCCGAAGAACCCCCGCATTGTAGCCAACTCCGCCGCATAAAGCCACAGGCTTCTCCACAGAAAGTCCCCGCACAATGACTGCTTTATAGTTGCGGACCATTGCGTAGCAGAGCCCCAGCAGAATGTCAGGAGTAGGCACTCCCTCCTGCTGTCGGTGAATGATATCCGTTTTGGCAAAGACAGCACATCGGCCAGAGAGGCGGGGAATGGAGCGAGCCTTTGCTACCAGTTCGGAATAGTCTTCGATCCGCAGGCCCAGCCGGGACATTTGGTCTTCAAAAAAGGAACCAGTGCCCCCGGCACAGTGTTCATTCACTGCAAATCTGGGCGGAGTGCCACAATCCAGAGCGGTGAGGAAACGGGCGCTCTGACTTCCAATTTCAATGACAGATTTCGCTTCCGGCGCCAGCAGATGGATGCCGCGATGGATGGCGGGAATATCGCCCAGAGTTAAAAGTCCGGGACAGACATCTAAAAGTCGATTTCCTATGCTTCCGGTAAGCATTACTGGATAGCCGCAAGCATTGCTATCCGCCTGCAGTAGTTCGCCGAGAAGTGCCCGAACTGTTTGAACTGCGGCACCATGATGCGCGGAGGATTTGAACCACAAAAGCTCCCTCTCCTGTGAGAGCATAGCCAGTTTGACAGTAGCAGTTCCGCAATCTAAACCGATCCCATTCATAGACAGCCTCCTTACATTGACATTTCATTGTCTAAGCAGTATAATAATGGTTAGTTATTGCTAACTATAAAGAAGCTTTTTGTTTTTGTCGGTTGCCACAGCAACACGGAGGGATCTCATGGGTTCGATTTTTGCGGCGATGCGCCGTTGCCAGCTGTTCGACGGTATTCCGGAAGAAAAATATCAGAATGTTCTTAACTGCCTGCATGGAGAGGTACGGACAGTTCTGAAGGACACGGTCCTCCTGCGGATCGGCGATTGCCAAAGGCGCCCCGGCGTTGTTATGTCCGGCACCTTGAGGATCTCACTTTACAGTGAGGACGGAAATCTGCTGACCATTGATCGCCTGAGTCGAGGGCGCGTGTTTGGGGAGACATTGGTCTGCTCCATGTCCCAAGATAGCCCCATTCAAATTGATGCCCTTAACGATACAGAGGTGCTCTATCTGGACTTTGACCCTTTGTTGCTGCAGCAAGAGAACGGGTGTCCATACCGGATGCGGGTAACCGCCAATTTGTTGCAGGAAATGGGAAGAGGAGCTTTATTCCTCAACCAGAAAATGCGTATTTTGGCACAGAACCGGCTTCGCAATCGGATTAAGGTCTATCTTCAAGGTTTGCCAGTTGCCTCCAATGGTGAGATACGCTTGGAGATGGGACGTGGAGAGATGGCGGACTATCTGTGTGTAGATCGCAGCGCCCTTTCCCGAGAACTGGGCCGAATGCAGAAAGAGGGTATTCTTACTTATCAGGGACAGGTTATTCAAATTTTGGACAGTAAGTTTTTAACCGCATAGACAGAAAAATCAGGGCTATCCGTTGCCATAGCAACGGACGGTCCTGTTGTTTTATGTAATAATCCTTCCAGAGGTTAGACATCGCTAACCGCTGGAAGGATTATCTTGATTCAGATTGGAGGATCTCAAATGAAACGCACCCTTGCTTCCATCCTGGCTTCTGCTATGATGCTCTTTGCCCTGGCCGGTTGTGCCGGGGGCAATGCGCCTGCGGACAGCACCAACCAAAACGACACGGCAGAGGAATCCAGCCAGGCCGCCGAACCGATTACCATCTCTGTAGGCGTGCCCACTGCCCCGCCTGCTCTGCCGGTTCTTCACATGATGGAGGAGCAGCTGCTGGGGGAGAATGTGACAATTGACCTGAATGTGTGGAATGCCCCGGAAGAACTTCTGGCTATGGTCCAGGGCGGAGAACATGACCTGTACGCATTTCCCCTGACCGTGATATCCACCCTCTATAATAAGGGACTTGATGTACGTCTGATGAATGTGAACACCTGGGGCGTTACATACTTCATGACCACCGATCCGAATTTCACGACCTGGAGCGACTTGGAGGGTAAGACGGTATATATCCCGCTTCAGTCCTCTCCTCCGGATGCGCTCACCCAGTATTTTATGAGTGAGGCCGGCTTGACGGTGGGTGAAAATGTCCAGGTGGTCTACGCCAGTACCGCAGAAGTAGCTGCCCTTTTGGCCTCCGGGGAGGCGGAATACGCCACTTTGATCGAGCCCCAGGTTACTTCCGCCATGGCACAGAATGAGAATGTGCGCCGGGCACTCAGCTTTGAAACCGAGTGGCAGCGATCCACCGGCACCGATACCATGATCCCCAACGCGGGCTTCGGCACCACGCAGACATTCCTGGACGAGAACCCTGAGCTGGCCGCCCAGTTCCAGGCCGCCTATGAGGAGAGCGTGCAGTGGGTGTTGGATCACCCGGCTGAGGCTGCTGCGCTGGCTGAGGAGTATCTGGGCATGAAAGCCGCAATTGTGGAGGCAGCGATTCCCAATATGGGCTTGACTTTTAAGAGTGCCCAGGACGCCAAAGAGGAACTGGATACCTTTTATAACCTTCTTTACAACTTTGAGCCCTCTATGATCGGTGGAAAGCTGCCCGATGAGGGGCTGTTCTATGCAGGGTAAGGTGGGACTGTGGTTCCGCCGTGCCTCGGGAGTGTGCCTGCTGCTGGGAGCCTGGCAGCTGGCATCTCTCTTTTTCCCGCCGCTGGTGGTGCCCCCCATTGCCCAAGTTCTTTCTACATTGGTTCGGTTGATGACGCAGTCGGATTTCGGAGCCACCATAGGAACAACGATCCTGAGGCTGATTGCCGGCCTGGCCATCGGTGTGGGCGTTGGCGCTGTTCTGGGGCTGTTGTTTGGCCTGTGTCCCAAGATAGAGGATGTGGGAACCCCACTGATCCATGTGCTCCAGGCCATTCCGCCCGTATGCTGGGTGGTTTTGGCACTGGTGTGGTTTGGATTTAACGGAAAGCCTTGCGTCTTCATCGTGGCCACAGCCACAGTTCCAACTGTGGTGATCAACCTCAGTCACGGCGTCCGCAGCGTAGATCCACAGCTGTTGGAGATGGCGCGCCTTTACCAATTTTCCCGCTGGAAGATGCTGCGCCATGTAACCCTTCCTTCTATCCGCCCTTATTTCCGCTCAGCGCTGGAAATCGTGATCGGAGGCGGATGGAAGCTGGCAGTTATGGGAGAGGTTCTTACTACAAACAGCGGAATCGGAGGAGCCATCACCACGGCCCGGCTCAACATCGAGCCCGATGCCATCATTGCCTGGTCGCTGCTGCTGGTATTGGGATGCTATCTCACACAAAGATTGCTGAGGATGGCTTTTTGTGGGAAAGAAGGTGTGACATGCTGAAACTGAGCGGAATCACCAAGTCCTATGACGGATTACCTGTCCTGTCTGACTTGTCTTTGACCCTTTCTCCGGGGGAGATCGTGGCTCTGATCGGTCCCTCCGGCTGCGGAAAGACCACGCTTCTTAACCTGATTTCAGGCCTGGCAACACCTGACACGGGTACCATCGAGGCAACCGATACTCGGCTGAGCTATATGTTTCAAAGTCCCCGCCTTCTGCCGTGGCGAACGGTGGAAGAAAACATCCGTCTGGTTCGTGAGGATGCTGAGCCGGAGGCTGTGCGTACCCTCATTTCGGATGTAGGGCTGAAAGGCTTTGAGGGATACTATCCTACGCAGCTCTCCGGGGGCATGGCCCGTCGATGTGCGCTGGCACGGGCCTTCCATTTCGGCGGAGAGTTCTTCCTGATGGATGAGCCCTTTCAGGGACTGGACTACGGCATTCGCATGGAGATGGTGAATATGCTTCTGGAGATCTGGAAGATCAAAAAGCCAGGCGTTCTGTTTGTCACCCACGAAATTGATGAGGCGTTGACCGTGGCCACCCGAATTGCTGTCCTGACACCCAGGCCAACCACCATTCAAACATGGATCACCCTGCCTGGCCGGGAAGGCCGGGATGCCTCGGCGCCGGAACTGACGGAGATCCGGCGGGAAATTATTGGTCGCATCACAGCCTGATCGTTGTTGCTGTGGCAATGGAATGATCCCGTTTCCTGGGGTATCATAAGGATAAAACGACCCATGGAGGTATGAGCAATGGACTTTTTACGCAACCTGCCCACACAGCAGCCCCAGCAGCTCACCCAGCTGATTCAGATTCAACCTGGCCGCGTGGTCAGTATGGCTATGAGCCGGCAGGAACACTGCCAAATGACTCTTTTGGCCTTCGGCGACGGAGAGAGTATCAGTGAGGAATGCTATTTTGGCGATACCCTCTACTACATTCTGGAGGGGGCGCTTTATGTCTCTGTGGGGGAGGACAGCCGCTGTCTTCAAACGGGCGATTGCCTGGCAGTTCCCGCCCATACCCCCCACGCAGTAGTTGCTCCGGATGGCTGCAAGCTGCTGCAGATCACGCTTTCATAATGATTTAGGAGGAATAACTCATGGAAACTCTGATTAAGAATGTCCCTCATGCGCAGCCCTTTGCCTTGAAGGGGCAAGTGGAATATGAAGGGGGTAAGGTTGTCAGCCTGACCCTGGCCCAACAGCCCGGTGCGGGGATCACCCTGTTTGCCTTTGATGCGGGTGAGGCCATTAGCACCCACGCTGCTCCCGGAGACGCTATGGCGACTATTTTGGAAGGAACGGCACAAATTACCATTGACGGCGTTCCCCACACCCTAAACGCAGGAGAAGCCATTATCATGCCTGCCGGCATCCCTCACGCAGTACAGGGCGTGACAGCGTTCAAGATGTACCTGGTGGTCGTGAAGACCCCGTCCTGCTGACAAAAAAAGAACGGACTCCATAGAAGCATTTTGACATCTGTGAAGCCCGTTTTTTATTCCAGTTCTGTCAGCAATTCGGCACACCCAGCATATCCAGCTCTGTGGGATCATGCGTGACAAGCAGCACGGTTTTTTCCATGCACAGGCGTTGGGTACATAGAGGCATGTATCAGGCAAATAATTACCTATTTAGAAAGAAGTAAAATAAGGAGAGGCGATCTCTGTAGATTGCCTCTCCTTATTCGTCATGGTGTATTCTTTTTGCTAAGTGGTAATGCACTCATACTCCGTAAGCTGACGCCCAGGGTGGAAAGATTGTGCAGCGTGGCGGAGGTGGCTGGTGGCAGGACTCCTGCCACACCGAGAGCGATCAGGGCGCCGTTGAAGCCAATGACAAAGCGATAGTTGGAGTGGATGCGCGCCATCAGCGCCATGGCGATCCGACGCAGCTCTACAAGCTCCCAGAGGCTGTCAGCGGCAATGGTGATGTCCGCAATCTCCCGGGCAATGGCGGCGCCGTCGCTGATGGCAATGCCCGCATCCGCCTCGGATAAGGCCGGTGAGTCGTTGATGCCGTCGCCCACCATCAGGACAGTATGCCCCTCCCGACGGAGCC
>OGHJ01002327.1_pt1 | contig 16437 bp, 14 predicted proteins | sample 1571351 | NCBI WGS metagenome assembly OGHJ01 (sample SAMEA2582037, study PRJEB24529) | metagenome | biome: Human gut stool | place: China | collected 2011 | reverse complement strand
TGGAGGGCGGTGTGGATCACATGGCGCTCATAGGCGTTCATGGGCTCCAGGGTCATGTTCTTGCGGTACTTGACCACCTTGCCGGCCACCTTCACCGCCAGGCGCTGGAGGGACTCCTCCCGCTTGGCCCGGTAGCCCTCGGCGTCGATGTGGATGCGCACCCGCTTGGACTGGCCGTGGTTCACCGCGTAGTTGGTGAGCTGCTGGATGGCGTCCAGGGTCTCGCCCCGGCGGCCGATGATGGCGCCCAAGCCGCGGCCCTGGAGAATCACCTTATAGCCGTTCTCACTCACATAGATGTCGGGGACCGCCTCCACCTGGAGGTGCTCCATGAGTCCGGCCAGGAACTCCCGGATGCGGGCGGCCTTGGGGTCGCCGGCGGGGGCCAGCTCCAGAGGCTGGCCGTCCATCCCCTTGGGGGCGTTGGTCTCCTCCCGGCCGATGAGCACCTCATCCCCGGGCTGCAGGCGGTTGGCGTCCTCTCTGGGGGCGGGCTCCGCCTTTTTCTCCGCCTGGGAGGCGGGGGAGACGGGCTCGGCCTTCTTCTCCGGGACGGGCTCCGCCTTGGGGGCTGCGGGCTCCGGGGCCTTCTCCGGGGCGGGGGAGGAGGGCTCCTCATCCTCGCCGGGGACCTCGTAGCTCACCCGGACCTTGGCAGGGTTGCCGCCGAAGCCCAGGAAGCCGGACTTGGCCCGCTCAATGACCTCCACGGATACGTCGTCCCGGTCCAGGCCCAGCTGGAACAGGGCGGCGGCAATGGCGTCTTCCTCAGAACGTCCGGTGGTCTCAATCCACTTTCTCATATCAGACACCTTCCTTCTTGTCGTCCTCGTCCTCGGGGATCTCCACTTCCACCTGCTCCACTTCCACTTCGACCTCCTCGGTCTCCACGGGAGCGGCCTCGGGGGCAGTGGTCTCCGCCTCAGCGGGAGCGGGGATCTCAGGGGCGGCCTCAGCCTCCTGAACAGGGGTCTCCTGGACCTGGGTCAGCTGGGGCTGCTCCTCCTGGGAAATGGGCTTGGTCTCCTTCTCCGGGGCGGGGGAGGTCTTTTCGGCCTCCTTCTTGTCCTTTCTGCCCTTCTTGCCCTTCTGGGCATTCTGGGCCTCCGCCTGGGCCTTCAGCAGCTCGCTGGGGTCCCGGTAGGGCTGCACGCCGCCGAAGCGGTTGGGGTCGTAGGCGCGGCCCCGGGCGTAGGCCCGGATGCCGATGCGGCTGTCATCCTTGTTGATGCCGGGCTCGGTGGGCTCGGCCTTCTTGGGCTTCTTCTTGCCCCGGTTCTTCTTCTCCTCCTCCAGGCGGCGCTGGCGCTCCAGACGGGCCTCCTCTTTGCGGCGCTTCTCGTCCTCTTTCTCCTGGCGCTCCCGCTCGGCGGCCTCGGCCCGGGCCTTCTCATAGTCCTTCTTCAGCAGGCGGCCGCAGATGAGCTCCTGGAAGATGGAGAAGATATACTGGGCGATCCAGTAGATGGACAGGCCGGCGGGGACGGTGAAGCCGATCCACAGGGACATAATGGGCATGAAGATCATCATGGTGCGGTTGGTCTTGGCCATCTGTTCGTTCTGCTCACCGCCCCGGTTCATCTGGTTGGTCTTCATGCTCACATACATGGACAGCAGCGAGGTGCCCACCGACACCAGGGGCAGGAGGAACAGGCCCACAGAGCCCCAGTTCATGCCATTGGACCAGAAGTTCAGCTGGGGAATGTTGGCCAGATTGATGCCCAGGAACTCCACGTTCATGGAGAACAGTCCGGCCCCCGCCGACTCGCCCAGGGCGGCCTTCACCTGCTCCAGCACGGCGGGGTCGGCAATGGCCTTCAGCATGGCGATCTGGGGATAGGTGCCGGAGTTGGCCACGCCGGTGATCTCGGCCACCGTTTCGATCATGTCCGCGGGCACGTTCATCAGATAGGTCAGGGGCTCCCGGATGATGCCGTACAGCACCATCAGGAAGATGATGGGGATGAAGGACCACAGGCACCCGCTCATGGGGTTGACCTTCTCCTTCTCATAGAGCTTCTGGATCTCCAGGTTATAGCGCTCCCGGTCCTTGCCGTACTGCTTCTGCAGCTGCTGCATTTTACTGGAGAGCAGGTTCATCTGGATCATGCTCTTCTTGCCCTTCAGGTTGAAGGGGAAGAGCACCAGCTTGATGACCAGGGCGAATAAAATCAGGGCGATGCCGTAGTTCTGGGAAAAATCATAAAACAGCATCAACAGCCATGCAAATGGCGTCAGAATAATACCCACAACGGTACCTCCACATTGTAAATTGAATCCGGCCGGGTCCTACGGCACGGGGTCGTACTCGATGGACTTCTGCCGGTGGAAGGGGTTGCACCGCAGAATGCGGCGCACGGCCAGAAGGCCGCCCTTCAGGGCGCCGTACTTCTCCACCGCCTCCAGGGCGTAGGCCGAGCAGGTGGGGATGAAGCGGCAGCAGGGGGGACGGGCGGGAGAGATCTCCCGCCGGTAGAACCGGATCATCCAGATCAGCAGAGCTTTCACGGCCGCGCCTCCCGGGGCGGACAGATCCCCAGCTTGCGCATGAGCTGGAGAAAGCTGCGCTCCAGCTCCGGGTACCGGCCGTAAATCACCCGGGCGCGGGCCACCACCACCACGTCGTAGCCCGGCAGAAGCCGGTGCTCGTTGGTGCGGTAGAGCTCCCGAATGCGGCGGCGGGCCCGGTTGCGCTTGACGGCGTTGCCCAGCTTCACCCCCGTGGTGATGCCCAGACGGCTCACCGGCCGGTTGGTCTTCCGGCAGTAGACGGCGAAGTAGGGGGACACGGCGCTCTTGCCCTTGCTGTACAGCCGGCGGAACTCATGATTTTGTTTTAGTGCTATGGTATGCTTCATGAAGGGTTCCTCCGGATGGTTTTGGAGATATGGGATATTCGGACACAATAAAATCAGACACAGAGAAGTTTCGCCGCCCCGGCGGCGGGTTACTTTCTGGCTGCCCAGAAAGCAACCAATGGCCCAGGCCACCTTCTTTTGGCCCTTTGGGCCAATTCACCTTGAGCGTCCCCAAAGGGCGGCTCAAGATGAGCGGTGGGGAAGGGCGGGAGGAGCAAGCCCCTCCCCTACAAAATAACCAGAACACCCCCGGTCTTGCGTAGGGGCCGGACACTAGTCGACCTACGTTTTGGGCAGCCCAGTGTGCCGTCCTTTGCAATTCCTGTGTAGGGGCGCGCTGTGCGCGCCCGCGGGCGGCCAAAGGCCGCCCCTACGGTGAAAACGCACCGGGAGCGTTGGCTGAGAAAACCCAGGCGCCGTTTTGGAACCGCACCAGGCCCTAATTTTTGCAAACCCAGGGCCCAGTGGCCCGGCGGGAATTTAGACCAGCCGCTCAGATTTTGCGCGCCGGAAATGTTCTGTCCATTTCAAGGGATAACCCCCGTAACGGGGGTCCGGGGAAAGCGGTCCTATGGACCTAGGCAAAGCACAGCGGAGCCGTAGTCCATCGGCCGCGTCCCCGGCGATCCTTTGGTTACTTTCCCAGCAATAGGAAAGTAACCCGCACCGCAGGGCGGAACTCTCCCGCCGCCCGCAGGCGGCGAAACTTCCCGCGGAAAACCACTGAAGCGGCGCGTCCGGGAGGCCGCGCCCTGCAAAGCAGAACAAAAATTCCCTGCCCATAGGGCAGAAAAACCTCCGTATGCACCGCAGGGGCGGGGGAAACATTCCCACGCCCCTATTTACGCGTCTGTTTGATTTGTGTCCTTTTGCCGTATCTCCATCGGATGATGGCAGTCTGTCCCAAACTCAGTGGGTCAGGCGGACGCGGCCCTTGGCGCGGCGGCGGGCCAGCACCTTGCGGCCATTGCGGGTGGCCATACGCTTGCGGAAGCCGTGCTCCTTGGAACGCTGGCGCTTCTTGGGCTGATAGGTACGAAGCATGGGGGACACCTCCTCATCTAATTTCAAGCCGGCGGACCGGCCCAACAACAGCCGTCTCCGGCTGCGGTTCGCAGATACTTCCCGGAAAAAGGGTAGAATGACCCTCTCCCTGGAATGACGGCTTCCATTATAGCGCCTGACTTTTCCTCCTGTCAACTCCTTTTTTGCTCTTTTCCACAAACTTTTCCGTTTTTCCTTGGAAGACACCACATCTTGTGGTGGTTTTCTTCTCATCCCATATGGTTTCAGCCATGGTTTCCATTCTTTCACAGATCCCCCCGGTACAGTGGAAAATTTCCGATACATTTAAAATAAAAAAGCCGGTGAAATCCTTGCGGCCAGAGGTGATTTTTGCTATAATAAATCTGATCAAACTGGCGGCTCTCTCCGATCCGGGGACGGGCCGCGCCGGAACACGCGCTGAACGGGTCCCCTGCCCGAATAGGGCCGCGGGGGGCCTCTCTTTTTCTTCGGTCCGAATCTAGGCCATGTTTGAAACATGTCAATATACCCAAACGGCGGGTCTTTTTCTGCTATGCTGCGTTGATTTTCCTTGCAATCCACCAAGGATTGCCGCGTCAAATCGCCTTACCCAGCGAAAAATCCCTCGCCGCCGGGCACAGTTCCAATTTTCAAACAAGGCCTAGCAGCATCTCCACAGCCGCGGGCGGGAGCACCTCGACATTCCGCCCGTATTGCTATGCCCTTCGGCCGTTATTTTTCTGTAAGGAGGTATTCCTTTCATGAATCCTGCCGCCGATGTCTGGTCCAAGGTCATCACTCTGATGCAGCCTGATATGACCGCCACCACCATCAACACCTGGTTTGACGACGCCTCCGCTGTCGCCCTGGAGGACGACCGCTTCGTCCTCTACTCGCCCACCCGCTTCAAGCGGGACATCATCGCCACCCGCTACGTGGGGAAGATCCAGGCCGCCCTGCGGGAGCTGTTCTCCTGCGACATGGACGTGGTGGTGCTCACCGAGGGGGAGCTGGACCAGTACAGCCAGCCGGAGAAGGACAATTTCTTCCCCGGCACCGAGGAGTACACCTTCGAGCGCTTCGTGGTGGGCTCCTCCAACAAATTTGCCCACGCCGCCGCCCGGGCGGTGGCCGACAACCCGGGCAAGAGCTACAACCCCCTGTTTATCTACGGGGAGTCCGGCCTGGGCAAGACCCACCTGCTGTACGCCATCGCCCACACCATCCACAAAAACCACCCGGAGTACAAGGTGGTCTACATCAAGGGGGACACCTTCACCAACGAGCTGATCCAGGCCATCCGGGAGGGGAGAAACGCGGAGTTCCGGGAGAAGTACCGGGGCGCCGACGTGTTCCTCATGGACGACGTGCAGTTCATCGCCGGCCGGGACTCCACCCAGGAGGAGATGTTCCACACCTTCAACACCCTGTACGAGCTGAAAAAGCAGATCGTCTTCACCTCCGACCGCCCCCCCAAGGAGATGCTGCGTCTGGAGGACCGTCTGAAGACCCGGTTCGAGTGGGGCCTGCTGGCGGACATCCAGCCCCCCGACTACGAGACCCGCATGGCCATCATCAAAAACAAGGCCATCCGCATGGGGGTGGAACTGCCTGAGTTCCTGCTCCAGCTCATTGCGGAGAACATCACCGCCAACGTGCGGCAGATCGAGGGCACCGTCAACAAGATCATGGCCTACCAGCAGCTCATGGGGGACTCGGTGGACAAGGACACCGTCATCCGGGCAGTCAAGGACATGTTCAAGGAGAAGTCCGACATTGTGCCCACCGCCGACGTGATCATCGACGAGGTGTGCAAGTTCTACAACATCGAGCCGGCCACCCTCCGGGGCCAGGGCCGGGCCAAGGACATCTCTCTAGCCCGCCAGATCGCCATGTATCAGATCCGGCGCATGACCAACCTGTCTCTCAAAGAGATCGGCAAGGAGTTTGACAATCGGGACCACACCACCGTCCTCCACTCCATCGAGCGCATCGAGGACCTGGTGAAGACCGACCCGGAGAAGGCGGAGATCATCAAGGACATCACCGCCAACATCAACATCCGCTATGAATAAACTCCCTGCGCCCAGTCATCTCCTATCTTCTATCTCTTAACTCCTATCTCAATTTATCCCCAGGCCGCTCCCCATTTGTGGAGAAACAGGCCTGTCCTTTTTCGACCTAAATTATCCACAGTTAAATGTGGAAAACTCGTTGCATAGTGTGGAAAACTTTCCTTTGCCCCAACGGCTGTGGAAAGCGGCAAAATTTTTTTCACACCCCCTGTGGACGCTTTTTTCTTAGCGCCCCAACGGCTTCCCCCGGTTTTCCACATTTTTTCCCCCTACGGACTACTGTTACTAAAATTTTTAATCCTCTCCTCTCTCTGCGGAGAGAGAAAGCAGGAAACGACGCAGAAGGAGGCGTACACAGCATGAAATTTTCCTGTGAGAAGGCCCTCTTGGTCTCCGCAGTTGCCACGACCTCTCGGGCTGTGGCGGCAAAGAGCTCCATCCCGGCCATGGAGGGCATTTTAATTGAGGCGGACACCCGCCTGCGCCTTACCGGCTATGACTTGGAAAAGGGAATTCAAGCCACTGTCCCCGCGGAGATCCAGGAGCCCGGCTCTCTGGTGCTGTCTGCACGGCTGTTTGGGGAAATTATCCGGAAAATGCCCGACGACGTGGTGGTGTTCACCGCTCAGAACTATATGGTAAACATCAAGTGCGGTCTGAGCGAATTCAACATCCTGGGCACCGATCCGGAGGAATTTCCAGAATTACCCACTGTGGACCAGCAGAACTCCCTCTCCCTGGAGCAGAGCGTGCTGCGTTCCATGATTTCCCAGACCCTGTTCGCCGTCAGCGACAATGAGAGCCGCCCCATCCACACCGGCTCCCTGTTTGAGGTGGATAAAAACGGGCTCACCGTGGTGTCGGTGGACGGCTACCGGCTGGCCCTGCGCCGGGAGGCTGTGGATAAAATTGACGGGGCCGAGTCCTTCTCCTTCGTGGTCCCCGGCTCCGCTTTGAGCGAGGTGGAAAAAATCTGCTCCGGCGAGGGACCGGTGACCATCAGCCAGGGGGCCCGGCACATCCTGTTCCAGGCGGGGGAGACCCTGCTGGTGTGCCGCCGGCTGGAGGGGGAGTTTTTGGCCTACCGCAACGCCATCCCCCGGAACAACCCCATTCAGGTGGAGTGCGACGCCCGCACCCTCCTGGCCTCCATCGACCGCGTCTCTCTGATCATCAGCGAGAAGCTGAAGAGCCCCCTGCGGTGCGTGTTCGGGGACGGCATGGTGTCCATCACCACCAAGACGGGCATCGGAGACGCCGCTGACCAGTGCCCCATCACCGGGGACGGCCAGAACCTGGAGATCGGCTTCAACAACAAGTACCTGATGGACGCCCTGAAGGCGGCTCCGGCGGACAAGCTGAAGCTGGAGTTCTCCTCCGGCGTGGCCCCCTGCGTCATCCTGCCCGCCGAGGGGGAGGAGAACTTCATCTATATGGTGCTGCCGGTGCGGCTGAAGGCGGGGAACTGACATGGAATGGAAGCCCTACCTGCGGAAGGCACAGTTTTATGAGACGGACAGCATGGGCGTGGTCTACCACGGCAACTACATCCACTGGATGGAGGAGGCCCGCACCGATTTTCTGGAGCAGATCGGCTGGGGGTATGAGAGGGCCACGGCGGCGGGGATCGACTTCGCCCTCACCGACATCTCCTGCTCCTACAAAAAGACCACCAAATTTGGGCAGACCCTGGCCATTGAGATGAAGGTGAGAAAGCTCACCCCCGCCCGGCTGGTACTGGAGTACCGGATGACCGACGCGGAGACCGGGGAGTTCCACACCTTGGGGACCTCTACCCATTTCTTCTATGACCGGAAGACAGAACAGCCGGTGGCACTGAAAAAGGTGTTCCCGGAGCTGTATGAGCTGCTTCAGGAGTGTGTGGAAAAAAGTTAGCGGGTTGGAAAATTGGCGCTTGCCGGTGGGGGAAAGAACCGGTTCTGTCCTGCGGGCGGGTGAGGACACCTGTCCCTGCGGTGTGTCCGGAAGTACTTTCGTTCTTTCGTCGGAGCCGGGTACGTTCACGGCTCGTGTTCCGGGCGGCCCAGTGTGCCGCCCCTACGAAATACGGTCCCGTAGGGGCCGGTCCCAGACCGGCCCGCGGGCGCACACTGTGCGCCCCTACGGCGGAAAACGGACCAGGAGCGTTGGTTCGGAAACCCAGGCGCAGACGCGGGACCGCAGCAGCTTCGATTTTCTCAAAACACAGGCCCCCAGTGGGGCCGGACGGGACCGCACCCAAGCACTCCTGATTCCGCGCGCCGGAAGGATTCTGCCCACCCCAAGGGGTAACCCCCGTAAATGGGGTCCGGGGAAAGGCGACTATGAGCACGAAGTGCTCATCGGAGCCGTCCCCGGCGGCGTTTTGGTTCCTTTGCCGCCGCGGGCAAAGGAACTCGCCGCCCGCAGGCGGCGAAATCCCCCGCAGAAAAACACCGAAGCGGCCCGATGAGGGCATCGGGCCCTACAAATGCAAAGGACAAAGAAACATAACCGACAGGGCGGGTCCTGCAAAACGGCGCGCCGAGTCGTCGCGCCCTACGCCTGGAAAAAGGTTATTCCTCCATTGCCCCCTCATCCGTCACGCTTCGCGTGACACCTTCCCCCCGAGGGGGAAGGCTTTAGAAATACGCTTTTACAGCCTTCCCCTTTAGGGGAAGGTGGCTGGCCGAAGGCCAGACGGATGAGGTGTCCCTTCGGCGGCGAACCGCCAAAAATCAGGGCTTCTTTTTATTCCTCCGCTCCTCATCCACCTCATAGGCCTTGATGATCCGCTGCACCAGGGCGTGTCGGACCACGTCGGACTCGGTGAGGCGCATGATGGCGACATCCTCCACGCCCTTGAGCACCCGCATGGCCTCCTTCAGGCCGGAGACCTTGTCCGCCGGCAGGTCGATCTGGGTGATATCGCCGGTGATGACGATTTTCGACCCGAAGCCCAGACGGGTGAGGAACATTTTCATCTGCTCCCGGGAGGTATTCTGTGCCTCGTCCAAAATGATAAAGGAGTCGTCCAGGGTGCGGCCCCGCATATAGGCCAGGGGGGCCACCTCGATGTTGCCCCGCTCCAGGTACTTCTGATAGGTCTCCGGGCCCAGCATGTCAAACAGGGCGTCGTACAGGGGCCGCAGGTAGGGGTCCACCTTGGACTGGAGGTCGCCGGGCAGGAAGCCCAGCCGCTCTCCCGCCTCCACCGCCGGGCGGGTGAGGATGATCCGGTTGACCTCCTTGGAGCGGAAGGCGGCCACGGCGGCGGCCACCGCCAGATAGGTCTTGCCGGTGCCGGCGGGGCCCACCCCCAGGGTGACCACGTTCTTTTTGATCGCGTCAATATACTTCTTCTGGCCCAGGGTCTTGGCCTTGATGGGCTTGCCCTTGGCGGTGATGCACAGCACGTCGGCGGCCAGGTGCTGGACCTGCTCCTCCTGCCCGGTCCGGACCAGCTGGAGCACATAGCGCACGTTCTGCTCCTGGATGGGCTCGCCCCGGGCGGCCAGGGCCATCAGGTTCTCAATGGCCTTTACGGCGTACATCACCTGCTCCGGGTCCTCCCCGGACACCTTCAGCTGGGAGTCCCGGCTCACCACCGAGACCCCCAGCTCGTGTTCGATCAGACGGATATTTTCGTCAAAGGAGCCAAAGACGCTGATGGCGTCCTCCAGACGCTCCAGGTTGATGCTTAATTCTGTCATTGGTATTGGTTCTCCTACTCCGCCGGGGTCTCCCCCGGGAACTCGCGGGTACTGGGGATCTCCATGCCGATCTCCTCCCGGCACTCCGCGGTCAGCGTCACACGCAGCTGCCCCTCCGACACCCGGGCGGTATAGCTGGCGTCGATCACCTGGCCGTCCTCCCCGATCTGTTCCAGCAGATAGGAGAACAGCCGGTCCTCCAGCAGGGCCTGGGCGGCCTCCGGGTCCACCGAGACGGTTTCGGTTTCATAGGCGCGGTATTGCTCCGCCGTAAGCATCATAGGCAGGCTCCGCCCCCCCGGCAGGGTCAGCTGGTGTACCGTGGTTATTTTATCATATCCATCCCCGGGAATGCTACTGTTTTTATAAAAATCCACCCCAAAGTCCAGACAGCGCAGGGACCAGAGGGTGCGCTCCTCCCCGGTGTACCGCTTCACCCGGGCCTCCAGGGGGATGGCCGCCTCAAAGGTCCGCCAGGTGCGGGCGAACACCCGCCCCCGGGCGTGGACGGGGTAGTACCGCACCGGCTGGTCGCTGTACCGGGGCGGCTGGATGGAGATGAGGCCGGAGATGAGCACTTCCCCCCTGGCCACCGTGTCCCCCTCCTGGACGGCGGCCTCCCCCGCCAGGGGCTCCACCTGGGTGATGATGCCGTCCGCCTCGGAGATCACGTCGTAGAACCCCTCGTCGTCCACGATCTCCGGGGACTCCACCGCCTCCCGCACCACCACCTCCAGCCGGGTGCCGTACAGGTTGATGGACATCCAGGACAGCTCCTCCAGCCCCCGCAGGGCCCGCTGGGCGATGGCCTTCCGGTCCAGGGCGGGGCCGTACACCCCGGGGCGCACCCCCTCCAGCCGCAGCTGGGAGAGGATGCGGGCGGTGGGCACCGTCTCATTTCCAGTCACGTCGATGGTGAGCACAAATTTTGACAGGACGCACACCGCCAGCAGGGAGAGGGCCAGCCCGATGAGAAAGGCGTACCGCCGGCGGAACCGCCCCAGGAAATCCGGCAGCCCCCGCCGGCCCTCCACGGAGATCTCGCACCCCGCCCGCTGGGCCAGCTTTTTCACCAGGGAGAGCTTGTGCCGGAAGGTGGTCAGGCGTAAGGTGTGCTCATCCCTCCACTCCACCCCCCAGCAGGGCGCCCCCTCCTGGGCGCACAGGTTCAAAAGCCGCTCCGGGAACAGGCCCCGGGCCGTCAGGGTCACCGTCCCCCGCACATAGTTCATGGCCCGCTTCATCGCCGCACCCCTAAGTCAGCTCGACGCCGGCGATGCGCCCGGTGATGAGCAGCTCCATGCCGGTCATGGCCCGCAGCTCCAGCCCCTCGCCGGTCACCTTCACCACATAGCTCCCGCCGCTGATGTGGATTTCCCGGTCCCCATAGGCCAGGATGCCCTTGTGGTGCTCCATACGCAGCTCCCCCGTCCCCACCAGCTCCAGCCGGGGCACCCCGGCCACCACGTCCGCCGGCAGGTCAAAGAACTGGGCGGTGCGCTCCAGCAGTCCCTCGCGCCTCCCTTTGGTCCCCATACCATCACCCTTTCCCGCTATGTCTATGCGGAAACGGGCGTGAACATGCGGGGGACGGACGGGTTCTCCCAGAAGAAGGCCTCCTTCCCTCCTCCGGCTCAGTCCTCCGGCATGGGGGCGTACTGGATTTTCAGCGTCATGCCCTGGTGCCACACCCCGGCGCTGCGGGTGATGGCCAGGCGCTGGTCCTCGCCGAAGCCGATGGTCTCCCCGTCCTGGAGGGCCACTCCGTTTTCCAGCACATAGTCGGCGATGTCCAGCAGGAAGCCCCGCAGGTCCCCGGGCTCCGCGCCGGCGTCCAGCACCTCCATCTCGTCCCGGCCGAAGGCGCGCATGCCATCGGTGTAGGCGCACAGGCCCCCCTCCCGGCGGTAGAGGCCGGGCCAGACCAGGTTCAGCAGGGGCAGGCTCCCGTCCTCCATCATCCCCGCCGCCCCCTCATAGAACTCCGGCTGATAGACCGTGCCGTTGGCGTAGACCCCCAGCACCCCCGCCTGCCGGCAGGCGGCGCACACCAGCTTCACCTGGAGCCGGGCCGCCTCCAGGGGGTCCTCCTCCCCGGCCAGGACGGAGACCAGGAGCTGGCCCCGGTGCCGCCGGGCCGCCTCCTGAGCCTCGGGCCACAGGTAATTGTGAGCGGCGTTCTCCTCGGCCTCCCCGTGGGGCACCGGGAAGGGATAGAGGTGGACGGCCGCCGTCATGCCGTCTGCCTCAAACACCAGGGCGCCCTCCCCATCTTCGCCGCCGGTCTCCCGGGTGAAGCAGGGGATGCCCCACAGGTCCCGCAGGTCCCGCTTGAACTGCTCCCCGTCCCACTCCGGCTGCTCCAGCAGGACGAAGGCCAGGAAGGCGCCCCCCTCCGGCTGTTCCAGGGCCATCTGGTCCTCGCTCAGGGAGAAATCGGGCTCGAAGCGGACCACCTGGCTCTCCTCCCGCCGGTAGATCAGGCCGATCTTCCGGTCCAGGCCGATGGAGAACCGGTCCAGCTCCAGCCCCTCGGTGCCCAGGCCCGCCCGGGCGGACAGGAAGGTCCTCCCCCGGCGCTCCAGCTCGGGCAGGCGGCGGACCAGGGCCTGGAACCAGAGGGCGGGCAGCTTGGACAGGGCGGCCTCGTTGCCGAAGAAGCGGCCGGTGACGGTCCGCTCCCCATAGGGGATGGCGAAGGTGCAGTAGGGGGAATCCGCCTCCCACTCGGTGGGGGCCAGGGCCGCCCGGATGGCCGCCAGATTTTCCCGGTCGCAGAGGATGTGGGAGATGGAGCGGCGCTTGTCCGCCTCCCCCTCGTCCAGCCCCTCCTGGAGCCGCCGGTCGCACTCGGGGTCGATCCAGTGGAACTCCATCTCCTCCAGGTTCCGGCCCTCCAGGATCTCCCGGCGGAGGGTGGTGAACTCATAGTCCCCGGGCTCCAGCTCCAGCCCCCGGTCCACCGCCGCCAGGGCCTCCTGCTGTTTCCCAAAGTGGCTGAGCAGCTTGGCGTACTGGAGGTAGCCCCATACGTAGCCCGGGTCCAGCTCCACGCCCTTCCGGGCGTAGACCAGGGCCTCCTCCAGCCGGGAGCAGTAGGTCAGGGCGCAGGCGTACCGGTAGTACCAGATGCCGCTCCCGGCTGCCTCCGCCGCCTGTTCCGAATCGGACATCCAGTCCGCCGCCCGGTAGTAGTACTCGTACTCGTCCACATTGTTGCAGGCGTAGGAGTACCACAGGGCCACCTCCAGGTCGGCCCTGGCCTGGGCCGCGGAGAAGCGGCCCTCCCGGACCCCGGCCCGGATGGTCTCCTCCAGGTAGGACAGCATTTTATAGAAGTAGCCGGACGGTCCCTCGCACATCCCCTCCAGCTCCTCCACGTCCTCCGGGTTCAGCACGATCCCCTCCCCGCCCTGTACGGCGATCCAGCGGCGGCAGTCGTCAATGAAAAAGCGGATTTCCTCCTCCGTGTTGTACTGCGGGCCGTCCCCCGGGTGGAGCTCCAGGGCTTTTTGGAAATAGCCCAGGGCCTGCTCCTCCTGGTCCAGGTAGTAGAGGGCGTAGCCCATGCGGAAGTTCCAGTTGTAGTCCTCCCCCAGGGCCGCCCGGTGGGGCTCCATCAGCCCGACGGCCCGCCGGAACAGCGCCCGGCCCTCCGGCGTGCCGGGGTGCCCCTGGTTGTTGCAGGCCCGGGCCAGCTCCATGTCCTGCTCCGGGGTGCGCTCCCCCTCCGGGATGGCCTCCAGGGCGTCGATGATCTTCTGATACTCGTCGTTCTCATGCCAGATCCGGCACTGCTCCAGCAGCTCCATAGGGGCGTCCTCCTCGAATCATCTCTTTTTTCCATCCGCACGCCCGGGACCGTCCCGCCGCCGGGCGCGCCGTATCACCTCCAGTATAATACAGCGCCCCGCCCTTGACAAATGTATTTTCCGGACTTTTTGCGGGCTTTACCTTTCCGGCCCAGTTGTGCTATAATGCTCTCCACCACCGTGAAAGATTTAAAAACGTGAGGTTTCTGCCATGGAAAAGCTGTATGAGGAAAACCCGTTTCTCACCCGGTTCACCGCCCGGGTGCGCTCCTGCGCCCAGGGCAGGAGGGGGTGGGACGTGATTCTGGACCAGACCGCCTTCTACCCCGAGGGGGGCGGCCAGCCCTATGACCTGGGCGTCCTGGGCGGGGTCCAGGTGCTGGAGGTCCACGAGCGGGAGGGCCATGTGGTCCACACCTGCTCCGCCCCCCTGGAGGTTGGGAACGCCGTGGAGGGGCAGATCGACTGGGCCCGCCGCTTCGACCTGATGCAGCACCACTCCGGGGAGCACATCGTCTCCGGCCTGGCCCACGCCATGTACGGCTGCGACAATATGGGCTTCCACATGGGGGCCGACGTGATCACCATTGATCTCAGTGTGGAACTCACCCAGGACCAGGTGCGGGAGTTGGAGGCGGCGGCCAACCGGTACATCTGGGAGGACCGCCCGGTCCAGATCACCTACCCCTCCCCGGAGGAGCTGGCCCATCTGGAGTACCGGAGCAAAAAGGCCATTGAGGGGCAGGTGCGCATCGTCTCCTTCCCCGGGGCGGACACCTGCGCCTGCTGCGGCACCCACGTGTCCTCCTCCGGCCAGGTTGGGCTGGTGAAGCTGCTCTCCTGCCAAAAATTCCGCTCCGGCGTGCGCATCGAGCTGGTGTGCGGCGGCCGGGCCTTCGCCTACCTGTCCCAGGTGTGGGAGCAGAACCGCCAGGTCTCCAACCTCACCTCCGCCAAAATGCTGGAGACCGCCCCGGCGGTGGAGCGGCTGCTGGGGGAGAACCAGGCCCTCAAGTCCCGCATCCTCACCCTGGAGGACGCCCATTTTGCCGCCCTGGCCCAACAGTACCAGGGTGCGGGGGACGTGGTCCTCTTTGAGGAGGATTTGAAGCCGGACGGCCTGCGCCGTCTCACCGCCGCCGTCCAGGCGGCCTGCGGCGGCCGTTGCGCCTGCTTCTCCGGCCGGGACGGCCAGGGGTACCAGTACGCCATCGGCCAGCCGGGGGGCGAGCTGCGCCCTCTGGTCAAGGAGCTGAACCAGGCCCTCCAGGGCCGGGGCGGCGGCAAGCCCGACTTCGTCCAGGGGTCCGTGGCCGCCGGCCGGGCGGAGATCGAGTATTTCTTTCAGACGCACACCCCATAAGGACACCGGCCGCATATCCGGGGGCGCGCTGCGCGCCTCTCCTGAACCACGTCATACTACATAAGGAGCTTTTATGGAATACACACTCTACCAACTGCTCTGGTTCTTTCTGGTCTACTCGTTCCTGGGCTGGCTGATGGAGACCGCCGCCGCGGCGGCGAAAAAGGGCAAGCTGCTCAACCGCGGCTTTCTGAACGCCCCCTTCTCCCCCGTTTACGGCGAGGCCGCCGTGCTGTTCGCCGTGTTCCTCCCAGAGCTGAAAAGCGCCCCCTTCTTCCTGTTTGTGGGCGGCATGCTGCTGGCCACCGCCCTGGAGCTGGTCACCGGCACCCTGCTGGAGCGGATTTTTGGGCAGAAGTGGTGGGACTACTCCCAGGAGCCCTGGAACTTCAACGGCCACATCTGTCTGAAATACTCCCTGGTTTGGGGCGTTCTGGCCCTGTTCTGCCTGTTTTTGGGCAACCCCCTTCTGGTAACCCTCACCAACTGGATTCCCCGGTCGATGGGACGGATCATCGCCGTCGCGGTGCTGATCCTGCTGGCGGCGGACTTTGCCGGTTCGGGCGCCGCGCTGCTCCAGCTCAACGGCAGCCTGAAGGAGCCCAGCGAGGTCTCCCGGCGGTGGCGGGCGGTGTCCAACGCCCTGGACAACGCGGTCACCCGGTACATCCAGCGTCGTATGGCCCGGGCCTACCCCAGCCTGGACAAGGAGCGCCTGAAGCGGGAGCGGTACAAAGAGAAGGTCCGCGCCCAGGTGTTCGCCCAGGGCTGCGGCTTCTACAAGCTGACCTGGATCTTTGTGATCGCCGCCCTGCTGGGCGACCTCTTCGAGACCGTCTTCTGCCGCTTCTCCATGGGGGAGTGGCAGAGCCGCAGCAGCCTGCTCTACGGCCCCTTCTCCATCGTGTGGGGCTTCGGCGCGGTGATCCTCACCGTTCTGCTCTACCGCTACCGGGACCGCCGGGACGGCTTTCTGTTCCTGTTCGGCACCGTGCTGGGGGGCGCCTATGAGTATGGCTGTTCCGTCCTCTCCGAGCTGATGTTCGGCACGGTCTTCTGGGATTACAGCCATATCCCCTTCAACCTGGGCGGCCGGATCAACCTGCTCTACTGCTTCTTCTGGGGCATCGCCACGGTGGTGTGGATCAAGGTGCTCTACCCCCGGCTGTCCAATCTGATCGAGCGGCTGCCCATGAAGCCGGGAAAAATCCTCACCTGGCTGCTGGTGGTCCTTATGGTGCTGAACATGGCCGTCTCCGCCCTGGCCTTCGGCCGCTATGTGGAGCGCAGCATGGACGTCCCCGCCCAGAACAGCGTCGCCCGGTTCCTGGACGGCCACTACCCGGATGACCGCATCGAGCGGGTCTACCCCAGCGCGAAATTTGTGGACTGAGTTCCGGGAAAGTGCTTTCTTCCCCCTCAAGTCCCCAGTCTTTTTTCTCTGAATCTTCTGTACATCCGCGGGCGGCCCTCACCGGGCCGCCCGCAGTTTGTCAAAGCACCTCTGTTGAGATGAATCCACTCAAGTTAGGGCGGGGGAGCTCGAGGGGGCGGCAGCCCGCCTCGAATGGAATCAAATGCCCCGGAAGCCTTGCTGTGCAAGGATTCCGG
>OGHJ01002315.1_pt1 | contig 16562 bp, 10 predicted proteins | sample 1571351 | NCBI WGS metagenome assembly OGHJ01 (sample SAMEA2582037, study PRJEB24529) | metagenome | biome: Human gut stool | place: China | collected 2011 | reverse complement strand
CACCGAATAATAAATAACTGACACATTGACTTGGCTGATTTTTCATCTGCTGCGTGGTCGTCAATCGTCGTGGGCATCGACATCCATGCTTCCACTTCGAAATCCTTCCATATCAAGTGTCACATAAACAAATCCAAGTTCTTTTAATTTTGCAAGCACTGCTTCTCTTTGTTCCATAAATTTTCCAAATTCAGCTACCGGAACCTCAATTCTTGCCACATTTGCGTGCAGGCGGATACGCACAATCTCAAATCCCAGACTTTTCATATATTGTTCGCCCTCATCAATCTTTTTCAGCACTTCAAAGTTAAGTTCTGAACCATACGGCAGACGTGTTGCAAGACAGGGAGCTGCCGGACGATTTGCAACGGAAATTCCCTCTTTTCTTGCAAGGGCACGTACTTCCGGTTTGGTTAAATGTGCCTCGGCAAGCGGACTTTTTACTCCAAGTTCCCGGACTGCTGCAAGTCCCGGACGATACACATGTAAATCATCCTCATTGGTTCCTTCTAAGATGGTTTCTGCCCCTGCTTCATCTGCATAAGCCAACAGCTTTTCAAACAAACTTTTTTTGCACAGATAACAGCGGTTCTTCGGATTATGGGAAAATCCTTCAATCTGTAATTCTTCTGACTCGCAGATAATATGTTTGATGCCTTCTTTTTTGCAGAATGCTTTCGCTTCTTCCAGCTCACGTTTCGGAAAAGAGCAGGACTGTGCCGTCACTGCGATTACCTGATCTCCCAGCACATCGTGTGCCACTTTCAGAAGAAAGGTGGAATCCACACCGCTCGAAAATGCGATTGCCACGCTTCCGAGTTCTTTTAAATATTCCTGTAATGCCTCTAATTTTTTATTCATATTTGTTTTTTCCTTATAATTAATTATAATGCCAGGAGCAAAAGCCTGAAACCGTGAGGTTCCTGCACAATTCTTTTCACTGTTTCTTGAGCTGTACCGCTGCATTTTTATTCCTCAGTTCCAGATAACCGCACTCGGTCAGATATTCCAGGCTGTGCAGTGTAAAAGTTCCTCTGCTCATCGAAACTTCCAGCCACTCTTCCATTACCTTTTTCCACGGCATCCACTTGTGGCGGTGCTGTTCTGAGGTATATTTATAATCTCCGATACAGTCTCCCAGTCGGTAAGCTGCCAGCACATAATTGTACATAACCGGGCTTTCTTTGTACAGTTTTTCCGGACGTGGATGTTCCTGCTCTGCAAGTGCAGGCACAAATTCCTGATCCAGACCAAGCATCCAGTTCAGAAACGGATCATAAAGATAATATACCGATGGAATGTAAGGGAATTCCATCGTTTCCAGTTCCCTGTCCTGTAAATCTGCTTTATATTTCACGATAATCTTTGCATTGAGCAATTCTCTCTGTGTGTAAATCTCCTCTATCTGACTACATTTCAGAACGGTCCTGCGAACTTTATTTTTTTCATTTTTGAGATAAAAAATTTCCCCTTCGCCGTACCCGAACATATATTCAAAAGAATCCGGTGCCGTGCGGCGAATTGGCGAATATACCATGTGATACTGGTTAAAAGTTCCTTTCATGGACTTTCTTGCTTCCAGATCAAAAATTTCCGGTATTTCTTCCATCGCCCAGATTCGAACCGGCCATTCAGCCATTGTCGGGCGTTTGTCAACAACGATCACTTCTGTCTTTTTCTTTTTGTTTTGTATGTCCTGTCCCCTCCTTTCTCCATACTCATATCATGATGTTTGGGTCAAAAGACGCCATACGAGAGTACCTCTGATATCTTTTGATACCTGCATCCGATTTAACTGATCTGCCAGCGGGTATGGCTTCCCTGATCGTCTTTGGTCACGCTCAGCTGATCTTCGATCTCCTGCTTCAGTTCCGTCACATGCGAAATAATACCGATCAGTTTCTCGCCTTCTGCCATGTTCTGGAGGACTTTTACTGCCTGATCTCTGGAATGTTCATCTAGTGATCCAAAGCCTTCGTCGATGAACATCATATCAAGATTGATCGCTGCGGAACTTTCCTGGATCTGATCTGCCATGCCAAGTGCCAGGGAAAGTGCCGCCATAAAGGACTCGCCACCGGAGAGCGTTCGCACTTCACGGACTTTTCCGGTCACAGCAGAATAAACCATCAGATCCAGACCTCTGTTTTTGCCTGTTCCGGCTTTGTCAATATCGCACATCCGCAGTTCAAACTGTCCTGCGGACATGTCCTGAAATCTCTGGTTTGCCGCTTCTAGGATCTGCTCCAGATAATGCCTTTGTACATATGTTTCGATATCCATTCTGGAGTTTTTCCTGTTTCCGGACAGAAGCTGATACAGTCCGTTTATTTTCTCATACTGATGCATCACTTCACTGCGTTCTTCCATCTGCGGTTTTAATGCCTGGCAGACTTTCTGATCGATCCGCCAGATTTCCTGCCATTGTTCCAGAACACGCTGACTTTCTTTCCACGCCGCTTCTGCTGCTTCACTGGTTTTTTCCAGTTCTTCCAGGACTGGTTTTGGCTGTTCGCCGATCGCTGCCCTGGCAGAATTTATCAGGCTTTCGGCTGCCGCTTTCTGTCTGCCGTGGTTCTGTGCATCCTGTTTCCATTTCTGTACCTGCGTTTTGGTGTAAGTTCCGGTCAGTTCCATCCAGGCCGTTTCCGGAAAATGTTTTTCTTCCAGAATTTCCCGGTAAGCCTGCTGTCGGATCTTTTGCTCTTCCATCTGCTGAGGGATTTCTTTTTTATACTTTGCAATTAAGGTCTGTGCCCGGTTTTCCTGTTCCTGTGCTTTTTGCAGTCTCTCCTCTGCCCGCATAACAAGTACATCTTTTTCCTTTTTGGCGGTATCTGCTTTTGCATACGCCGCCTGTACTTCCTGCTGATTCTGGTAATCTTTTGATCCTTCCAGGCTCTCCAGCATCACACGGCTTCGCTCCAGAGCGGTTTTGGCATCTGCTGTTTCTTTTGCGGACTGCTCAAGCTGCTCCTGAAATTGCTCTTTCTGCTTTTCTGCTTTTGTAAGGGCAGAAAGAAGCATCTGATACTCGTTCACTTCTTTTTGAAGCTGTCTGCCTTCTGCTTCCATTTTTTTACTCTGGTGTAAAAATTCACCTTTCATCTGCTCCAGAAAGTCTGCACGTATTTCTTCTAAATCCAGAACTTCTTTTGCCCTGCTGCGAAGATGTTCAAAACTTTCCCCGGCATTTTTCTGTTTTTCTTCCAGAAGGCTCCCTGCGGCTTCTGCCGCCGCTGCTGCCTGTTCCTGTTTTCCCCGCAGCTGCTCTGCCTGAAGGGCCAGCTCCTCGATCATCTCTTTTGTCAGATTCTGATGTTCTTTTTCAAGCTTACACGGAGAAGGATGCTCTGTGGAACCGCAGACCGGACACGGGCACCCTTTCTTTAACTCCTGTGCCAGAAAACCTGCCTGAGCATTTAAAAAGATCTTTCGTTTCTGCTCATAAACGGCATTTTTTTCTTCAAATTCCAGGCTGGCCGCCCGATAGGCAAGACGTCTTTTTTCTGTCGTCTGCTTTTGTGTTTTGTATTCTTTCTCCGTTTGTTCTGCTCTGGAAAATTCCGTTTCCAGTAAGCCGAAATCTTTCTGTTTTGCCTGCCATAAAGCAAAATTTTTCTCCGACTGTGCAAGCTGCTGTGAGCGTTCCCGCCACGCTTCCTGCTGTTTTTCAAGTTGCTCTTTTTTTGCTTTGAGTGCTCGCTCTTTTTCTTCTGCGTTTTGGACCGCTTTTTCTTTTTGAATCACATCCTGCCCGGCAGCTTCCATTTTTGTAAAGACTTCCATGGCTTTTTTCACTTTTTCTTCCACTTTGGTAAAAGCCGCAACTTCTTCTTCCTGCTGATGTTTTGCATATTTTGTATTCTGTATACAGAGTTTTGTATCTTCCATAAGGTTCGGAAGCTGTTCTGTCTGTTCCTGAAGGTCTGATCTCAATTTTTCCAGCATTTTCTTGCAGTCCAAAAGCCGCTGATAAACTGCCTGCACCTCCCAGGCGTTTTCGATCTGAAGTGCCAGTTCCTGTCGTTTTATGATCGTCTCTTCCTGTGCTTTTAAAATCTGCAAGGTCTTCTCTGCCTCTTCCAGCTGTACAAAAAACTTCAGAAGCTGAGAAGCTTTCGCAGCAGCATCCCTTGCACGGTCACGCTCCCGGCTTCGCTCCTGTGTGATCTTTTTTGCTTCTTTTGTCTGCTTTGAAAGTTCCATACACAGAAGTTCCAGTTTTTCCAGAAACTGCTCCAGGACCGTTACCGAAAAATCTTTTGATTTTTCCAGTTCTTTTTTCTTTTCTTTTAAAAATGCCGTCTGTTCCAGACCTTCTGGAAGTTCTGTGCGGCTGATCTCGGCAATACACCGCATGCGGATCTGATCGATCTCTGCCTGTTTTTCTTTTTTGCGTACGGCAAATTCATTTTTGATCTCCTCGTACAGACCGGTGTGAAACAGCTTGCGGAAGATCATTTTTTTATCATCTGATTTTGCACGCAGAAGTTCCATGAATTCTCCCTGAGCGATCATCGCAACCTGCATAAACTGCTCTTTTGTCAGTCCGACAATCTCCATCAGTTTCGCATCCGTCTCTTTTACCGGATATTCGCTGCCGTCCGGCATGGTAAGTGAAACTTCCTCACTGACCATTTTTTCGCCGCTGCCGCGTTTCAGCGGACGTACATGACGCGGAATGCGTTTCACAGTATAAAGATCGATCTCAGTTCCGTTTTTCTCAGAAAAAGTCAGGGAGACAAACGGCTCCGTCCCGATCTCCACAAACTGACTCTGAAGTTCCGCACCGTTTTTCTTATTTGCATTGGAGCTGGCTTCTCCGTAGAGAGCAAACACAATCGCATCAAAAATCGTTGTTTTTCCGGAGCCGGTATTTCCGGTAATCAGAAATAAATTCTGATCCGGTTTTTCAAAATCAATCTCGGTTCGGTTTCCATAGGAACCAAACGCCTGCATCACAAGTTTTAACGGCCGCATCTTATTTCACCCCCTGTACACTGCTGATCACATCCAGAAGCATCTCACGTTCTTCCTCATCCATATGTTCCCCGAGAAACGAACAGCAAAGTTCAAACGGGTCCAGTTCTTCGATCTTTCTGCTCTGTCTTTTGTACTCTGCTCTCCGCTCCCTCTCTCTGCGGATCTCAAGCAGATATGGAAATGCATTTCGCAGACGGTCTTTGAGGTCGATCACATCGAGATCTTCTTTGTCTGTGAGCACGACCGTGACATAATCTTCGCATGCCTGCGAAAGCACCTCCTGAAATTCTCCCTTTATCACACGCACCTGACGAAGCGGCGTAAGCGGAAGCACTTCCGTGGAAATATTTCCTTTTTCTTTCATCGTCACCATCACAATGCCTTTTTTCTGTCCGGCTTCACTGACCGAACAGGCAAGCGGTGTTCCGCAGTAACAATAATATTCGCTTCCCACTTTCATCGGTTTGTGGATATGTCCAAGTGCCGCATAATCAAACACTTCCAGCACATCTGCTGAGATCTCATCGATATTTCCGACCGTGCGAATCTCGGAATCCATGCGCTCTACGTCCTCCGCCTGTCGGTCGGATGGAAGATAAAACTGATGGCTGACCAGCACATTTCGCTCCTTTGTATCGATATTTTCTCTTTCGATCAGAAGATGCAGTGCCTCGTCGTAGGAATGCTGTGTTCCGTCCTCCCGCGTTCCCACGATCTCTCTTACCATCGACGGTTTCACAAACGGAAGCAGATAAAAATGCAGATCGCCATAAGCATCCTGCAGTGTCACTTTTTCGATATGTTCCTCTTCTGTAGTCGGCGGCGTGCCAATCATATAGACATTCTGCCTGGACAAAATACTGCGAAAACAGTTCAGCCTGGCGGCACTGTCATGATTGCCGCTGATGATCATCACCGGCATCTGCGGCATTTCTTCGGAAAGATTTTTCATAAAGCTGTCAAAAATCTCCACTGCCTCCGCAGACGGAACCGCTTTGTCATAAATATCCCCTGCGATCACCATCGCATCCGGCTGCTGCTCTTTTGCCAGCCGGATGATCTGTTCAAAAATATATTCCTGGTCTTCCCGCAGATCGCGTTCGATCAGTTTCAGTCCGATATGCAGATCGGATAAATGAAAAAATTTCATCTGCTCACCCCTCGTAAATCTTATCTTAGTTGGAGAAAACTCTTCTTCTGTATATGTTAAGCAACAAATCTGTCTTCTTTCTTCTATTTTTGTCCTGCAATGATCCTGTACATTTCCGGTCTGCGGTCACGGAACAGTCCCCATTCAAGACGCTTTGCTGCCAGCTCATCCAGATCGTATTCTCCGATCAGGATCTCTTCCTGATCTCTGGAAGCTGTTTTTTTCAGTTCGCCTGTTTCATTGGTCAGGAAGGAAGAACCATAAAAAGTCAGTGCAGACTTCTGACCTCCATTTTCCGTATCCGGCTCTACCACCTCTTTTCCAATGCGGTTTGCTGCGATCACCGGCATCAGATTGGCTGCCGCATGGCCCTGCATACAACGCCTCCAGTGCGGCATGCTGTCACATTCCAGAATTGGCTCCGAACCGATGGCAGTCGGATAAAACAGAAGTTCTGCACCCTGAAGTGCCATGCATCTGGCACTCTCCGGAAACCACTGATCCCAGCAGATTCCGATGCCGATCTTTCCATATCTGGTCTCAAAGATGCGAAATCCGGTATCGCCCGGCGTAAAATAAAATTTTTCCTGATAATAGTGGTCATCCGGAATATGTGTTTTACGATAAATCCCAAGAATCGTTCCGTCCGCATCGATGCATGCGATCGAATTGTAAAGATTGTTGACTTCTTTTTCATAAAAGCTGATCGGAAGCACGACTCCAAGTTCTTTTGCCAGACGCACTCCCATCTGTACTGCTTCGTTTTCTTCTGCCGTTTTTGCATAATGATAAAAATCATACCGTCTCTGCTGACAGAAATATTCCCGTTCAAAAAGTTCCGGCAGCAAAATAATATTTGCTCCTTCTGCTGCCGCTTCTCTGATTTTCTTTTCTGCTTTTTCCAGATTTTCCTGCAGCTCTGTGCTGCACTGCATCTGGATCGCCGCTGTTTTTACTTTTCTCATTCCTTTTCTGCCTTTCCCTGTGGTATCTGCTGCGTAATACAGTGGATGTTTCCGCCTCCGGTGAGAATATCTCCTGCATACACCGGTAGGATCTCTCTCTGCGGACATATGCTGTGCAAGATCTCTGCTGCCCGCTGATCACTTTCTGCATTTTTTCCGCCAAAAGCCGGCATGATAACTGCTCCGTTTGAAAAATAGAAGTTTACATAAGATGCCGCAAGGCGTTCGCCCACTTCTCTTGTATCTTCTCCTTCTTCAAACACATAGCCTTCCAGATCTTCCGGCGTAACGCAGACCGGCACATCCGGGATCGGAAGTTTATGTACGATGATCTTTCTGCCTTTTGCATCGGTCTGTAATTCCAGATACTGAAGTGTCTCCAGTGATAACGGGTACTGCGGATCTTTCGGATCATCCGTCCACGCCAGTACCACCTCAGCCGGACCGACAAAAGCACATACATTATCTACATGCTCGTTTGTCTCATCCAGGTAAATGCCCCTTGGCAGCCAGAGCACTTTCTCCGCACCCAGATATGCTTTCAGTTTCTCCTCAATCTGTTCTTTTGAAAGCTGCGGATTCCTGCCTTTGCTGAGCAGACAGGCTTCCGTCACCATGACTGTCCCTTCCCCATCACTGTGGATGGAACCGCCCTCCAGCACAAAAGGTGCCGCATCGTAGCAGAAATATCCTTCTCTTTTGGCGAAATCCAGGGCAAACGCATCATCCAGCTTCCAGGATGCATACAGCCCATCCACCGTTCCGCCCCAGGCATTGAAAGACCAGTTTACTGCACGAACGCTGCCTCCCTTTTTTACAAACGTCGGTGCCATATCTCTTGCCCAGGCATCATCCGTTTCTGCCTCAAAGACGGTCACCGGAAAATGTCTTCCGCATGCGATGGCTTCTCTATATTTTTCTTTCTGCTGTGCGGCAAATGCCTCTGCCCGTGCAAGAACCTTTTTTCCGGCAGCCAGATACACCGGCTCACTTTTTGTGATCGCTTCCATAACTGCACAAAAAGCCTGTTCGGCATCTTTTGCATCCTTTTTCCAGGAACCCGGCCGCTGCGGCCAGATCATGATGCAGCCTTTATGCGGCTCATACTCTGCCGGCATATAATATCCGTCCGCAGACGGTGTTGTTCTGTTGTATTCCATCGTATCCTCCTTCAGAATCTACGGTGCTGTCGCTTGCAAGTCTCATATGCGTTCGATTTGAATTACAGACGCATTTTAAAATCGTCATAGCCAAATTCTCTTACCATTTCCACACTTCCGTCTTCTTTTAAAAGTGCGATTCCCGGAAGCGGCATTCCGTTAAAGGTATTGTTTTTTACCATGGAATAGATCGCCATATCTTCAAAGACCAGTTGATCCCCGATACGGATCGGCTGCTCAAAACTGTAGTCCCCGATCACATCCCCGGCAAGACAGGTCATCGAAGAGAGGCGATACGTGTACTGTTTTTCCCCTGCTTCAAATCCTTTTGCAAGCGGCGGGCGGTACGGCATCTCCAGCACATCCGGCATATGGCAGGCTGCCGATGCATCGAGGATCAGAATGTCCATATCGTTGTGCACGATGTCCATCACTTCTGTCACAAGATAACCGGCATTTAAAGCAATCGCTTCGCCAGGCTCCAGATAAACTTCCACCGGATAGGTTTCTCTGATATAACGGATCAGTTTTTTCAGAGTTTCTATCTGATAATTTTCCCTTGTGATATGATGACCGCCGCCCATATTCAGCCATTTCATCCGGTACAGATATTTCCCGAATTTCTTTTCAAATGCCTGAAAAGTCGTTACAAGATCATCTGCATTCTGTTCGCACAGCGTGTGGAAATGAAGTCCTTCCACACCCTCCAGCAGATCTTCCCGAAACTGTTCTTCTGTCACACCAAGTCTGGAAGCATAGCCACAAGGATCATAGATCTCATGCCCTTCCTGCGTGGAGCACTGCGGATTGATGCGGATGCCGACACTGACTGCTTTTTTATCTTTTCTCACCTTTGCACTTTCCCGGCACATTTCTTTATATTTCTCATACTGTGCAAAGGAATTGAAGATGATATGATCGCAGATCTGCACCAGTTCTTCCATATCTTTTTCTTTGTATGCCGGTGCAAAGACATGATTTTCTTTTCCCATCTCTTCATATCCAAGTCTTGCCTCATACAGTCCGCTCGCTGTTGTTCCGCTGATATACTGACCGATCATCGGATACAGGCTGTACATAGAAAATGCTTTCTGGGCGAGCAGGATGTGACAGCCGCACTCCTGCTCAAGATCCGCAAGAATCTCCAGATTTTTTCTGATTTTGCCTTCATCCACAACATAGCACGGTGTCGGCAGATCTTTCCACATCATTCTACAGTCTGCGGATTTTCATCCACAACCCACGGCAGTCCGTACTGATTCAGCATATCCATAAACGGATCCGGATCAAATTCTTCGATGTTGAACACACCGTCTTTGTCCCATACTTTATCCACAACAAGTGCTGCCCCGATCATCGCCGGCACTCCGGTTGTGTAGGAAATCGCCTGAGATCCAACTTCTTTATAACACTCCTGATGATCACATACATTGTAGATATAAATGGTCTTTTCTTTTCCGTCTTTCTTTCCGGTAAAAATACAGCCAATGTTTGTTTTTCCGACGGTACGCGGTCCAAGGGAAGCCGGATCCGGAAGCAGTGCCTTCAGAAACTGAATCGGCACAATCTCTTTTCCTTCAAACAGAATCGGTGAAGTGGAAAGCATGCCTACATTTTCCAGACATTTCATGTGCGTCAGATAGCTCTGTCCAAAGGTCATAAAGAAACGGATACGTTTTACGCCCGGAACATTTTTTGCCAGAGATTCGATTTCTTCATGATGAAGCAGATACATATCTTTTTCGCCGACCTGCGGGAAATTATATTCTCTTTTGATCTCCATCGGCTCAGTCTCTACCCAGTGACCATTCTCCCAGTAAGAACCGTTTGCGGACACTTCCCGCAGATTGATCTCCGGGTTAAAGTTGGTGGCAAACGGATAGCCATGATCTCCTCCGTTGCAGTCCAGAATATCGATCGTCTCGATCTCATCAAAATAATGTTTCAGTGCATAGGCTGTAAAGACACTGGTGACACCCGGATCAAAGCCGCTTCCGAGAAGTGCCGTGATGCCTGCTTCTTTAAATTTTTCCTGATAAGCCCACTGCCAGGAATAGTCAAAATATGCGGTAAATCCGGCCTCTTTGCAGCGTTTCTCGTAAATTTCACGCCACTGTTTATCGTCGGTATCTTCCGGCTCATAATTGGCGGTATCAATATAATCCACCTTGCATGCCAGACACGCATCCATGATCGTCAGATCCTGGTACGGAAGTGCCACATTTAAAACAGCGTCCGGCTGATAAGACTGGATCAGTGCAATCAGTTCTTCCAACTTATCGGCATCCACCTGTGCTGTTGTGATTTTTGTTTCCGTTGTATTCTCCAGTTTTTCTTTCAGTGCATCGCACTTTGCCTTTGTTCTGCTGGCAATACAGATCTCAGAAAATGTTTTGCTGTTCTGACAGCATTTGTGGATCGCAACTCCTGCAACTCCTCCGCATCCAATGATCAGTAATCTTCCCATAGTACAATCTCCTTTTCTTTTTGCTTTTTATTTTTTACGACCTTCCTCTTCTTCCAGCATATCTTCTACATATTTTGGAAGCATAAATGCTCCCTTATGAAGATTGGTCGTGTAGTACCAAGTTTCTATCTTCCGCTCTTTCCAGCGTTTTGCATTCAGGTGTTCCAGCGGATGATATTTTTTTGATGCAAACCCAAACAACCAGTACCCGGATGAACAGGTCGGGATGTGTGCCTGATAGACACGGCTGATCGGAAAACTGTGGCTTGCCTTCCGGTGCATCACCCGGCAGGATTCTTCGTCTTCATCATAAAACGGACTTCCGTGCTGATAGACCATGATGCCGTCTTCTTTTAGTGCACGGTAACAGTTCCCGTAAAATTCTTTGGTAAAGAGTCCGGCATTATGTCCGAGCGGATCAATCGCATCGTTGATGATCAGATCATATTCATTATGACGCAGACGCAGAAATTTCAGTCCGTCCTCATAATAAACACTGACTCTTTTATCTGCCAGTCCGCAGGCATTGTCCGGGAAAAATTCTTTACAGACTTCAACAAAAACGCGATCCGGCTCGACCACATCAATTTTTTCGATTTCTTCATAATGGCTCAGCTCTCTTGCCACACCGCCGTCCCCGCCGCCGATCACCAGGACATTTTTCACACATGGATGAACTGCCATCGGCACATGGACGATCATCTCATCATAAATAAACTCATCCTTTTCTGAAAATACAATGCTTCCGTCTGCACTTAAAAAACGGCCAAATTCATCGGAATCAAACACATCAATGCGTTGAAATTCCGTCTGCAGACCAAAAAGCTGTTTCTGGACTTTTACCGAAACTTTTACTTTTTCTGTCTGGTAATCTGAAAACCAAAGTTCCATCCTTTTCCCCTCCCATTTGCTTTTATTTTTCGCTCAGCACATATAAATATTCTATCTCTGTATCCTGCATTCCCTGCATGGAACAGCCCTTTTCTTTTGCGTAAATAATATAATCAATGATCTCCTGCGTGATCAATTCTCCCGGTGCAAGGATTGGGATCCCCGGCGGATAGCACATCACAAATTCACTGCAGATCATGCCTTTTGTCTCCCGGATCGGAACTGCTTTCTTTTCTGCATAAAAAGCAGTCTGCGGAGATACCAGAACGGTCGGCCTGATGTACTCGGCTCCCGGCATTTTTTCCGGATCTTTTGCATAAAGCCGCTTGATATCCGCCAGTGCCCCCACCAGCCGCTCGATATCCTGGATACGGTCACCGATGGAAATATACGCCAGGATATTTGCGATATCTCCAAGCTCGATCTGGATGTCATACTCATCACGCAGCAGGTCATAAACCTCAATGCCGGCAAGCCCGATATCTCTTGTATACACGGAAAGTTTTGTCACATCAAAATCATAGACGCTTCCGCCGTTTATCATATCTTTACCGTAAGCATAAAAACCGCCGATTGAATTGATCTCTTCTCTTGCATATTCTGCCATGCGGCTCACTTTATCAAAAGACTCCCGTCCGCGCAGTGCCAGATTTCTCCTGGAAATATCCAGACTGGAGATCAGCAGATAGGAAGCACTTGTTGTCTGTGTCAGATTTATAATCTGACTCACATATTCCCAGTTTACATTTTTTCCGGTAAGAAGCAGAGAACTCTGTGTCAGGCTTCCGCCGGATTTATGCATGGACACCGAAGCCATATCTGCCCCGGCATCCATGGCACAGACCGGAAGATCACTGCCAAAATACAGATGCGTGCCATGCGCCTCATCCGCCAGCACCAGCATATTATGTTCATGTGCCACCTTAACGATCGCACGCAGATCAGAACAGATCCCATAGTAGGTCGGATTGTTCACAAGAACTGCTGCCGCATCCGGATTCTCACGGATCGCCCTTTCCACCTCAGAAACCTGCATTCCGAGTGATATCCCCAGTTTTGTATCCACTTCCGGATTCACATACACCGGAACCGCACCGCACAATACCAGTGCATTGATCACACTTTTATGTACATTTCGCGGCAGAATGATCTTGTCACCTGCCTTGCAGCAGGAAAGCACCATTCCCTGCACGGAAGAAGTTGTTCCGCCAACCATAAAAAAGGCATGATCCGCACGAAATGCTTCCGCTGCCAGTTCTTCTGCTTCCTTGATCACAGAAACAGGATGACAGAGGTTATCCAGCGGCTTCATGGAATTGACATCCAGGCTGACACATTTTTCTCCCAGAAGATCCACAAGTTCCGGATTTCCTCTTCCGCGTTTATGTCCCGGTACATCAAACGGCACAACTCTTCTTCTTTTTAAACGCTCCAGTGCCTCATAAACCGGAGCATGCATCTGTTTGTTTCGATTCATTCTTTTTCTCCAATCATAGCATGATGTGGGTGTCAAAAGTCCCCAACTATGATGCCTACGGATTGTTCTGTGCGTTGCACTCCCTGGCATCATAGCATACGATACATATATCCGCATAAAAAAGACAGGTGAAATCCTCACCTGTCTTTAAACGTCTTATGATAGCTTTACTTTATGTATTTATCTTACATCCGCAAAAACTATTTCCAGAGTCTGTCGTTGGCACTCTCGCCAGCAAATATTTGCTAATCCTACTCTTTATTGACCATTTCACAAGTGATGTTTTATTCTGGGACGCTGTATTCCCAAACAAAAGACTTATAAAATTTAGCTTTTAACTAAATCAATAATGCGGTCTCTCACCGCAATCGGCAGCTGCCCCGCCTGTCCGTATGGGCTTAACCAATCACTTGGTGGGCAAATATTTGCATGAAAATCATTTCTGCTTCATGTATTAGATTCCAGAGTCAAAAGGTCTTCTGACCCTAATATCATTTCAAGTATAGCATGGCAATTTTTGAATTGCAAGTTAAAAAATCTTTACATCTCATCAAGAAGTTTTCGAAACTCTTCCTGTGGGATCGGACGGTAATAATAATATCCCTGGATATAATCACAGTGGCTCTTCTTCAGAAAATCTGCCTGAACTTCTGTCTCAACGCCTTCTGCAACGATATAAATGCCCATCTCATGTGCCATATCGATCAGGAATCGTAACATACTTTTCGTCTTTGGATTTGTCTCTATTTGGCGGATGAAACTCATGTCAATCTTCATAATATCGAAATTGTACTGCTGAAGCATACCAAACGAAGAATAACCGGTTCCGAAGTCATCCATCATGATCTTGACACCTTCTGTACGGAAGGATTCAAGAATACTGTTGCGGCTCTCACCCATCGCAGCGTAGGATGTCTCAGTAACTTCCAGACGGATCAGTTTTTCTTCCAGATCATTGTTTTTACATTCATCAAGGATATCTTCCATAATCTTCTCATCATAGAAATCCATCCATGATAAATTGACCGAAACCGGAACCACATTCTTGCCTGCATGGTAACGATCCATCAGGAAATCGCTGACCTGATGAATGACATAATCATCCAGTTCGGAGATGTGACCGCTCTCTTCCAGAGCCGGTATAAAGAAGCCCGGCGACAGGAAACCTTTCTCGGAATGATGCCAGCGGATCAGGGCTTCTGCGGAAGCGATCTGTCCGGTCTTTACATCCACAACCGGCTGATAATAAACCTGAAGTTCTCCTTTCGCAATGCCTTCTGCAAGTTCTCCTGCAATCTCTGCTTTGTCTATATAAGCAGTCTGCATGGAAGAATCATATACTTTATATGGCTGAACATACTCATCTTCGATATATTTCTTTGCCAGCTTCGCACGCCCGATCATCATGTTTACGGACATTTCTTTATCTTTTACATAGAAAATACCGCAACGGCTGAACAGACGGATGGTCTTTCCGGAGCTGGAAATCTTCTTCGTACAGAGCTTTGGCAGAAACTCCTCATCCAGATTTTCCCGTTTCACAAGGCACACAAAATGGTCAGCCTCAGCCCTGGCGATCACAACCGGATCAAGCTGTGAATTTTTCAGATCTTCATACAGCTCACGCAGAATAAAATCACCAAGATCAATTCCAAAAAGTTCGTTCACTGCCTTAAAGTTCTTAATATTGAAAAACAGGATCGCATAATTCTCATCCTCATTTGCATTCTGCAGGATATGTTCTGCCTTCTGTACAAATCCCTGTCGGTTATATCCGCCTGTCAGTGCATCCTGTCCTGACAGCTCCGTAATATCTTCAACTGCTACAGCCACGATGTCAAAGTAATGATCAAAATAAAGATATGTGTAATTATTCAGGGCTTTTTCACCGTTTCTGTTCAGCTGATATACACTGAAAGAATAGCGACCTTTCCGATCCAGCTCTCTTTTTATATTATCAAGATTCGTGTAATTTTCAAACTGTGCCTTTTCTTCTTCCGGAACAACGCACTTCATGACTTTTTTTTGATACTGATCGTAATCCATTTCTTGCTCCAGTGACTGTGAAAAATCAAAAACTGTTTCCGCAATGGCTACAATCTTCCGGCGTCTTAAATCGATCACTGCAATCTGTTCATAATTTTTTTGATACAAAATCTGCGGCATCTTTTCTGCCAGATATTTTCCTGTGATATCTGTAAAATAAAGAATAGCCTCTATCTGACCGGAAAAAGAATTGCGAACCATCTCTGCTGTTACGCGATAAAGCTGCGGACGATGGTTTTCTGTGCTGTATACCGGATAATTTTCCTGAATGACCGTGTGACCTTTTTCGAAAGAATCCAGCATATGCTTTCTGCTGAAATTTTCTGTAAAACTTCTGTGCCCGTCCTCCTGTGGAATCGAAGTGCTGATCCTGTTTATATACTGATCAAGTGTACGATCCTCTTCCTGAAGCTCCAGGTTTTTCAGAGAACTGCTTCCGGATTTGCAGGTTCCGTCTGTTACATTGACATTCACCATACCGACAGAACCTTTGCTCCTGCTCAGAACCATATCCAGCTGTTTCAGATAGTCTGTATTGATATCCCGAAGATAAAGAACCACGACTTCGTTATCTTTTGCGTACTCTGTACTCTTGATGATCTCCATGGAAACCCAGCGAAATTCCTGTCCATTCCGACAGCGATAGCTCATACTGATACGCTCTGTATCTTCTTCCGAGAAATTTTTACGCAGATTTTCCGAATCACAAAATTCCAAAAAAGCTTCCTGATCTTCCTCATGGACATATTCTTCTCCGTACTGCCTCAGTCTCTGCGAAATACTCTTAATGCCATCCAGCGGACTCCTGAAATCGTCGGAAATATTTTTAAGTGTTCTATAGGTATCCGTACTCAGATTGATTTTAATGATACGATAAAAAATGCCGGATAACATCTCCATCGCATCGTGCAGACTGCTGGACGCTTTTGCATACAGTGCAATCGTATTGTGCACACGCCGCAGTACGACTGCCGTATCAAACGGCCTCGTAAAATAATCCGTGGCTCCGAGTTCGTACGCCTTTCCTATACTTGCCTCCGATGTTTCCGCCGAGATACAGATAACCGGCAGTGAATCAAGCCACTGCTTTTCTTCCATGACCTTCAGAACTTCATATCCATTTATCACCGGCATATTCAGATCAAGCAGCATGATCTGATACGTTTCCCACTTCTTTTCCAGGATCTCGATCGCTTCCTGCCCGTCTTTCGCCATGTCGATCTCGTATGTTTTCTCAAGCATAGCTGCCAGGATCTCTCTGTTTATTTCCGAATCATCTACTATCAAAATTTTCTGCATTCTTCATTTTCCCTCTTAAAAGAATACCCTGTACTGAACATTTTCCACGTCTTTTCAAAACTTTTCAAAAAAAAAAACAGTTCACCCCCCCCGAACTGTTCCCGCTTCTTCAATGTCCATA
>OGHJ01002308.1_pt1 | contig 16604 bp, 15 predicted proteins | sample 1571351 | NCBI WGS metagenome assembly OGHJ01 (sample SAMEA2582037, study PRJEB24529) | metagenome | biome: Human gut stool | place: China | collected 2011 | reverse complement strand
ATAAAAGTCCCTTGTCATCCGCAATCCGGAAGACAATATTCAATACACCTTCCTGTGCGGCGGTGAGCCCCAGGATACGGGATAACAGCTCCGGTCCCATATCGGAGATGGTGGCTCTCACGGGATGTCCGCCCTCCTGATAGATATCCCAGAAACAGACCGGATAAGCCTTATAGGAAAAGTTGTCACGGATACCGAATTTATCGATCCTCTTGTCCATGGACTCCGAAGCCGCACCCGCCGTGGCAATGCCGGAGACATCTCCCTTGACATCACATAAAAATACCGGAACTCCCGCGTCCGAAAAAGATTCCGCCATAGCTTTCATAGTGATGGTCTTGCCGGTACCACTGGCTCCCGCGATCAGTCCATGACGGTTACTCATATTTAGCTGCATATTCACACGCCGGCCATCTGCCAGTCCCATATAGATCTGTCCGTCTGTATACATTGTTTCGTTCCTGTCCTTTCCTGTTTATAGATTTATATGCCGAATTATGATCATCTTTACTATATCGCATAAACAAGATATAATGCAACTATATCCTTCCGTAAGGAATTTTGAAAGGAGTTTTATTTTGCAAAACAAAGGATCCCATTATTCTATTTTTCCACCGGATCTCAGTGCTCTGACGCTGCATATCCTCGCTATGGCGTTCATGTTCTGTGATCACCTGTGGGCTACCCTCGCCGGAGATGCCTGGTGGCTGACCGGCATCGGCAGACTGGCGTTCCCCATGTTCGCCTTTTTCCTGGTGGAAGGCTTCTTCCATACCCATGATAAGAAAAAGTATTGTATGCGCCTGCTTCTTCTGGCCATTCTGTCTGAGCTTCCCATCAATCTGATGTACAGCGGGCTGTTATTCTACCCATTTCATCAGAACGTGATCTGGACACTGCTCACAGGCTTCCTGTGTATCTGGGCAATGGATACCCTGCGGAAAAAATGTCCGGTCTGGCTGTGGATTCCGTCGATCCTACTGCTATCTGCAGTGGGCTACGTGCTGGCAACCCTCCTCATGTTCGACTATTACGGGGAAGGCGTTCTGACTGTTATCGTATTCTATCTCTTCCATGGGAAAAAATGGTGGCAGCTTGCCGGACAGTTTGCCGGACTCTACTGGATCAATGTTATGCTGTTGGCAGGAATGCAGATTCCGTTGCAGCTTTTCGGTCATGCCTTCGAGATTTCAGAACAGGGCTTGGCGCTGTTGTGTCTGCCGCTTCTGTGGTGCTACCATGGACGCCAGGGCGCGCATAACCGTAAGATCCAGATTGCCTGCTATGCCTTTTATCCGGTGCACATGCTGGTACTGGGGATTCTGTCAAAGCTGATTTTTAGTTAAACATGGCGCTGACAGAAAGCCTATTCCCCAAAGCAAAAACCTCCCGATGGAATCACATTCCACCGGGAGGTTTTTTGAATCCTATTAGTATTGTTTTACCTGTTCTTCCCCGTTCATGACACGCAGAGCTCCCTGAGCCAGAGCTAACAACTCGTCCTCACCGGGATATACGGTCACAGGAGCGATCCAGCCGCATCTCTCTTTCAGCTTAGCCACTACGTCCTCACCATAAGCAATACCACCGGTGATAACGATCTGGTCTACCTTGCCGTTCAGCACACAAGCCATAGCGCCGATGTCTTTGGCTACCTGTAACAGAAATGCCTGCTTCACCTCTGCTGCCTTGGCATCGCCCTCATTGGCACGCTTGGTAACTTCACGCATATCGTTGGTACCCAGGTAAGAATTCAGGCCGCCCTTGCCGATCAGCTTTGCACTGATTTCTTTCTCGGTATATTTTCCGGAGAAGCACATTTTTACCAGTGCAGCACAGGGCACACCGCCTGCACGCTCCGGAGAGAATGCACCATCACCGTCAAATGCACTGAAGACATCTACGACCTTGCCGTCCTCATGCGCGCCTACGGATACACCGCCGCCCATGTGCACGACTACCAGACGTAAGGACTCATAAGGCTTGCCGGCCTCTTTTGCATATCTCTTGGCAACTGCCTTCTGGTTCAGGGCATGGAAGATACTTCCTCTGGGGATCTCTTCCAGACCGGAATATCTTGCGATGGGCATCAGCTCATCTACTACAACGGGGTCTACGATGTAAGAGGGAACGCCGATCTCATCACCGATCTCTCTTGCCAGAATACCGCCTAAATTAGAAGCATGCTGACCCTGTACACCTACTTTTAAATCCTCCAGCAGATCATCGGTTACCGCATAGGTACCACTGGGGATGGGCTTTAACAGACCGCCACGTCCTACGATCACGTTGAAGCTCTTCAGATCGCAGTTCTTCTCTGCCAGCAGATCGGTAATGATCTTCTTACGGAAATCCTTCTGTTCGAAAATAGTATCGTATTTGGAGATCTCCTCGGTAGAATGTCTCAGAGTTTCTTCAAATAATAAGTTCTCATCCTCAAATACACCAATCTTGGTGGATGTGGAACCGGGGTTGATAATCAGACTCTTGATTGCCATTGTGTGTTTCCTCCTATATTCACTCTTATATTCGCTCTTATGCTTTGCCACTTTGTCCACTACAGCATCTATACCTGCCGACAGCAGTTCTCCCGCAGCTTCCACCGCGGCTTCTATCACGATATCCATAGCTTATTTCTGATTCTTTTTCATCTCTTCTGCTACAACTGCTGCCAGTGCCAGGGAGTATACCTTGGTCTCGAAGGTATCGGAACGGCTGGTCAGGACAACAGGCACCTTGGTACCGGTCAGGATGCATCCGTTCTTTACTTTTACCATATGTACGATTGCCTTGTATACCAGGTTGCCGGCATGGATATCCGGGAACAGCAATACATCTGCATCACCCTGGATCTTACGGTCGGTTGCGCCCTTATGCCTGGCTGCCTCGGGATCGATCGCCAGGTCAAGAGACAGCGGTCCGTCTACGATACAGCCGGGGATCTGTCCTTCTTCGCACATCTTAGTCAGTTCTGCCGCATCTACGGTAACGGGCATCTTGGGATTTACAACCTCAACTGCTGCCAAAGGTGCTACCTTAGGCTCTGCAACGCCGCAGGCATTACATACCGGAATAGTGTTCTTGATGATCTGAACCTTCTCCTCCAGTGTAGGATAGGTCATGAATGCAACATCGGTCAGGAACAGAAGTCTGTCAATGCCGGGAATCTCAAACACACATACATGAGACAGGGTTCCACCGGTACGAAGACCTACTTCTTTGTTCAGTACACTCTTTAAGAAATTCTTAGAGTCGATCAGACCCTTCATATACATATCTGCACGGCCGTCATGTGCCAGCTTTACAGCTTTCAGGGAGGCTTCGATCATATCCGGCTCATTGATGATCTCATAATCGGAGAGATCCATATTCAGTCCTGCTGCGATCTCACGGATCTTCGCCTCATCACCTACCAGGATTGCATCTGCAATGCCCAGTCTCTTGGCTTCATGTACAGCTTCCAGTACCGCACTGTCCTGTGCTACGGAGACTGCAACCGTCTTCTTCCCACATTCTTTTACTTTTGCTACGATGTCATCAAAATTCATTTTCTTCCATATCCTTTCTGCCCCTTCTCAAGGCTTCCAGCAGCCACAGCCATTCGCAAAATTGTGCGATCGATCACACTCTCCGCTGCTTTGCAGCTATTTTTGTTCATATCTGTGCCGGTGACTCTAATCGTTAAAATAATAACACAGCAATATATAAAAATCAAGTGCATACGCGGATACATGCAAAAAGCCACCTCTAAACGAGGTGGCTGCAGAATGTAGACAAAGCTGCTGATATATGAGGAGTCGCCTCTTTCGGACAACAGCAACCGCCGGATTCTTTTTTTCAAAATGTCACCTTCTGAACAGCACAAAGCTGACCTATGTAAGTGTCAGCTTTGCGTAATAAAAACGCAGGAGAAGCCGGGGTGTGCTTCGTTCCTGCGTTTCTGGTATGTATGAATTTTCACGATACCCATTTTAACATAGGGGATTTACCGTGTAAATCGCAAAGCTGTGCCAAGTTGGGAAAGTTTTGTGCCAATTTTGTGCAAAGGGAATATAGGCTATGTTAGAAGGTGTTGCTTTGATATAATAAGTTAAATATTAATTTGAAAAAGAGCGTATTTATGCGATTTTTGCGGAACTCTACGATTCATCGGTTGATAAAATGAGGAAATATAATAAAATCTAATTACGCTGAAAGAGGAGGAAAGTATGGACAGCAAGAAGTTTGGAGAATTTATAGCAACAATTAGGAAAGAGAAGGGGTGGACGCAGGCAGAACTGGCAGAGAAAATAAGTGTAACAGATAAAGCGGTTTCACGGTGGGAACGGGGATTGGGTTTTCCGGATATTAACACCATAAAACCGTTGGCCGATGTATTGGAGGTTAGTGTATTAGAAATAATGCAGTCAGAAAGAGAACCCAAAGAAGAAATATCAGCGGATAAAGCTACGGAGGTATTGGACAATGTTATTAGTCTGGTAGTTCATCAACGACAAATTGAGAGAAGAAATATTATTATTAGCGTTGTATCCGTTACATCCGTTGTATTGCTGATTTTTTTAATTGATCTAATGCAGTGGGAGGCATTTGTTTTTGTATGTATGCCTTTTATATTTTTGGGAATTGGAATTGTACTGATTGCTCTTTCCATTCATAGGCGCAGGATGAAATTAAGCTATTATGTTACGCTAATATTAGGAATATTTGCATTGCTATTTCCAGTCGTAATCTGTCTGTTATTGCTTTTTGCGTTTGCGCTTGGAGGACCTATAGCGAATTGAGGAAAGGAGGATTGGAGTAGATAGTGAAAAAAATAAAAGTGTGTAGCATTATACTCACTGTGCTGAGTGTGATTGGCATCTGTTTATCAATCATAAAACTGATAGCGCAATATAATGGATTTGCCATTCTGAAGCATTCAGGAGGAGCAAACGGTTGGTTCGTGGCAGTTAAGGCAAGTGATAGTTTCTTGATTTATATAGTAACTTTTGTACTTGCATTGTTCAGCGTAGCGCTATGGCTGTTATACAAGAAAAAAAAGGATCAACAGAGAGAATCGTAGAAAATTGTATGATAGTTGCTATGTTTGTGTAAAGGGTGTCATGTAAGGAAATGTTTCTTTCCTCCATAACGCTACTTCCATTTTGAGAGGGCTACCCATAATTATAGGTAGCCCTCTCAGACTGTAGACAAAACGCTTTTGGTCAGCACTCCAGAAGCGTTTTTCTTGTTTTCGGTTCAAAAAGTGTGTACTTGATCAATAATAAACACTTTTGGGCTCCCCTTTTTCCCTTCCTGGCTATCATCTTTGCCAGTTTTTTCAGATTCATGCAGGCAAACGTAAGCCCGACTTTCATTTCCATCCGGGCTTTTCCTATCATCTGTGTATAGCGTAATCCGTGGTTTTCTTTTGCTGTTCCGAAGAGGCGCTCTACGGTCTCTTTCCGTTGCGCATACACTTCCTTCATCCCAATCGTATGCCGGATATCCTCACACTTTTCCATGTACGGCTCCCAGATATGCCGGGTCACTACCTTCACATGATCCCTGCTTTCTGTGCACTGCTTCAGATATGGACATCCTTCACAGACGATTCCGCAGCTCTTGTATTCCCGGTATCCGGAACGGTTCGTCGTATGATAAGCCAGCACCTGATCATTCGGGCATACATAGCAGTCAAAATATTCATCATACACATACTCGGCTTTTTTGAAAAAACCATCTTGGGTCATGGGGCGTTTATACGGTAGAAGCGGTGTGATACCATCATCCAGAAGTAACTTTGCTATCGCTGGTGTTTTGTATCCTGCATCGGCTACCAGTGTCTGAATGCCAATGTCTTTTATCTTATCATACAGGGATTTAAATGTCCGGCTGTCATGCTGGTTGCCGGGATTTACACTATAACCCAGAATCCATCCGTTTTTGTCACAGGCTGTCTGCACGGAATACGCAAAAACATTTTTATGCTCACCCTTTCGGAACCATCCGCTTTCCGGATCCGTTGTACTTTCCTTGACCGTTTTTTCTTCTTTTCCATCAGAGCTGCCACCACAGGAGGGGGGATCTTTGGGATCTTCCTTCTTTTCTTTCAGAGGCTTTTTCCCATGCGCTTCCCGGTCTTCATTGATTTCCTTCTTTAACTGCTCTTCGAAGAACAGTGCTTCCTCATCTGCAATCCGTTTCCGCATCTTTTTGCTGTTTGCCCGTGCTTTTACATGGGTGGCATCCACGAAGACCTCGGAAGGATCAATCAGTCTGTATTTATAGCATTCCTGCAGGATACGGGAAAAGATCTGTTCAAAAAGATCAGTATCCTTAAAGCGTCTGGTATAATTCTTTCCAAACGTAGAGAAATGGGGAACCTTGTCCATCATTTCCAGACCGAGGAACCATCGGTATGCGACATTGACTTCGATTTCTTTTACTGTCTGGCGCATACTTCGGATGCCGTACAGATACTGGATGAATGGAATTTTAATGAGCATGACCGGATCCATGCTGGGGCGGCCATTGTCTGCACTGTATTTATCGATCACAAGATCATAGATAAAACTCCAGTCGATTGCCTGGTCAATCAGGCGCAGCAGATGATCCTGCGGAACAAGGTCATCCATGCAGAACATCTGAATCTGCTCTCTTTTCTTATCTGCATTCTGTGTCATCATAGGAAACACCGCCTTTATTTTGATACTTTCATTATACCAAAAAAGTAGTGAAAAGTCCCGTAAATACGGCATTTTCACTACTTCTTATATGCTTGTAAGTACATAATTTTTGCAGTCATGACACAAGAAAAGCTCCCTCACAGGAAGAAGCTTTGTCTACAGTCTGAAGCCACCTCTAAACGAGGTGGCTGATCTCTGCCAGAGTCGGGACACAGGCATATAAACACTTTTTGAGTTCTGCATCCGGCTGCGTCTGATCCGGTACCATGACAACCTTGCAGCCTGCACGGTATGCACTTAAGACACCGTTAGGAGAATCCTCCACCGCCATGCACTCCTCCGGGGCGAGTCCCAGCTGCCCGCAGGCGTAGAGATAAATGTCCGGAGACGGCTTACCTTCCGCTACCATGGTAGCGGAGATCAATTTTTCAAAGTAAGGTCTGATCCCTGTAAGCGTCAGATATTTTTCGGTCCGCTCCAGATCCGTTGCTGTGGCAACAGCTGTGGTAATGTGTCTTTTTTTCAGATCTTCGAGAAGTTCCACAGCACCGGGCTTGCATTTGATGCCATCCCGGTCCAGCGCTTCCTCCATCAATTCTTTTCGTTTCTTCCGTACGGCATAATAATCAAATTCCTCGCCGTACCAGTCCCCAAGCTGTCTGGGGGCAAAAGGCCTTCCAAGACTTCGCATCGTCAGTGCCTGCTCATCCGTCATCGTGTAGCCGTAAGCCTCCAATGCCTTCGGCCAGAAAATACGGTAATATTTTTCGGTATCGATCAACGTACCGTCCATGTCAAAAATTACTGCCCGGATCATAACTGTCCCTCTGTATCATCCGCCTGCACGGCGTGCTCCGCTTTTTCCTGTCTACGCTTTTTCCTGCGTTTTGCCACCTTTTTCACAAGTAATACGATCAGCAGTATTCCCACAGCTACTCCGATGATGCCAATTACGATCATCCGGGTATGGCTGCCTTCTGCCTCCGCGATGCGGAAGCTGCCGGGTACCTCCATGGTGAACTGTCTGTAGCTGCCGATCACCGTAGATTCCACTTCTCTGTATTCGCCGTCCTGGTCTACCCAAACTACAGTATTGTCGGCATCCTCACAGTAGACACGTAAGCTTGCTTCTCCGGTATATTCCGGTGCGTCTTCTTTCATGGAGTTGGTCATGGAGACCTTGTATGTGTCACCCTCTATCTGCAGATGCAATGCAGCATTCGGATAGAAGTTACCCTCTGCCATGACCAGAGGTTTGTTGGCATCATTTTTCTCTGCGGAAGCAATGGATGCAATCCACTCCTGATACTCCGCTTCCAGTACGCGATTGCCGGTAATGTAACTAAAATCATAATCCGGCCATACACCGTAATAGCCTTCCTTCTCCGGTACCTTAGGAATCTGATCTGCAGACAGATAGTCTCCGTAATTACATTTATAGGAAGCCACTTCTACACCATCCGCCTGGAAAGTAATAGTGAACTGGGAAAAGGCTTCCGGCACGCCGTCTTTGTTGCAAAATTCCTGATAAGACAACGGGGTTGCACCACCCTGATAACCAATGCCGTCCACGCCGCCGGCACCGCCTTCTACATAATAGTTGCCATATAAAGTACCGTCATCCTTAACTTTTCCTGCAATACTTCCCTGACTCTCGCCGGACATATCCAGCTCGTTATAAGCATAACTGTAAAAAATATCGCAGCCTTCCCCGGCGATTCCGCCGATATTATTTTTACCGGTGATCTTACCCATGCTGTAACAGCTGCGGATCGCATAGCTGGCAGATCCGGCAACGCCTCCCACATAGCTGCCTCCGGTACTCTCTACCGGAGCATAGGACTCACAGGAAATGACCGCGCCGTATTCCGCCTTGCCGACGATACCGCCCACATAATCCTTTTTGCCGGTCACATCTGCGTAGTTCCGGCTGTCCCTGATGACTGCCTTGATGGTCTGCTCCACATCGAAGCTCTCCGTTCCGGTCAAGGTAATGTCATCCTCCGGATCAAAATCATATTCCGTTGCCACCTGTCCGACAATACCTCCGACATTGGTATCCGCCTCTACCGCACCGCGGTTCACGCACAGTGTGACTTTACCTTTTTGGAAGCTGGAGGTGTCATATAATGCTTCTTCGGTTCCCTCCGGTTCTTCCTCACCAGCCTCAGCATCGGGATCTCCGGGGTTCACTTCCCCCTTGCTGGCGGATTCGTCCGAAGTATCCTCCACAGAAATTCCCTCGTATCGGAAGAGATCATCGCGGATCTCGCTGACCAGCTTCCGCAATACTCTCGCCTGATCCATCAGTTCATCCATATGTGCGCTGGTACTGTCTGACCCTGCCTGGAGCACATCTCCCAACTGACCCAGCTGGTCAAAGGCTTTATCCAGACTCTGATTCAGTGTATCCAGATTATTCTTAATACCACCACTGCGGTCTGTGGATGCATTGGTCATATTATCTAGATGCTTCGTGGCATTTTCACCAAACTTTTTCAGAGCTGCTTTATAACTCTCTGTATCATCCGGTACAGTGATCGTAATGTCACCTCCGCTCAGGTCATTACCGCTCAGCGTGATATCATGTCTGTTACCGTTATTTTTATCGTCCTGGGCCTGTTTGTTCAGGTCATTATTCAAAACCTTCAGGTCGTTGCTGACACCGTTCAGCTCCTGATTGTAAATATACCACAGATCTTTCGTGGTTCCGGTAAGGGAATTTCCCGCGCTATTGGCATCCTTCAGATTCGTACTGATACTTTTGGTCAGCGCAGATGCCTGCCTGCTGTAATTGCTGAAATCTTTCTGTGTTGCATCCAGCATATCCAGGAACTTATCCGTCTCTGTGTCCAGTTCTTTCAGTTTATCACTAAGATACTGGATCTCCAGAAAAGGCTCCATCTGGCCTACGATGCCGCCGACATCTTTTCTGCCCTGAACGAAGCCGGTATTGGTACAATTCTGCAGATATCCCTGATGCAGTCTGCCGACGATACCACCGGTGTTGTAACCCACATGCTGGTAACCAATGGCTCCTGAATTGGAGCAGTAATAGATTTTACCATCAGAGATGCCTGCGATACCGCCGGTATCCGTATGCGCAGCCACATTGGAAGTACTGTTGATCTGCTCCAGATTGTCCATGGTAATATCATCCAGTTCATAAGTCACTTCTGTGCTGTAGGTATTGATGCTGCCACTGTTGCTGCAGTTATTTAAGATTCCGTGATTGTTACCGACAATACCGCCTGCAGAATGGTTGCCAATGACATTTGCATTGGATTCACATCTGCGGATCTCGCCGGTCTCTTCATTCACACCCGCAATGCCACCGACTTCATTATCACCGATCACATTACCGGAAAACTTACAATTCTCAATGCTGCCGTAATTCACCCCGACGATACCGCCGACCTGATTCTGGCTTCCGGAGGGAGATATTTCTCCGCTCACCGTGAGATTACGTACTTTGGCGCCTTCCTGCACATAACGGAAAAGACCTGCCGCAGAACCATTCCCCGTAAGCTTTACATTGGAGATCGTAAAACTATTACCATCAAAAATTCCCGCAAATGTTGGGATACTGAATTCACCTTCCATACTCAGAACGATGTCGTTGCGCAGCACTACTTTGATACCTCTGGACCAGCTGTCCAGCACACATTTCTCCGCAAGCCTGCGCAGATCCTCCTCCGTGCTGATCTCTACAATTGCATAATCCTGCTCCTGGGCGGTGCTGCTATAACCGCTGCCGCCCTTATATTGTTCATAGGTTAACGTCTCTTCCGCATAAGCGGTTGCCGGTGTCTGCAGCAGTAATGCTGCTCCCAGCAGGAAACATAATAATCTCTTACTGTTCATCTTCTGTTCCCTCGCTTTCTGCTGTATGATTTGTACCTGACTCATCCCCCTGCTCCAGGGTCACGACATCCTTGGGGCGCACCACTGCTCCCATCTCACCGTCGATGACACCGATGAAATCACCTTCCAGCATACCATTGACATAACCCTTGATATGACCGTTCATCCGAATCCTTCCGGCAGAAGGCAGCGGCTTCGCCAGATCACGCTTTAAGGTAAATGCCGTCTTCTGAATAATGATATCTCCGATCAGCAGCGTCTGGGGCAGTGCCAGCAGCACCAGTAAAATAGAGGTCAGGGTACCACGTCCCAGCGCCAGTCCGATCGCTGCTACCGCTGCGTTGGAAGATACATAACTGATAATGAATCCGGCAGCCACCAGCATGGAACCACTGGTAACAATTGTAGGGAACGCCTGGTTCAGTGCCTCAATGGCAGCTTCTTTGATCGGCATGTACGTCTTCAGATCCATATAACGGCTGGTGATAACGATAGCGTAGTCGATCGTCGCGCCCATCTGGATCGCGGATACTACCAGATATCCCAGGAAGTATACATTTTCACTCAGCAGATACGGCAGTGAGAAGTTCATCCAGATACTACCCTGAATCGTTACTACCAATAGTACCGGCAAGCCGGCAGACTGGAACGTAAACAGCAGGATGATCATAACGAACAATGCTGTCAGTACAGTGATGATGGTGTTATCTGTTGCGAAAGAGTCTCCCAGATCCTTATCACTGGTGGCATTTCCGACTAACAGGATATCATCTATATTATAGAACTTCGCCACGGTATTACGTATCTGATCCAGCGCTGCGGTGGTCTCTTCTCCTTCATAAGGTACATTCAGTTCCAGAACGAAACGGGAATTATCTTCTCCCAACAACTGATCCTTTGCAATCATGATCTTGGAATGTGCGTCCGATAAAGTCTCCTCCAGATCATCATCCAGCGTGATGTTGCCGCTTTCTTTCTGATCATAAATGAACAGGAACATATCGATAAAAGGTACTTCGTAATCGTTGACACCGCTGACCAGAGCACCGTAATCACTCTGATCCAGGGCATATGCCGAATACAGCATATCCGCCACTTCCACATCCAGATCGATCAGCTCTGCAAATTGTCTGGGATTCAGCTTATCCGTCAACATGTAGCCATCCATAGCTTCAATATTGCCAAGTCCCTGAACGGATTTTACCACATCCAACTTTTCCAGTGCCTTCAGGGTCTGTGCCTCTTTTTCATAATCACCGTTGGGCACAATGACTGCCAGCTGATTCACCATGCCAAATTCCTTATTGACCATGCTGACTGAGAATTTATTCTCGCTCATACTGCTGGATTCCAGTGTATTTACATCATATACATAATTCGCCTTGTTGGACAGAAAAAATGCTGCAATAACACCCACGATCAGTACCGGAGGTACAATGTAACGGGTAGCCACACAGAATTTTCCCACTGCCGTGATCTTCGGTACGAAGCTCTTATGGTGCGTATTGTCGATTGCCTTGGAAAAGGTAAGCAACAGCCCCGGCATCAGGAAGAATACCGCTACCATACTGAAAATAATGGATTTCGCCAGGATAATACCCATATCGTAACCAATCCTGAACTGCATGAACATCATGGCTACCATACCGGAGATCGTGGTCAGGGAGCTGGAAGAAATCTCCGGGATTGCCTTACTTAAAGCCACTATTACAGCCTCTCTGGCATCCTTGTCCTCATGCTCCTCCATAAAACGGTGTGCCAAAATGATGGCATAGTCTACTGCCAGACCTAACTGCAGCACCACAGCGATAGAGTTCGTCACAAAGCTGATAGTACCGAACCAGTAGTTCGTTCCCTTGTTCAAAATAGCTGCCACGATAAATGTGGTCAGATATACCGGGATCTCCGCGTAAGTTGTGGAAGTAAATAGCAGCACGGCTACGATAACCACAGCTGCCAGCAGCAGAATGACGATCATATCATTATTCAGGTCATCCGCATCACGCTCTTCCTGACCGATATCGGAAGAATAATAGACATCATAGTCAGACAACGCGTCCAGCACTTCTGTTAAATGCTGCTGTGTGGCTTCCGTATCCGCTTCCTCATCAAAAGTGACAGACAATAAAGCCTCCATGTCATGATAATGATCTTCCGTGTCATCAAAATCCAACATACTGACACCATCCATTTTTTCCACCTGATCCGCCAGCTTCTGTGCCTCATCAAACGTCACATTGCAGATCAGGATCCGGGCGGAACCATAAGTCGTAAATTCCGAATCCATCAGATCCAGTCCCCTTCTGGTCTCTGTCGTATCCGGCAAATATGTGGTCAGGTCATTATTCACTTTGACCTTATTCATGGATAATACGCAAAATATGCATAAAACAATAAAGATCAGATAGAATCCTTTTCGTTTATCTACAATAAGCGTGGCAAGCTTCATCATAAAGGAGTTATCTTTTTTGTCTTTTTCTGTGTTGTCTGCTGCCATAGTTTCCTCCTGCTGTATCTCTCTTTGTACCCTTACGTATCTGATTTTTCTATTCTTAGTTTAAAAGTTTTTCCCGCTTCTGTAAAGCCTTATTACAAAGATGAAAAAATGTATTACTGTCATTTAATGAACTCTTGTTGATTTTCTAACACAAGCAAAATATAATAATAGGGAAGAAAAAGCAAGCTACAAATTGTGTTTATATGTCTGTTTTTGAACATTGCATTGATTTGTGTTCATTGTTTTAGAAAAAATTCAGATTTGCATTAGATACGTATTAGATATTATGATCATTTCCCGGAAAGGATGGAGAATTGCCGTATGGAAAAAATGGATCGCCGCGTGCGCAAGACCCGCGCCCTGTTGCTGCAGGGCTTAGTCAAAATGATGGAAACCCACGATATTCAGGATATTTCCGTCAAAGAACTCACAGAACTGGTAGATATCAATCGCGGAACCTTCTATCTGCATTATGATGATATCTACGATATGCTCCATAAAGTGGAAGATGAAATGTTCCGGGAGTTCAATGAGATCATGGAGCAGGAACCGGTAGGTACTTCCACATTGTCCTCTGACGGTCTCCTGTTAGAGTTCTTCCGCTTCTTAGACCGCCACAGAGATCTCGCCAGAGTCATGATCGGTCCCCATGGAGATCTCACCTTCGTTAACCGCCTGAAGGATCAGATTAAAAAGCGCACTCTCCGCTTTCTGGAAAGTGCGCAATCCGATGCTAATTATGAATATCTCTGTTCCTTCATCATTACCGGTTGTGTCGGTGTCGTAGAGACCTGGCTGAAAGAGACCACTCCCCAGTCTCCGGAAGAAATGGCAGGGATTCTCGGAACCATGCTTATGCGACAGCTTACTTTTGCTCCGGAGCCTGCATAGACTGTGTCGGCTCTTCACCTGATTCTGTTGCCGCATTTTGATCCATCGTGCCCTGTTCCGCCGTGCTCTCCGGCGTGATCGTCTCCTTCTGTTCCATTCATTCCTTAAAAAACTTGTGAATATTTACTTCCCCTTATCTGCCTCTTATGATAAAGGTCATCTGCGAAGGAATTGTGAGAAAAATGTGGTGATTCTGTGAATTTTTCAGGCATGACATTTCTGTCATGTATACTATGTTGGAAGTGTCAGCTTACGTGTCGATTCTTCCGTTTTGTTGTAAATATCGAAGAAATGCAGTACAGCCTTCCAGGACATCATTGTAGGTCGTCCCAAACTCTCCCGTGTACCACGGATCCGAAATGTCCCGCTCCGAGCCGGCATAGGATAAGAGCCTGGCTACTTTCCCATCCGGATCTCCGCCGAATATCCGCAGCATGTTGCGTATATTTGCGCTGTCCATACCGATCAGATAATCATATTCCGCATAATCTGCCTTCGTTACCTGCCTGGCCCGCTTCCCTTCGCAGGAGATCCCGCGTCTGGCAAGCTCTGCCTTCGCCGGCGGATAGACCGGGTTCCCGATGCCGTTCCAAATCTCCTCCGTGCTGGTGGCAGCGGAAGCGATCTGGAAGTGATCAGCGAGCTTTACGTCGGATACCAATTTTTTCATAACAAATTCTGCCATGGGGGAACGACAAATGTTGCCGTGGCAGATGAAAAGCACTTTTATCATTGTTATCATTCTCCTTAATTTTCCAAGAAATGCCGTATTTTGCATGGGTTTTCGGGTATTTGTGAAATGTGTTCTTAGTATGTCATCTTGGTAAAATACGGCAAGATGGAGCAAGTTGTTACTACCTGTTAGTAGTAAAATTGGTAGTAAAACGGAAAAGCTTACTACTAAAGATTTTTAATTTCATAACTTCCTAAAAAACCTGCCCACGATTGAGTTTCAATATTACTTGGAAATGAGTTACCAAATATAAAAATATCAATTAACAACGGTATAGCAATTACCAAAACGGCAAAACCAATTCCCTTTAAAATATTTTCATTCTTTTATCCTCCAACAGACCTACATTTTCGGCATGGAATTTTTCCTAAATATGCTTTTTTATCCTATTGTAGATGTCCAAACCTTTCTTCTGACCAAATTTTTGTACTATAGCTCTATATATGATCTGTAAAGCATTCTTCTCATCACAATGTTTAATTACTAATCCAGGCACATAAGCAATAACATCCTTGCCAACATTTTCCTTACTCAAAATCTGCTGTATTTCATTATGAAGTAATGTTTTATTATTGCCATCAGCTTTCTTATCCTGATCAGTTGCATATTTACTTATGATAGGTTTGATGTCTCCGTATACATCAAGATAATCCTCAGGATACATACTACGCAAAGCATTATGAACATCATTCATAAATTTTTCATTACCATACAACGAGGTTACAACCTTTGCAACTTCATTCATTACACCAGATCTATACAGTGTTTCAGAGGAACTCAAAGCCTGTTGTATCTGTTGATTCAGTTTTGTTTTCTTTGCCTGGTCCACCTTAGATACACTAGTTTTCTTTTCAGTATTTTGTTTCACTTCTTTTTTCTGTGTAACTTGTTTGACAGCAATCGTACTTCTCCTCGAAACAGATATGCTATTTCCACACTCTTCTCGCAGAAACACACATACTTTATCATAGCCTTTGTCCGATGATATAATCACATACTCTGTTTGTATATTAGCATTCTTTCCCACTAAATAACCCAGATATGCAATTAAATGTTTGTCCAACGACTGGTCTCCAGCTGGAACTTTTTTTATATCAAGTTCCGCTTTACCATGATTTGTAAAAATATCAAGAGTTGTATTTTTTGAATTATCCGTATAAAATAAATGGATGAAATCAGAACTAGTGAGTTTCTCACATCCCTTAAGTCCATTTTTTCCATCATTTTCATAATCTATCAAATAATGTGTTTTCACAATAATCACCTTCTTCTGAAAATAGTTATTCAAAATAATATTATCATACACCCATGCTTTTTTCCACAAAAATAACGCCCCAGCACAAAAGCCAGAGCGTTCTCTATCTTCTATATCAAATTACCTTAAACATTTTCTGCGACATTGGTTTCTCATTCTTCTTCTCAATCTCTGCCTGTGCTTTCCGGAACTCCTCCATCCGTTTCAATTCTTCTTCAGCATCATCAAATCCAATATGCGTGTACACATTCATTGTAATCCAGTCTGTTACCGAATTATTCATAATGTCGCAAATCTGTTTCAATTCAATTCTCTTTGGCTCATAAGCCCTGACCGTCCATTGTGCCTAGTTGCTTTCATGCTAATCTTTCCTTTCTTTCCATAAAAAAAGACCAAGTAAATCTCTCTACTCAGTCTGTTTATCGTAACAATATTTAGTTCTTTTCCCGAAGGGAATTGCAACGAAGTTGCTTAATCTTGTGAAGCTTTGCTACAAGCAATACCCAGTACTTAGTGGCGAAACGCCACTAACTGGGCAATGGTTGCACCCTTGACCGGCTAAGGCGCTTCGCCCTTAACCCGAGCGGAGTCTTTCTCCTGCACCTTGCGTAAGGCTCTGCCTTTACAATCCAACAACCTGAAAGTTTCTTTTTCTTGATAAATGGGGATTAGTTTTCCTTTTTTCCAATCAGCAAT
>OGHJ01002307.1_pt1 | contig 16623 bp, 8 predicted proteins | sample 1571351 | NCBI WGS metagenome assembly OGHJ01 (sample SAMEA2582037, study PRJEB24529) | metagenome | biome: Human gut stool | place: China | collected 2011 | reverse complement strand
CAACGGCAAGCCGTTTGAGGGCAACTGCCGCGGCTACCTGCAAAGCGTGGTCAAGCGCGCCCGCGCCATGGGCCTGACCGTCAACGTGGGCTGCGAGTGCGAGTTTTATCTGTTCGAGACGGACGAAAGCGGCAATCCTACGCATATTCCGCTGGACCACGGCGGCTATTTTGACATCCCGCCGCTGGACAAGGGCGAGAACCTGCGCCGCGACATCTGCCTGTCCATCGAGGAGATGGGCCTGCAGCCCGAGCACAGCCACCACGAAAGCGGCCCGGGCCAGAACGAGGTCTGCTTCCGCTATGCCCCGGCGCTGAAATCCGCCGATAATTTAAACACTTTTAAAAGTGCTGTCAAAGCTATTGCCGCCCGCAACGGCCTGTATGCCAGCTTTATGCCCAAGCCCCTGCACGACCAGAGCGGCAACGGCCTGCATGTAAATATGTCTCTTGTCCGGGACGGCAAAAACCTGTTTGAAGGCGACCTGACCCCCGACAGCGAGGCCGGGTATTTCGTGGCGGGCATCCTGGCCCACGCCCGGGAGCTGACGGCTTTCTGCAATCCGGTGCCCAATTCCTACGCCCGGCTGGGCGCCAACGAAGCCCCGCTGTATGTGAGCTGGAGCCGCCAGAACCGCAGCCAGCTGGTGCGCCTGCCCAGCGCCAGCGGCGACCTGTGCCGTGTGGAGCTGCGCGGGCCTGACCCTGCCGGCAACCCCTATCTCGTTATAGGGTTGATTTTGGCTGCCGGGTTGGACGGCATTGCGAACAAACTGCCCCTGCCGGAGCCGGTGAACCGCAACCTGTTCCACCCCAGCGCAGCCGTTGGTTTGGAGAGCCTGCCCCACAGTTTGCGGGAGGCCATCACCGTGGCGGCCCAGAGCGACTTTATCGCCGCCGAGCTGCCGCTGGCCCTGCAGAACAAATATTTTGAGTACCAGACCCAGCTTTGCCACGGCTACGAGAACGCCCCCGACCCCGCCGTTTGGGAACGCACCCATGGATTTTTGGTGATTTGACACCTATTTACACGGAAAGGGGGCGTACCCATGCCACGAGCGCTGATCGTATCAGCGGGCAACAATGCTAACGAATACCTGGCCCGGCACATGGCTGATTTGGGCTACACCCGCCCCGCGATGGCTGCCAGCGGCGGCGAGGCGCGCCGCCAGATGGACGCCAAGGACTTTGAGGTCATCGTCATCAACACGCCATTGCCGGATGAGTTCGGCCACGAGCTGGGCACCGATGCCGTGACCAATACCGACGCGGGCGTCCTCCTGCTGACCAAGACCGCCACCGCCGACCAGATTGCCGACAAATTGCAGGAGTTCGGCGTGCTGGTGCTGGGCAAACCGTTCACCGGGGCGCAGTTCCGGCAGGCCGTGCAGCTGGCCGCCAGCAACTACAAGCGCCTGGCTGTGCTGCGGGCCGAAAACGCCAAGCTGCTGGATAAGATCGCGCAGCTGCGCCTGGTGGACCGTGCCAAGTGCTACCTGATTGAGAAAAAGCACTACACCGAGACCGAGGCCCATCGTCTGATCGAAAAAATGGCCATGGACACCCGCCGCCCCCGCGGCGAGATCGCCCAGGAAATTTTGGAAGAGGACGACGAGGAATAAAAATAAAAAAGGCTCCCCTGGAGGGGAGCTGTCACCGATAGGTGACTGAGGGGTGGCCCTTGTGCGGAGTAATTGCATCCACACAGCGTTGGCCAAAGTAGCCACCCCTCACCCGCTGGCGCGGGAGCTCCCCTCAAGGGGGGGCCTTTATTTGCTGCTATTTTTTATGTCACTGTTCCAGCCTCAGCACCGTCACGCTCACCGGCGGCAGCTCCATGGCATCGCGATAGATCGGGCCAAAGGGGTTCGTACCGGCGTGCACGCCGTCGGCCAGCTTGCGCCAGCTGCCGATGGGCAGGCTGACCCACTGGTGGGTGCGCTCGGGGTTGTAGTAGACGACCACCACATCCTTGGGGTCGGGGCTTTCGGGGATGAACCCGATGAGCCACCCCTGCAGTGCCAGCACAAAGGGCTGCGGCTCGCCGTAGGCCCCGGCAATACGGGCACAGGTGCGGCGGATGGCCAGCATACCGCGATAAAATGCCGTTAATGCGGCAAATTCCGGGCGGTGCGCCCGCGTCCAGTCCAGCTTGTTGGTTTCCAGCGGGCCTTTGTAGCTGTTGTGGTCGCCGTGCTTGGTGCGGCCCCACTCCTCGCCCGCCTGCATAAAGGGCAGACCCTGGCAGGTCAGGTAGATGCCCGCCGTCATGCGGTTCTGTGCCAGCAAATTGGCGTCGGGGCAGTCGTAATCGCCGCGGCGGCCCACGGCGGCCAGCTTGTCCCAGAGCGTGTAGTTGTCGTGGGCAGAGACGTACTGCACGACCTGCCCGGCGCACTTGGGCCGAAAGCCGTGTGCGCCGCTGCGCCACGCGCTGATCGAGTGCAGCACATCGTAGCCATGCTGCGGTGCGCCGTTGACATAGCCCGCGTTGGCCGCGTCAAAGACGTTGCCCTTGATGCAGTCCCGCGTGTCATCGCAGAAAAATCCGATGCGTTCATGCAGCGCGTCGAGGGCGCGCTTGTCGGCGGGGCGTGCGCCGCCTTCAAGGTTCGTGCCGCCGCCCATCCAGGGCTCGCCGTACAGTAAAATGCTCTCGCCGCCGGGCAGACTGTCCAGCGCGGCGCGGATGGCGTTCATCGTGTCCACATCCTCCAGCGCCATCAGGTCAAAGCGGAAACCGTCGATGTGGTAGGTCGTCGCCCAATACAGCACAGATTCGACCACGTATTTGCGCACCATCGGGCGCTCGCTGGCCAGGTCACAGCCGCAGCCGGAGCCGTTGGTCATCATGCCGTTGGGCCAGCGGCGGTTCCAGTAGCCGGGCACGGTGCGCTCCAGATTGCTCTCGCCGTGGTAGGTGTGGTTGTAGACTACGTCCATCACGACGCCCAGCCCCGCGCGGTGCAGCGCGGCGACCATGGCGCGGCACTCCTTGACGCGCACCTCGCCGTGGAACGGGTCGGTGGCAAAGCTGCCCTCGGGCACGTTGTAGTTCTGCGGGTCGTAGCCCCAGTTGTAGCCGCCGTCGGGGCGGGACTCGTCCACCGTGGCGTAGTCGTAGATGGGCTGTAATTGCACATGGCTGATGCCCAGATTTTTCAGATAATTCAGGCAGGTCGGGTGTTCGCCGTCGTTGTCCAGCGTGGTGTCATCGGGCGTGAAGCCCATGAACTTGCCGCGCCACTCCGGTTTTACACCGCTGTGCCCGTCAGCGGAAAAGTCCGCCACATGCACCTCCCACACGCTGCGGGCGTGGGCCGGGATGTCGGGGCGCCGGTCCTGCTCCCAGCCGTCGGGGGCGGCCTGTGTCAGGTCCACCACCATGCCGCGGGTGCCGTTGGCCCCGGCGCTGCGGGCGTAGGGGTCCACGACCTCATGCACGCGGCCATCCGGGAAGTAGATGCGGTAGATGTAATACGTCCCGTGCAGGTTGCCGGGCAGCACAATGGCCCAGACTCCGCCATCGCCGCGGCGCATTTCGTGTACGCCCAGCTCTTTTGCGCCCGGCTCGGCGTCGGTGCCGGTGGCATACAGGCAGACCACGACCCCGCAGGCAGTGGGAGCCCACAGCTTGAAGGTGGTTTCCTCCGCCGTTGGATTTGCGCCGAGGTCGCTGCCGTGGTAATAGGGCAGCTCACAGGCCTGATGCCAGTTCATGAGTGATCGCTCCTTACAAATAATCTGCATTTATTGTAGCAGGTAGAGCGACAGTTTGCAAGGGAAACGTTTCAACGCCCAGCGGAAACCTCTGCATCCGGTATCCCATGTAAAGAAGCCATACACAAGCAAAAATCCCCTGCCCGTGCGGACAGGGGATGCGGTTGCTTATAGAGGTGGATCACTCGCCCAGATGCCAGATGTCCTTGTTGTACTCGGCAATCGTGCGGTCACTGCTGAACAGGCCGGCCTTGGCAATGTTGATGACGCACTTCTTGCGCCAGCCCAGCGGGTCGCAGGCGTAGTCGCTCAGGGCCTGACCCTTGCGCACCACATAGGCGTTGAAGTCGGGCAGTGTCTGGAACCAGTCCTTCCAGACCAACTCGTCGTGCAGGCGGCGCAGGTTTTCCTCATGCCCGGCGGCCAGCATCTCCGGCCCGACGAGGAAATCGACGGCGCGGCGGATGTTGGGGTCACCCTCCACCCACTGGCTGGCCTGATAGTCGCCCATCTCATAGCGGTGGATGACCTGGTCGGACGTCTGGCCGAAGATATAGATGTTCTCATCGCCGACCTGCTGACAGATCTCGACGTTCGCACCGTCCATCGTGCCAAGCGTCAGCGCACCGTTGAGCATGAACTTCATGTTGCCGGTGCCGGACGCCTCCTTGGAGGCCAGCGAAATCTGCTCCGACAGGTCGCAGGCGGGGATGAGCTTCTCAGCGGCGGTGACGTTGTAGTTTTCCACAAAGACAACCTGCAGATACTTCGACACGACCGGATCCGCCGCAATGACCTTAGACAGGGTCAGCAGGGCGTGGATGATGTCCTTGGCAATCGTGTACGCCGGGGCGGCCTTGGCACCGAAGATGCTGACCAGCGGCGTGGCAGGCAGATGCCCGGCCTTGATCTCATGATACTGGTGGATCAGGTAGAGCAGGTTCAGCTGCTGGCGCTTGTACTCATGCAGGCGCTTGGACTGGATGTCGAACATTGCATCCGGGTCAACGGTGATGTTCTGCGTGCGGTGCAGCCAGTCGGCCAGTGCGCGCTTGTTCTGCGCCTTGACGGCGGAGAACTGCTGCAAAATATCGACATTTTCCGTGTAGGGCAGCAGTTTTTCAAGCTCGGCGGCGTCCTTGCGGAAGCCGGAACCGATGAGCTTTTCGATCTCGGCGGTCAGCGCCGGGTCGCACTCCAGCAGCCAGCGGCGGAAGGTGATGCCGTTGGTCTTATTGTTGAATTTTTCGGGGTAGAGCTGGTAAAAGCCGTGCAGCTCGCTGTTTTTCAGGATCTCGGTGTGCAGATAGGCAACGCCGTTCGTCGAGTGGGTGAAGTGGATGTCCATGTGAGCCATGTGAACGCGGTCATCACCGTCGATGATGGCCAGACTCTCGTCGGTAGTGCGGGTGCGGGCCAGCGTGTCGAGCTTTTCAATGATGGGCATGAGCTGCGGCACGACGGCGTCCAGATAGGCGCGGGGCCACTTTTCGAGCGCCTCGGCCAGAATGGTGTGGTTCGTGTAGGCACAGGTCTTTGTGACGATCTCGACGGCCTCGTCAAAGTCGATGCCCTTCTCCCCCAGCAGGCGGATCAGCTCGGGGATAACCATGCTGGGGTGGGTGTCGTTGATCTGGATGGCGGCGTAGTCGGCCAGATCGTGGTAATCACAGCCGCGGGCGGCGCACTCGGCCAGAATCAGCTGGGCCCCGGCGGAAACCATCAGGTACTGCTGGTAGACGCGCAGACGGCGTCCGGCCTCGTCGGAGTCATCGGGATACAGGAAAAGCGTCAGGTTTTTGTCGATGTCGGTCTTGTCGAACGTGATGCCGTCGTGGACGATGCTCTCATCAATGGTGTCGAGATCGAACAGATTCAGCGTGTTCGTGCGGCCCTCGTAGCCCGTGACGGCCAGCTTGTACAGACGGGCGCTGTAGGTCTTGCCGGCCAGCTCGACGGGATAGACCGTATCCGTTTTTTCCGCCCAGGAGTGGGCGGTCAGCCACGGGTCGGGCAGCTCATTCTGGACGCCGTCCTTGAAGGACTGGTGGAACAGGCCGAAGTGATACCGCAGGCCGACACCGTCGCCGGGCAGGTTCAGCGTAGCGAGGGAGTCAAGGAAACAGGCGGCCAGACGGCCCAGCCCGCCGTTGCCAAGGCTTGGCTCCGGCTCGACCTCCTCAATATCGGACAGTTTTTTCCCGGCAGCGGCCAGCGCGGCGCGGGTGTCGTCGTACAGCCCTAAATTGATAAGGTTGTTGGACAGCAGCTTGCCGATCAGAAACTCGGCGCTGATATAGTAGAGCTTGCGGCCCGTGACGGGACGGACGCGGGCGGCGCTCTGTTCGCGGACGATGTCCAGCAGGGCCAGATAGATTTCCTGGTCGGTGCAGGCGGTCAGGGGCTTGTTGGTTCTGGCTTCCATCGCAGCAGTCATATTCATAAGAGGTTCCCTCCATTTGTGTATGGGCTTCTTGGGTACAACTTGGTTATACCACACAAAACGTGCATCTGACTTGCAAAATACCCGCAACTTATGGTACAATACTATCATGCGAGGTGAAAATATGGCGAAACAAGAGCGTTTGCGCGAAGCAAAGCAACACGGGGCCGCGTGGTTCCCGTTCAATATCTACCCATGTACGATCCCGAAGGACTTCCCGCAGGTGGCGCTGCACTGGCAGGACAGCATGGAGCTGGTCTTTGTCAAAAAAGGGCGCGGCATCGTGCAGGCCGGGCTGACGACCTACACGGCACAGGCGGGCGACATTTACGTGTTTGCCCCCGGCGTGCTGCATGCCCTGCGCCAGCTGCCCGGTGAGGCAATGGAATATGAGAACATCATCTTTGAGCTGGAGCTGCTGGGCGGCGCCGGTGACATCTGTGCCGAGAAGTACCTGCTGCCGCTGCAGAGCGGACGTCTGGCTCTGCCCATGCGCCTTGGCCCGGAAGACTGGGGCTACAACTGGGCGGTGCGGTGCCTGCACGCGGCAGAGGAATTCAACAAGATCAAAGACGTGGGATATGAACTCTGTATAAAGGGCGAGCTGCTGCTGTTTCTGGCGGCGCTGGTGGGCCGCACCGGAGACCTGCCCCCTGCCGATACCCCCGATACCCGGCGGCTGAAAACCGTGGTGCAGCTTGTGAATGAGGGCTACGCGGGGGCGCTGCATGTGACAGACGCAGCAGCGGCCTGCGGATGCAGCCCCAGCCATTTTATGCGCTGGTTCAAGAAAATGACCGGCCAGGGCTTTACCGAATACCTGAACGAGCAACGCCTGAACGCCGCCGCCGATGCCCTGCGCAGCGGCAGCGACACCGTGCTGGCGATTGCGGAGCAATGCGGATTTGAGAATTTGTCCTACTTCAACCGTCTGTTCAAAAAGCGGTACGGGATGACGCCGCGGGAATACAGGGGGAGAAAATAAAAAAGCCTTCCCCCGCAGGGGAAGGTGGCCCGAAGGGCCGGATGAGGGGCGAGTCTGCGGCGAAATCCCGTGAACGGGTCGCTGCGGAAGCTTTGCCCTCATCAGTCCGCTTCGCGGACAGGTCCCCCCGCGTGGGAAGCCTGAAATTATGCCTTTTTGCTGTAATCCCGCGCGCCGTAAATCGCCGTGCCGACGCGGACGATGGTCGCGCCCTCGGCGATGGCGGCGGCGTAGTCGTGGCTCATGCCCATGGACAGAATGTCCATCTGCGCCCGGTCATAGTGCCGGGCGTCGGCTCTGGCCAAAAGCTCCCGCATCTGTGCAAAAAAGCGGCGGGTCTCGGTGTCGTCGGCGTCGGCGGGCGGGATCGCCATCAGGCCGCGCAGACGGATGTGCTCCCTGGCGGCGGCAGTCTCCAGAAGCGGGAACAGGCTGTCGGCGTCCACGCCGCTCTTGCTGGCCTCCTCGCCGATGTTGATCTCGACGAGAATGTCCTGCACCAGCCCCAGACGGGCCGCGGCGGTATCGATCTTATCCAAAAGGCGCGTGCTGTCCACGCTCTGGATCAGCGCGGCGCGGCCTACGACCTTGTTGACCTTGTTCGTCTGTAAATGCCCGATGAAGTGCCCGGGTTTGCCGTTGTAGGCGTTCGTGTCGGTCTTTTCGACCAGCTCCTGCACATGGTTTTCACCGAAAAGGTCAATGGGCAGGTCGGCGCTGTAGCGCACCTCCTCCACCGTGCGGGTCTTGCAGGCGGCGCAAAGGCGCACCTCTGCCGGGTCGCGGCCTGCGGCCTTGGCGGCAGCGGCCATCGTCTCACGGATCTTCGCGACGGCCTCGGCCATCTGCTGCTTCTGGGCTTCGGGAATCATCGCACTTCCTCCTGACTGTAAACGGCGCGGGAACCGCCGATGAACGGCGGACGGGTGCGGGCGCAGAGCAGAATTGCCTGCCCGATGTGGTCCATCGACAAGCGCACCGGCACGGCCACGCGGCGCAGGTGCATACCGATCAAGGTGTCACCGATATCGATCCCGGCGTGTGCTTTTATAAATTCCACTGCGCAGGGATGCTCAAAGCCACTCCACGCGGCGGTGGAGAAGGAACCGCCGGCCTTCAACTGCGGCTTTACATTCACCATCTCAAGGCCATATTTCTCAGCACATTCTTCCTCGACGATCAGAGCGCGGTTTAAGTGCTCACAGCACTGGGCGGCGAGGTAGAGGCCGTGTTTCTTTGTCACATGGGAAAGGGCGGTGAAGACAGCCTGTCCGACTTCGCTGCTGGAGTAGCAGCCGATCGCGTGGGCAGCGATCTCACTGGATGAGCAGCCCACCACCAGGATCTGCCCCGGTTTCATTGCGGCGGTATTGATCAGCTCCTCGGCGATCGCTTTTGTCTGTTCATAAATTAAGTCAAGGTCCACATCGACGGATGTGGCGATATCTGTTGCGCTCATAGTATTTCCTTCTTTTTGCAGAATGCCCGGAGATTGAAAATACTCCGGGCGGTATATGGTTTCATGGTTAAATGGATCCGGCGGTGCATGCCGCTGTCATGAGGAACGTGTGAACTGGAGTTTACTCGAAATGATATTTGTCGAGCAGCTCATGTTTCATATCCCAAAGAGGCTTGGAGAGATCTACATGGACCTCATGCGGGTTTACGAGACGTTTTGTCTCATCCCATAAGGTGTTGAGCTCTTCCTTGCAGTATTTCTGGATATCCATAACCTTCGGGGACTCGTAGACACACTGACCTTTTAAGAAGACCGGAACCATCATCTCACGCATGGTGTAACTGCCTGGTGCCAGGTGGGTCTTTTTCCAGGTCTCAATCGGGTCGAAGAGAAGAAGGGACTTGTTGGTGTCGTATTCCTCGTCAACCAGACAGATCAGGTCAGCAATGATCTTGCCATTTTCCTTGTCGTAGATGCGTCGGATGGTCTTATTGCCCGGATTGGTGATCTTTTCTGCATTTTCGGAAAGCTTGATCTTCGGGATGAATTTTCCGGTAGTCTTGTCCTGGATCGCAGCCAGTTTGTAAACACCGCCGAAGGATGGGCAGTCTTTGGAGGTGATCAGGTTGGTGCCGACACCCCAGGAGTTGATGGTTGCGCCCTGGTTCTTTAAGCTTGTGATCAGGGTCTCATCGAGATCGTTGGATGCGGAGATCACAGCGTCAGTGAAGCCTTCCGCATCGAGCATTTTTTTCGCCTCTTTGGAGAGATAAGCGAGGTCTCCGCTGTCCATACGGATTCCGTAGAAGGTAAGCGGGATTCCCTCGGCGCGCATCTCCTTGAATACCTGGATCGCGTGCGGGATACCGGAATTTAATGTATCGTATGTATCAACTAACAGGATACATGCGGTCGGATAGAGCTTTGCGTAAGTGCGGAACGCGGTGAGCTCATCCGGGAAGCTCATGATCCAGCTGTGGGCATGGGTCCCCTTTACCGGGACATCGAACATCTGGCCGCAGAGAACATTGGAGGTTCCGATACATCCGGCGATCATAGCGGCTCTCGCACCATAGATCCCGGCATCCGGTCCCTGTGCACGTCTTAATCCGAACTCCATAACTCCGTCTCCGCGGGCTGCATGGACAATACGGGAAGTTTTTGTTGCGATCAGGCTCTGGTGGTTGATAATGTTTAAGATTGCGGTCTCAACGAGCTGAGCCTGCATGATCGGAGCGATGACTTTTACGAGAGGTTCTCGCGGGAATACAACGGTTCCTTCCGGGATCGCGTAGATATCGCCCGTGAATTTGAAGTCTGCCAGATATTCCAGGAAATCTTCCCCAAAAAGTCCTGTGGTGCGGAGATAATCGATATCTTCCTTATCAAAGTGTAAGTTTTCGATGTATTCGACAACCTGCTCTAAGCCGGCCGCGATGGCAAATCCGTTTCCGTCCGGATTTGTGCGGTAGAATGCGTCGAAGATGACGGTCTCATTTGCATCCTTTGCATGAAAGTAACCCTGCATCATGGTCAGCTCGTAGAGATCTGTAAGCAGCGTCAGGTTTCGTTCGCTCATAATGTTTCTCCTTAAATTTCTCCGCGGTAAGTGTCAGCGGAATATTAAATGAAGCAGTCCGGCGCGTATAAAAATGCCGGACGATAACGACAGCTTAAGTGCGGTTCACCCCAAAAGAACCGGGCGGCAGTCAAACGTGTTGTGGTTGATTATATCAGTTCTTGTGCGAAAAGGCAAATTATGTGTTAAAAAAGTAACGAACACTTCAAAAGAACGTAAAATGTGCCTAAAAAGTTAAGAAAGAAAACAGGAAGACGGCATCAATGTGGAAAGATTTCGCAACTCCAGAGGGATTCCCTTGACTTTTAAATACCTTATTATTATAATTATTTTGATTGTGGGAGCACGTAGTGCGAAACAATCCGGTATCAAAGGGGGCAAAAGACCTTTTGACCCCACATCATTATTTTGTCTGAATGTAAAAAAGACGTAACTATGAACAGATTCGATAGCTGCATTCAGACGATCCATAGAAAAAAGCCATGACGGAGACAGTAGGTTCACAAGCAGAAAGCCAAAGCGAGCCGGGGACGATGGAAGCCCGGTGCTTTTTCGTGAAAGGAAGATCACTCCCGAGCTGGAAGCCGAACCCCGGGAATAAATGTTCTCCGGACAGTAAGTGTACCCGGTACTTTCTGCCGTTAACGGAAACTCATATGTCAGTATGCAGCAATAGGTGGTTAAAAGCGTTATTTTCGCCCTGTTCTCATTGGAACAGGGCTTTTTTATTTCTTTATTACCAACCGACGGCACCGGAAAGGCGCCGGGCGGACCTGACATACGACACACAAAAACACGAAGAGCGCGGCAGGGGACCGTCTGCGGAGAGTGCAGAGGGAAGCCGAGGCAACGAGAAAGCCCCGCGCGAAAAAAAGAATTGGAGGAAATGTGTCATGTACGAGAAAGTATCAACAGACCTGAACTTTGTGGACAGGGAAAAACAGGTTGAGAAATTCTGGAAAGACGAAAAGATCTTTGAAAAGAGTATTGACAGCCGCAGAAAAGGAACCCCATACGTATTTTATGACGGACCGCCTACCGCAAACGGCAAGCCGCATATCGGACACGTACTTACCCGTGTTATCAAGGATATGATCCCGAGATACCGCACCATGAAGGGCTATATGGTTCCGCGTAAGGCTGGATGGGATACCCACGGACTTCCGGTAGAGCTTGAGGTCGAGAAGCTTCTTGGTCTCGACGGAAAAGAGCAGATCGAGCAGTACGGTGTTGAGCCGTTCATCGAGAAATGTAAAGAGAGCGTCTGGAAATACAAAGGAATGTGGGAGGATTTCTCCAGCACCGTTGGTTTCTGGGCTGATATGGATAATCCGTATGTTACCTACCATGATGACTATATCGAATCCGAATGGTGGGCATTAAAACAGATCTGGGATAAGGGACTTTTATATAAGGGCTTTAAGATCGTTCCGTACTGCCCGCGCTGCGGCACACCGCTTTCCAGCCATGAGGTCGCACAGGGATATAAGGATGTAAAGGAAAAATCCGCCATCGCCCGCTTCAAGGTGAAGGGCGAGGATGCGTACTTCCTTGCATGGACCACAACACCGTGGACACTTCCGAGCAACGTGGCTCTCTGCGTAAATCCGAAGGAGACCTACGCAAAGGTAAAGGCTGCAGACGGCTATACCTACTATATGGCAGAGGCCCTGCTTGATGCCGTTCTCGGAAAGCTTGCGGATAAGGAAAACGGAACTCCGGCATATGAGGTTCTTGAGACATGCACCGGTAAGGACCTTGAGTACAAGGAATATGAGCCGTTATTTGACTGCGCGGTGGAGATCTGCGAGAAACAGCACAAGAAAGCATACTTTGTGACATGCGCAGATTATGTTACCCTGACAGACGGTACCGGCGTGGTACACATTGCACCGGCTTTTGGTGAGGACGATGCCCAAGTAGGCCGCCGTTATGATCTCCCGTTTGTACAGCTTGTAGATGCAAAGGGCGACATGACAAAGGAAACTCCGTATGCAGGCGTATTCGTGAAGAAAGCGGATCCGATGGTCTTAAAAGACTTAAAGGAAAAAGGTCTGTTATTCGAGGCGCCGGCATTCGAGCACAGCTACCCGTTCTGCTGGCGCTGTGACACACCGTTGATCTACTATGCGAGAGAGTCCTGGTTCATCAAGATGACAGCGGTGAAGGATGACCTGATCCGCAACAACAATAAGATCAACTGGATTCCGGAATCCATCGGTAAAGGACGCTTCGGCGACTGGCTGGAGAACGTTCAGGACTGGGGAATCTCCAGAAACCGTTACTGGGGCACACCTCTTCCGGTATGGCAGTGTGAGTGCGGAAAGATGCACTGCATCGGCAGCCGTGAAGAATTAAAGAAGATGAGCCCGAACTATCAGGATGTTGTAAAGAAATACAGCAAGGAGATGGACGGAGACAAGGGGGAGGTTGAGCTTCACCGTCCGTTTATCGATGATGTAGTGATCACCTGCCCGGACTGCGGAAAAGAAATGCACCGTGTACCGGAGGTTATTGACTGCTGGTTCGACTCCGGCGCAATGCCGTTCGCACAGCATCACTATCCGTTTGAGAACCAGGAGCTTTTCCACAAACAGTTCCCGGCACAGTTTATCTCTGAGGCCGTTGACCAGACAAGAGGATGGTTCTACTCCCTGCTCGCTGAGTCCACGCTGCTCTTTAATGAGCCGCCGTACCAGAACGTTATCGTTCTCGGTCACGTTCAGGATGAGAACGGACAGAAGATGAGTAAGTCCAAAGGAAACGCTGTCGATCCGTTCGACGCCCTGAAGACATATGGTGCCGACGCGATCCGCTGGTACTTCTACATCAACAGCGCACCGTGGCTGCCAAACCGCTTCCATGGCAAAGCCGTGCAGGAAGGCCAGAGAAAGTTCATGGGTACCCTGTGGAACACCTATGCATTCTTTGTTCTCTACGCAAACATCGATAACTTCGACGCAACCAAGTATACACTGGATTACGATAAGCTGCCGGTTATGGATAAGTGGCTCTTATCCAAGTTAAACTCCATGGTCAAAGATGTGGATGATAACCTGGCAAACTACCGCATCCCGGAGGCTGCAAGAGCCCTGCAGGAGTTCGTAGATGACATGAGTAACTGGTATGTCAGAAGAAGCCGTGAGCGTTTCTGGGCAAAGGGCATGGAGCAGGATAAGATCAATGCCTATATGACCCTGTACACCGCTCTTGTAACTGTTGCAAAGGCAGCTGCTCCTATGATCCCGTTCATGACAGAGCAGATCTACCAGAACCTGGTAAGAAAGATCGACAAGACCGCTCCGGAAAGCGTTCATCTGTGCGACTTCCCTGTAGTAAAGGAAGAGTGGATTGATGAGAAGTTAGAAGCAGATATGGAAGAAGTTCTGGATACTGTTGTTATGGGCCGCGCAGCCAGAAATACAGCAAATATCAAGAACCGTCAGCCAATCGCCCAGATGTATGTAAAGGCAGACCATGCATTATCTGATTTCTATGTAGAGATCATTGAAGAAGAGTTAAATGTAAAGAAAGTAACCTTTACAGATGACGTAAGAGCCTTCACTTCCTATACATTTAAGCCACAGTTAAAGACTGTAGGACCAAAATACGGCAAGCTGTTAGGAAAGATCCGTGAAGCATTGACCAACTTAGATGGAAGCGCTGCTATGGATACCTTAAATGAAACCGGTGCGCTGACCTTTGACTTTGACGGACAGGAAGTTGTTCTTACAAAGGATGACCTGTTGATCGATGTAGCAAAGAAAGATGGTTATGTAACAGAAGAAGACAACTATGTAACTGTTGTCCTGGATACCAACCTGACTCCTGAACTGATCGAAGAAGGTTTTGTCCGCGAAGTGATCAGCAAGATCCAGACCATGCGTAAGGAAGCTGGCTTTGAGGTTATGGACCACATCGGCGTATACCAGAGCGGCAACGACAAGATCGCTGAGCTGATCAAGAACAACGCAGATGAGATCAAGAGCGAGGTTATGGCTGATTACATCCACTTAGGTGAGATGAAGGGCTTCACCAAAGAGTGGAACATCAACGGCGAGACTGTTATGTTAGGTGTGGAAAAGCTGTAAAGTAGCCATATAATAATGGTAAAATATGGTTTAATATCCGTATTTAAGTTGAAATAGACTGGAAAAAATGGTAATATGAGGGACAGGGCAGAAATGTTACCTGTCCCTTGTTTGTATCATTTATTTGTCAAACAGATCAGCAGCGCGTGCAGGCGTGTGCGGGTCAAAATATGGGTATGCTTTCTGTAAAGGGGGCATATGGGAAAATGAGGAGGAAGGCTATGAAAAATACAGGCTTTGACAAGGCTTTGTTCAAAAGTGCAGTAACCTTTAATGTAAAAAACATGTTCCGTCGTACCATCGACGAAGCAACCCCTCAGCAGATCTTCCAGGCTGTGGCTTATACAGTAAAGGACGATATCATTGACCAGTGGATAACAACCCACAAGGAATATGAGAAAAAAGATGTAAAGACCCTTTATTATCTGTCTATGGAGTTTTTAATGGGTCGTGCCCTTGGAAACAATATGATCAATCTCCGTGAATATAAGGAGATCGCAGAAGCATTAGACGAAATGGGCTTTGACTTAAATGCTATCGAAGACCAGGAACCGGATGCAGCATTAGGAAATGGTGGTTTAGGACGTTTAGCAGCATGCTTCCTTGACTCTTTAGCAACCCTGGGCTATCCGGCATATGGCTGCGGTATCCGTTACCGTTATGGTATGTTCAAACAGAAGATCGAAGATGGTTATCAGGTAGAAGTTCCGGATAACTGGCTGGAAAATGGCAATCCATTTGAGATCCGCCGTCCGGAGTATGCTGTAGAAGTAAAATTCGGCGGCTATGTACGTATTGAAGACCGCAATGGTATGAGCCATTTCGTACAGGAAGGTTATCAGTCTGTAAAGGCTGTTCCATATGACCTGCCAGTTGTAGGCTATGGCAACCACATTGTAAATACACTTCGTATCTGGGATGCAGAACCGGTTAATACCTTTAATCTGGATTCCTTTGACCGCGGTGATTATCAGAAGGCAGTTGAACAGGAAAATCTGGCTAAAAATATTGTTGAAGTTCTTTATCCAAATGATAACCATTATGCAGGTAAGGAACTGCGTTTAAAACAGCAGTATTTCTTTATTTCTGCCAGTGTCCAGAGAGCTGTCCAGAAATTTAAAGAAAAACATGATGATATCCACCAGTTCCCTGAGAAGGTGGTATTCCAGTTAAATGATACACATCCAACTGTAGCAATCCCTGAGTTAATGCGTATCCTCTTAGACGATGAAGGCCTTACCTGGGAAGAAGCATGGGATATTACTACAAGAACCTGTGCATACACCAACCACACGATCATGTCTGAGGCATTAGAGAAGTGGCCGGTAGACTTATTCTCCCGTCTGCTTCCACGTATCTATCAGATCGTAGAAGAGATCAACCGCCGTTTTGTAAATGAGATCCAGCAGAGATATCCTGGTGATCAGGACAAGATCGCAAAGATGGCAGTTGTATACAATGGTCAGGTAAGAATGGCTTATATGGCTATTGTAGCAGGCTTCTCTGTAAATGGTGTTGCAAGACTGCATACTGAGATCTTAAAGCATGAGGAGTTAAAAGACTTCTATGAGATGATGCCTGAGAAGTTCAACAACAAGACCAACGGTATCACCCAGAGACGTTTCCTGCTTCACGGCAACCCATTATTAGCTGACTGGGTAACTGACAAAATCGGTGATGAGTGGATCACAAACCTGCCTCATATTAAAGAACTGGCAGCATTTGTAGATGATAAGGAATGCCAGAAGGAATTCCTGGATATTAAATATAAGAATAAAGTACGTCTGGCTAAGTACATTAAGGAGCACAACGGCATTGACGTTGATCCAAACTCTATTTTTGATGTACAGGTTAAGAGACTTCATGAGTATAAGCGTCAGCTGATGAACATTCTCCATGTTATGTACCTTTATAATCAGTTAAAGGATAACCCAAACATGGATATAGTTCCAAGAACCTTTATTTTCGGCGCTAAGGCAGCAGCAGGCTACCGCCGTGCAAAACTGACTATTAAGCTGATCAACGCAGTAGCAGATGTGATCAACAATGATAAGTCCATTAATGGAAAGATCAAGGTTGTATTTATTGAAGACTACCGCGTATCCAACGCAGAGATCATCTTTGCAGCAGCAGATGTCAGCGAGCAGATCTCCACAGCCAGCAAGGAGGCTTCCGGTACCGGTAACATGAAGTTCATGTTAAACGGTGCTCTTACATTAGGAACTATGGATGGTGCAAATGTTGAGATCGTAGAAGAAGTTGGACAGGAAAATGCCTTTATCTTTGGCCTTTCTGCAGACGAAGTTATCAATTATGAGAATAACGGCGGCTATAATCCAATGGATAT
>OGHJ01002304.1_pt1 | contig 16636 bp, 16 predicted proteins | sample 1571351 | NCBI WGS metagenome assembly OGHJ01 (sample SAMEA2582037, study PRJEB24529) | metagenome | biome: Human gut stool | place: China | collected 2011 | reverse complement strand
TCCGGGTGTAGAGCTGCCAGTCGGGGTTGTCCTCGATCATGCGGATCTCCTGGCCAATGATGCCCTGCTCCTTGTCCACGCTCTCAGGGGTGAACCAGGGCACAGAGACGAAGGAGAGGAGGATCTTCAGATTCTCCTCAAACTTCTCCGTGCTCTCAAAGTAGTAACCGGTGATGTCGGTGGAGGTGAAGGCGTTGGGGCTGGCCCCGTTGGCGGCCAGGTCCTGGAGGGCGTTGCCGTCCTTGGTGTCAAACATCTTGTGCTCCAGGAAGTGGGCCACCCCGGCGGGGGTGTCGTGCCAGGCGCCGTTCAGCTGGAAGCGCATATCCATGCCGCCGTAGTTGGTGGCAAAAAAGGCAAAGCTCTTGGAAAACTCCGGCTTCACATCCACGTAGATGTGAAGGCCGTTGTCCAGCTGGGTATGGTAGAGCTTCTCTCCGATGCGGGTATATTCCTTGATCTCCATGGTATCAGTCCTCCTTGCCCTTGAGGAAATAGATGGTGTCCAATTCCATTTTCTTGGCCACCGCCACCACCTGCTCCCGGGTGACAGCCTCCACCCGGTCCACCAGGTCCTGGGGGGGCTCCTCCAGGCCGGCCACCGCCTGGCCCATCCAGTAATCCTCCAGCCGGCCCTGGGCGTCCATAGTGGCACGCAGGGCGCTGATCACGGCCCGCCGGGCACCTTCCAGCTCCCAATCCTCAAAGGCTCCGGTGCGGCAGTTGTCCAGCTGGGCCAGGATCTCGGCCTTGGCCTTTTCATAGTTCCCGAACTCGATGCCCGAGGAGACCACCATGACCCCCTTGAACTTTTCCAGCATAGAGCTGGCAAAGTAGCATAGGGAGAGCTTCTCCCGGACGTTGAGGAAGAGCTTGGAGGTGGGAGTGCCGCCGTAGAGGGCGTTGAACACCAGCAGAGCCGAGTAGTCCTCCTCCCACACGCAGGCGCCGCCCGTGCGGAAGCCCAGAGCCAGCTTGCCCTGGGTCACATCCAGAGACTCGGTGACCAGCCGGGGCTGGTCCTGGGTGGCATTGCCCTGAACACTGTGGTCGGGCTCCTCCAGCTCCCCCGCCCGGGGCAGGCCGTCCAGGGCAGCGGTAAGGGCGGCGGCCACCCGGTCGGCGTCGGCGCTGCCGCAGTAGTAGAGCTCCACCGGGGCATGGGCCAGAAGGGTCTGGTAGCGCTCCCACAGTCCCTCCGCCGTGATGGCGGCGGCGCTTTTCTCATCGCCCAGCCGGTCCACACCGTAGGGCTCCCCGGCGCACATCTCCTGGGTGAGGCGCAGGAGGGAGTAGGAGCGCTTCTCGTTTACCTGAGCCTGGATGCGGTCCACCAGGTTGCTCCGCTCCCCCTCCACATACTCCTTTTTAAAACCGCCGTTCTCGGTGGCGGGGCGCAGCAGCACCTCCCCCATCAGGCTGGCGGCCTGCTCCAGGATGTGGGCATCGTCCAGAGCGTAGGCGTCGTCCAGGAAGCTGCCCACGAAGCCGATGCCCTGGGCCTCTCCCTTCTTACGGACGGCAGGCTCGATGGAACCGCCGTAGAGCTCATCCAGGGCGGCGGAGAGGGACTCCATGTCGGGATGCTCCCGTGTGCCCCGGCGGAGAACATAGGGCAGGAGGGCGTTGGCCGACGCGGTCTTGGCATCCAACGGCACCATGAGGGTAACGGAGAGCAGATTGCTCTTGAATTTATTGGTCTGCACCGCCGTCAAACGGACGCCGGGCAGCAATTCCCTGTGGGTCACTTGGGTCATATCTGACCTTCCTTTCCTTGGTAGGGTTTCTTCACGCAGGTCTCATTATACTATATTTTTCCCGCTTTGACACCCTTAAAACAAAAATCTCCCCGTTCGTCCCTTCCGTCCTTTGCTGAATCCCTTTGGAAGCCCGTCGCACAGCTTCCTTTTCCAGCATAGAATGGGTTTGTAAGGAAGTGATCCCAATGTCCATGCGCTCCTGTTTGGTCACGCTGCGGGCCGGACTGGCCAGGATCCATCCCGTAAACAAGAGTCTGCTGCTGTTCATGGTGCTTCTGCTTCTCCAGTCCGCTTACAGCATTTTCTTCCCCTCTGAAGCCGATCCGGCGGTCGGCGAAATTGACGTCATCATACGTACCTCTTCCGCCGCCATTTTCGGCTATTTCCTCAGTGCCAACTTTGTCAATCGCTCCTCCGTCCAGACAGAGACGGTATCGGCTCCGGCCCCGCTGACAACTGCTGCCCAGGCGGGGACTGAGGTCGGCGCTCCCAAGAGCCAGATTGGCTTTACGGCCGAGGATACCGCTCTGGAAGGCGGCGGTATCCAGTCCGTCCCCTCCCCTTCTCTTCCGGCCTGGCTCCCGGATACCAACTGTCTCCAGGTGGCCACTGCCACAGTCATCGGCCTTTTCTGTCTGCTGGTCCTGCTGATTCTCCGGAACATGGGGGCTTCGGGCAGTCAGCTTCTGGCCTCCGACTCTGTCAGTGCCACGGTGGTCCAGTTCCGTGACTTTGTCTCCGGCTGCGTGGGTTTCCTCATCGGCTTTCCCACCCATGCCAACAATCGAACTTCCGCTTAAAAAGAACGCGGCGCGCCTGGGGAATACCCCGGACGCACCGCGTTTTGGTTCTGATGATTGGCCCACACTCAGGAGCGGTAAAAGGCCTCGGCCTCGTCGTAGGCGGGCACAGCGTCCGCGGCGCCCTCCCTGGTCACGGCCAGGGCGCTGGCAGCTGCCGCCAGGCCCAGGGACTCCTCCAAGCTCCGTTCGTCCAGAACGCCCCGGAGGAAGTAGCCGGTGAAGGTGTCTCCCGCGGCGGTGGTGTCCACCGCTTTTACCGTCCGGGCCGGCATCCGGACCCGCATCTCCCCCATGGCCGCCAGAGAGCCCTGGGTCCCCAGGGTCAGGACCAGCATGGTCGCAGGATAGCGGGCGGTCAGTACCCGGGCGATCTCCTCCGGGTCCTCAGTCCCGGCCAGGAAGGCGCCCTCTACCTCGTTGACCAGCAGCCAGCTGAGCTTCTCCAGGGGAAGGTCGTTCAGCTTCTCATTGGCCGGAGCGGCGTTGAGTGCAATGCGCATGCCCCGCTCCGCCGCACGGTCCATAATGTAACCCACACAGCTGGTCTCATTCTGGAGCAGTACCACGTCTCCGGGGCCAAAGTGCTCCAACACTTCGTCCACAAAGGGCTCGGTGATGCGGCTGTTGGCTCCGTCGTAGAGGAGGATGCTGTTCTGCCCCGACCGGTCCACCTGGATGATGGCGTGGCCGGTGCTCCCCTCCACCTGACGGACAAACGTCGTGTTCACTCCGGCGGAGATGAGCTTATCCCGCAGAAATTCCCCCTCAGGGCCGATGCAGCCGGCGTGCCAGACTTCCACTCCGGCCCGGGCAAGGGCCACCGATTGATTCAGGCCCTTTCCGCCGCAGTTGACCTGAAGGGACAGGGAGCTCATGGTCTCCCCGGGCTGGACGAAGTGGTCTACCTGATAGACGTAGTCGATGTTCAGCGAGCCGAAGTTCAGTACGCGCATCTCTGACCTCTCCTTTCCGCCCTTAGTCCATGAAGGTGGTGAGCAATTCTTCCACGGCCTTCCGGCCGTCCACATCCACACAGATGTTCAGATACTGGGCATCCATGGGGTACTCCCGCAGGTCGGTGACCACCATGCCACGGCAGAAATTTCCGCCACATTCCACACGGGCAGGCATCCGGCGCGTGGTGACCAGGGCGGGGTCCACCACGGTCAGCATGGCCATGGGGTCGTGGACCGGGCAGTGGTCCAGGCAGTTGTTCTGCTGGCGGTTGAACCGGAAGTAGAGCGGCATGGCCTGCTTGAGGTAGTCCACGATGGGACGGTTCTCCGGCGCGGCGTACTTGTCCAGCTTCTCGATGTGCTCCGCCGTCAGGCGGACCTTCTGGGTCACATCCAGGCCCACCATGGTGATATCGAAGTCGGCCTGGAGCACCTGGTCGGCGGCCTCCGGGTCGCCGGCAATGTTGGCCTCCGCCACCGGCGTCACGTTGCCGGGAGCGTGGTAGGTGCCGCCCATAAAGACCACGTTTTTCACCAGCCGGGGCAGCTCCGGCTCCTTCTGGAGGGCCAGAGCCAGATTGGTCATCCGGCCCAGGGTCACCAGGGTCAGCTTTCCCTCGTACTCCTTCGCCATACGGATGATGAAATCACAGGCCGCCTCCTCCAGAGGCTGCTGAGACGAGGCAGGGATCTGGGCATCGCCGATGCCGTTGTGGCCGTGGATGTGAGGGACAGGGCCCTCCCACTCCCCCACCAGCGGACCGGTAGCGCCTACCGCCACAGGGACCTCATAGTCCACACCGGAGAGCTGGATGAGCCGCAGGCTGTTGTCGGCCGCCTGCCGGGCGTTGGTGTTGCCGAAACCGGTGGTGATGCCCACCACACGCACATCCTTCCGCTTGAGGGCAAACAGGATGGCAATGGAGTCATCGATCCCGGTGTCGGCGTCGATCAAAATATACTTCATGCTTCAAAACGCTCCTTGTTTTCTGCTGGAAACAGCTCAATGCCGGCTCTGGTCGATCCGGTAGATGGCCTCCAGAACCACCTTGATCTCGTCCTCCCAGCCCTGAGCCAGGCCGGTGTTCTCCTTCTCGTAGATCACATCGGAACGAACCAGGTTGCCGGATACCGCAGAGATCATGGCGCCCTTCACCCCTCTGCGGTGGCAGACGGTGTAGAGCGCGGAGCTCTCCATCTCCACGTTCAGGCAGCCCAGGTCGTGGAGCTTCTGGATCCACTCCGGCGTCTCGCCGTAGAAGGCGTCGTCGCTGGCGTTGATGCCGTAGTAGACACCGCAGCCCAGGCTGGGCTGCATCTCCCGGGCGGTGTCGATGAGGACCCGGGTGAAGTCGAAGTCAGGCACTGCCGGGAAGCAGTCGGGCACATAGAACCGGGAGGTGCCCTCGTTCTTCATAGATCCGGTGGAGATCACCAGATCACCGATCTTCAGCTCAGGCTGGAGGGCGGCGGTGCTGCCGATGCGCACCAGATACTTGGCGCCGATGTTGATGAGCTCCTCGGCGGCGATGGCGGTGGAGGGGCAGCCCATACCGGTGGAGGTCACAGAGACCTTTACGCCCTTATAGTAGCCGGTGAAGGTGCGGTGCTCCCGGTTATTGCCCGCCAGATAGACGTCATCCAGATAGGCCGCCACCCGGTCACTGCGGGCGGGATCTCCGGGCAGGAGTACATACTCTCCGATATCGCCGGGCTGGAGGTGGATGTGGTACTGACGTTTGCCCAGGGTCATCTCGTCCTTGTTGAGCATATCCATGTCTTTTTCCTCATTTCCTGATGTTATACTGCCAGACGCCGCTTGGCCTTTCTGGCACGCTGGATGGAGTAAGCGGTGAGGCCGCCGATGGTGGCCAGATAGGGCAGCATGTCAATAAACTGGGAGGGCAGCGCCAGCAGCTGAAGGGTGTTGGACATGCCGTCAAAGAAGGCAAACAGCATGGAGGACAGGAACACACCGATGGCGGTGGACTGTCCCATAGCGGCGGCGGCCAGGGCGATGAATCCACGGCCGGCCACCATCTCCCGGGTGAACATACCCAGGTAGCCCATAGACATATACATGCCGCCCAGGCCGGTGAGGACACCGCAGAGGAGGATGGCGATATAGCGGGTACGGCGGACGTTAACGCCCACGGAGGAGGCGGCGTCGGGGTTCTCACCCACAGAACGAATCCGCAGGCCAAGCGGCATTTTGTAGAGCAGGAACCAAACCACCAAAACAGCCAGCAGGGCCACATAGGTCATGAGGTTATGCCCGGAGAGGATCTTGCCGATGACAGGGATATCCTCGATCAGAGGGATGTTGACGGTAGGAAAGGAAAAGCTCTTCAGGGAGGCGCTGGTACCCTTCTCACCGGTGATGGTGAAGAGGAGCAGCACCGTAAAGCCGGAGGCAAAGGTGTTGATGGCGGTACCACAGATGGTGGCGTTGGCCTTCAGGTTCAGGTGGAAGTAGGCAAAGACCAGGCTTACTACCAGAGCTGTGCCCAGTCCAGCCGCCAGCCCGGCCAGCAGATTTCCGCCAAAAGCGCTTCCCAGCACGCCGGCCAAGGCGGAGAGGAGCATAATGCCCTCCAGGCCCAGATTGACCACGCCGGCCCGATTGCAGATGGCGCCGCCCAGAGCGGGCAGCAGAATGGGGGTCACCACACGGATCCACATGTAGACAAATTCCGTGCTGAAAATGTTTTGTAAAATGATAGACATACCAGCACCCCCTTACGCCTTGACCTGCTCAGCGGCAGCAGCGGCCTGCTCCTGCTCGGCAGCCTTGTCGATGAGCTTCTGACGCCAGCGCTGCAGCAGGGCACCGGCGGCGATGAGGAGCATGATGACACCCTGGATGATCTGAGCCATCTCGCTGCTCACATCGCTGTTCATGGCCATGATGTTGGCTCCGGTGTTGATATAGGCGATGAAGGCAGCGGCCAAAGGCACCAGCAGGGGGTTGTCCTTGGCCAGCAGGGCCACCACGATGCCGGTCCAGCCATAGCCGGGAGTCTCGGTCCACTTGAACCGGGTGTACATACCCAGCAGCTCGATGCTGCCGCCCATACCGGCGATGGCACCGGCGATCACCTGGGCACCCACCATAACACCGGTCTCCTTCAGGCCCACATAGTGGGCGAAGGAGGGGTTGCATCCAGTAATGCGCAGCTGATAGCCAAACCGGGACCGGTAAATCAGGAACCAGCAGAACACGCACATGACGACAGCGATCACCACACCCAGATGCACGTTGGTGCCGGGCAGGATGCCGGGCAGCAGGCTGGTCTCGGCCAGTTTCAGAGAGGCCAGAGAGGAGGACTGCATCTCACGGAAGTGGTAAGTCACCAGATAGATGGCAAAGTATTGGACCACATAGTTGAGCATGATGGAGGTCACCACTTCGCTGACACTCCACAGTTTCTTCAGGAAAGCGGGGACGGAGGCCACCAGGGCGCCGCCGGCGGCGGCACAAAGGATACAAACCAGGGTGTGGACCCCGGTGGGCATGGGCACGGCGATGGAGACCGCCATAGCGATGGCGGCGCCCATAAAGAAGGAACCCTCAGAGATCATGGAAAACTGACCGGCCCGGAAGATGATCATGACGGCCAGCGCCGTAAAGATCAGGGGGCAGGCGCCCTCAATGATATTGCCCACCCGCCGCAGGGAGAGGAACGGCCCCACAAAGAAGTTATAGAGGGCGTTGGACGGTTCCGAACTGACGGCAAAGACGATCCCCGTCACCAGCACCAGTGCCACCACGATCACCAGCAGCATCTTGACGCTGTCCACCAGGAGGTTGGCTTTTTTCAGTGTCATTTTGTCACCTCCGCGATCTCCTGCTCACTCTGCCGGTCCAGGCCCAGCATGTACTGGCCCACGTCATCCTCCGTGATGGCGGTGGTATCCGGGAAGTAGGCCGTGATCTTGCCGCCGCACAGCACGATGAGCCGGTCGGCCAGGCCAAGCAGCTCATTCAAGTCGGAGGACACCAGGAAGACGCATTTCCCAGCGTCACGAAGCTGCAGCAGCTCCTTCCGGATGAACTCCGTGGCGCCCACATCCACCCCTCGGGTGGGCTGATCGGCAATGATGACCTCGGGATTGCTGGAGAGCTCCCGGGCCAGCACCACCTTCTGGATGTTGCCGCCGGACAGGCTGGAGATGGCTACATCTGGGTCCTTACAGAAGATGTGATAGCGTTCCACCATCTTCTGGCCGTATGCCTTGATGTTCTTCTTCCGCAGCAGGGTTCCCTTGCCGCAGAACTCCGGATCGTAGGACTTGTCCGCCATGGCATTTTCGGTGATGGAGAGGGCTCCGGCAATGCCGGTGGTCATACGGTCCTCCGGAATGTGGCTCACCTTCTGAGCCCGGAGCTGGCGGATGCTCATGCCGCTGATATCCTTGCCCAGGATGCGGATGCTGCCGCCATGGAAGTCCATGTTGCGGCTGAGGGCCTCCACCAGTTCGGGCTGGCCATTGCCCTCCACACCGGCCACACCGAAAACCTCGCCCCGCTTGGCCCGGAAGGAAATGCCATCCAGCTTCTTCTGGCCGATCACATTGCGCACCGTGAGGTTCTCTACCTCGATGGCGGTCTCACCCTGCTGGGCGGGCTTTTTCTCCAGTCGGAGCGCCACGTCACGGCCCACCATCAGATGGGAGATCTCCTCCTCATCCACGTCCTTCACATCGTAGACACCCATGGTCTGGCCCCGGCGGATGATGGTGATGCGGTCACACAGCTCCCGCACCTCGTTGAGCTTGTGGGAGATAAAGATAATGGTATAGCCGCTGTCCCGAAGGATCTTCAGCTCGTGGAAGAGCTCCCGGGTCTCCTGGGGGGTCAGCACGGCGGTAGGCTCGTCCAGAATCATGATTTTGGCGCCGTGGAGCAGCGCCTTGAGGATCTCCACCTTCTGCTTCTGACCCACCGTCAGGTCCTGGACCTTGGCGTGGGGCGGCACGATGAGGTTGTACTTTTCCGAGATCTCGGCCACCTGACGCTCCGCCAGCTTCTGGTCGATGATGAGTCCCTTCCTGGGCTCCATACCCAGGATCATGTTCTCGATCACCGTCAGAGACGGGACCAGCATGAAGTGCTGGTGCACCATACCGATCCCCATTCGGATGGCGGCGGTTGGCGAGGTGATCACCGTCTTCTCTCCGTTGATGTAAATATCTCCCCGTGTGGGCTGCTCCTCGCCGAACAGCATCTTCATCAGCGTGGTCTTACCCGCGCCGTTTTCTCCGGAGAGGGCGTGGATCTCACCGTGGTTGACTGCGAACGTGATGTCGCTGTTGGCCACGACACCGTTGGAATACACCTTGCGGATGTGTTCCATGCGCAGGATCTCCGTCCCAGGCACAGCCATTCCTCCTTGCATTGCTTTTTCAGACTTCCGGTGCTGTAAAACAGGAGCAGCGGCGGCGGAATCCCGCCGCCGCTGCAGGTCACGATGCTGTTAGGGCTTCATCTCGTTGCGCATGGTCTCGATGGCAGCAGTGTCCATGGTATAGGCGCTGCTGACCTCGATCTCGCCATTGGCCACCTTGGTGGCGATCTCATCCAGCTGGGTGCGGATCTCTTCGCTGACCAGAGTCTGGAAGTTGTCGTTGTCAGCCAGACCCACGGTGCCCTCAGCCAGACCCAGGGAGTAGTTCTCGCCCAGGCTCATGGAGCCGTCCCACAGGCTGGTGGAGGCAGTCACCACAGCGTCGCCCATCTTCTTCAGAGAGGAGGAGAGCACGTTGCGGACCAGGTTGGGATCGGTCTCAACCATCTCGCTGTAAAGGTCGGTGTCGCAGCCGATGATGTACTTGTCACAGTCGCTGGAAGCGGTCACAGCGCCCACGATGCTCTGGGAGGCAGGGGCGTAGACGATCTGAGCACCCTGGTTGTAGAGCTGAGTGGTCATCTCCAGGCATGTAGCCACGTCCTCGAAGGAGCCCACGTAGGAGGTGATGACCTTGATGGAGTCGTCGATGTACTTGATGCCGTCGATGTAGCCCACCAGGAAGTCATTGATGTTGGTGGTATCCATGGAGCCCACAAAGCCCACGATCTTCTGGTTGGGGTCGATCTTCTCGTCGCCGGCGTTCAGCTTCAGAGCAGCCAGGCAGCCAGCCATGAAGCCGGCCTCATTGGAGGGGAAGGTGATGCCGATCATGTTGTCGGAGCTCACCTCGCCGTCGAGGAACAGGTAGTTGTTGTCGGGATAGTCAGCGGCGACCTCCTCAAAGACCTCCTGGACGGACCAGGTGGCGGCCACGATCAGATCCCAGTCCTGCTCGGACACGTCGCGGAAGTAGGTCTCGTAAGCGGTCTCGTCACGGCCCATCTCGATGGTCTTTACCTCGCAGCCGTACTCGCTGCCCAGGCGCTCAATGCCCTCCTGGCAGGAGTCGAAGAAGCCCTTGTCGCCCAGGCTGCCGTTGACCATGAAGACGACCTTCTTGGGCTCGTCGCCAGCAGCGTCGGTGCTGCCGGTGCCGGTGGGCTGAGTGCTCTCGGTGGTCTTCGAGGAGCCGCAGCCGGCCAGCAGGCTCACGCTCATGCCCAGTGCTAAGAGAAGTGCAAGTTGTTTTTTCATTTCCTTTTCCTCCGTTGTTTTTGTTGTCTGGGTTTACGGATTCTATATCATCCGCCCTCAGTCGGACGGATCATATACATGACTCAACGATATCTATCTGGGGCCTACCCTGCGCCCCAGGTAGAGCTGGTAGCAATCGCTGCGCAGGTAGTTTTTAAAATGCCCCACCGCCTGGTCCTCAGCGGCATAGGCGATCTCGCTGACGGAAAAGTAAGGGATCTCCCCCGACCGGGTGATCTCCGGAATGGCCTGGGTCTGAATCCGCAGTTCAGCTCTGGCCTTGACCACCAGCTGAGGGACCCGCTCCACGGCAAAGCGCTCCATCTCCTCCCGGCTGTCGGGGTCTACCGAACACCGCTCCAGCCAGACGGCCGGTACCAGCCGCTGGGAGAGGGCGATGGATTCCTCTCCGCTGAAATAGACAATGTCGTAGTTCACCATCAAAGCACCTTTGGAGAGCTGCAGCTGTTCGCTCAACCAGCTGCCAGACCCGCCGATGGTCCAGGTGACCTTGGTTTCGGTGATGGGCATGGTGCAGAACGTCCGGCAGATGTCACTGTAATTCTGCAATCCGCCATTTTGACGGCTTCGGTCCGCGATCTCCGAGCCGCGCCCCTGGTGCCGGATCAGCAGTCCGTCCTCCTCCAGGTACTGGACGGCCTGACGGATGGTGCCCCGGCTGACACCGAAGTGGGTGGCCAGAGCATTTTCGCCGGGAATCAGGTCTCCCGGCTTTCCGACACCGCTGCGAATCAGGGCATAGAGTACATCGTACACCTGCACGTAGAGCTGAATATCTGTGCGCAAAGGGGTGGGGAGCTGCGGGATCTGTTCCAGGGGAAGCACCCCTGCACGCCCTTTCACTGCTTTCCCCGCGCCGCCCGGTCCTGCCGGATCAGCTCCCGCAGGCCCTCCACGGCCATCTCGCATACCAGGGCTTCGCATTCCTCCGGCCAGTCAGCCCAGTCGTCGGAGTAGGCACCCCGTTCGCAGGTCACGGCCATCACCGCCCCCGCCCGGACACCCATGGAGCTGGCCGCCACAAACAGTGGAGCACACCCCATATCAGCGCTCAACGCGCCGCCGGCCTCGTAAGCCTCCCAGCGCTTGGTCAGCTCATAGCCCATAGGCCGTCCGGCAGCAGCAAACTGGGTGGAAAAGCAGGCCTTTGTGACGTTCACTCCAACGTGATAACGCTTCCCTCTGGCCCTGGCAGCCGCTTCCAGAGCGGCAAGCACGTCCATATCCGGCACAGCGGGATATTCCAGAGGGGCATAGTGGTTGGCCACTCCCTCCATCCGCACCGCACCGTTGGGGAGCACCAGGTCCCCTTTGTGCACCTTGGGCGAAGTGGACTGGCAGGTGCCCACCCGGATCATAGTGTGGGCGCCGCACTCGTGAAGCTCCTCCACCGCAATGGCCATGGAAGGCCCACCCATGCCGGTGGAAGTGATGGATACCCGCTCCCCCTCCAGGAGGCCGGTGAAGGTCTGATATTCCCGGAAATAGGCCATCTGCTGCGCGTTTTCCAGATAGGCGGACAGCCGAACCGCCCGCTCGGGACTGCCCGGCATGAGCACATAGCCGCCCACCTCTCCGGGGCAGAGACTCACATGCATCATTCGTTTCGCCATGTCGTCCCTCCTTATCGCTCCGCCCTGGCCAGATCGTCACGGATGATGGACCGCAGTCCGCTCACCGCTACCTCGATGGCCCGGCGCTCCCAGTCCCTGGGATAGTCCTTGCTGTCGTTGGAATAGGCGTTGTAATTGGTGGCACAGATCATAATGGAGGCTGTCCGCAGCCCCAGAGCCGCCCCCATGAGGAAGAGCGGCGCACACTCCATACTGGTGTTGGTGGCACCCGCCTTCTCATAAGCCTTCCACTTATAGAGAAGCTCCTCACACACCGGCTTGGTCTCCGGGGAGGACTCGGTATAGAAGGAATCCTTGGTGATGGTAACACCGGTATTATAGGGGTAGCCGCTCTCTTTGGCTGCCCGCTCCAGGTGCCGGAAGATCCCGTAATCGGGCACAGCCGGGAACTCGATGGGCATAAAATGTTCTCCCACGCCCTCCATCCGGGCGGCTCCGCTGGGAATGATGACATCGCCGATCTTGGATTTGGGTGAGGCCGAGGCACAGGACCCCACTCGAATGAAGGTATCCGCCCCGCAGGCGTGAAGCTCCTCCACCGTAATGGCCATGGACGGCCCTCCAATGCCGGTGGAGGTCACGGCTACCGGCTCCCCCTCCAGCGTTCCGACATAGGTAAGATACTCCCGGTTGTGACAGAGGAGCCGGGGCTCATCAAAATACTCGGAGATAAGTCTGGCCCGCTCCACGCTGCCAGGGATAAAAACATAGCGTCCGATTTCTCCCTGGGCCACGCCTGTGTACAGCATCCGCTTTCCCATCGCGCTTCCTGTCCCCTCTTCTTTTTTCGCAGTATTTGTCGTTCCCGACCTTCTTCTACCAAATACCAGTACTTTTTACCTAAGTATAATCCTCTCTCTTCTCCATTGTCAATGCACCATACTGAACATGTATATACATGTTATTTTGTCTACTTTCCACAACCTGCACAACGCACCCCTTTGGCTTTTCGGCGCCGTCCACAAATGGCCCTACCTATTTTTCTCTAAAAATAATATCAAAAAGCTCCACTATTCAACATTTTTCTATTATTTTTTCAGTATTTTATTTCCATTGGCCCTTTTACATGGAAACTGGTTGACCCACCGCTTGGCCCCATGCCATCGGGAGCACACACCGCTCATCCTGTATAGACAGGTTCCTTTTGCTGTGTTGACTGTGATCTCCGAGCGCACTATACTGAAAGCACGCGCCCATATGGGCAAATACCACATTGGAGGTGCCTCATGGAATTTGGCGTTATGCTGCTCCACAGCGAAAACAAGAACAACGACCCCGACCTCGACAAAAAGTGCAAAGCCTTCCTGGACCGGATCGGCCAGGAGATGGGAGCGTCCCTTGCTTTTTTGGATGAGGCAGCATTTCTCCGCCAGGGATTTCCCTGCTTCTTCATCGGCTCTGGAGGCTCAGAGAGCTGGTTCCTCTCCGTCAGCCGGAAGATGAAGGGTCCCTATTACCTGCTGACCACCGATAACCAGAACTCTCTGGCCGCCGCCATGGAAATCCTGGCCTACCTGCAGGCCAACGGCGAAAAGGGAGAGATCCTCCACGGCAGTCCCAGCCACATTGCCAAAGATCTGCGGAACATCTACCTGGCACACAGTGCCAAGGCCCGGCTGTCCAATATGCGGCTGGGGGTCATCGGAGATGCGGTGGAACGCATCGCCAGCCTGGAGACCCCGGAAGCCGTCCGCCATGCCTGCGGTGCCGAGCTGGTGTCCATCCCCACGGAAGAACTGTTCGCCGAGATCCGTCTGGGTGGCTATCCTATGACAGAGGGCGTCCGTGCTCTGCTGGAAAAGGGATATGACACCGCTGAGATGGACAAGGCTCTGGCTGTCTACGGCGCCCTGCGCCGTCTGTGCGACCGTCACCGTCTGAACGCGTTGACCGTCCGCTGCTTTGAGCTGCTCAAGCCCTTCCAGACCACCGGCTGTGCCGCTCTGGCCCTCCTCAATGCCGAGGGGATCCCCGCCGCCTGCGAGGGAGATATCAAGAGCATGGTCTCCATGGCGGTCCTCTGGGCGCTCACTGGTCAGCCCGGTTTCATGGCCAACCCCTCCCGTCTGGACCCCGAGCGGAACGAAGTGGTCTTTGCCCACTGTACCCTCCCCCTCTCCATGCCCGTCTGCTGCTCCCTCACCACCCACTTTGAGTCCGGCCTGGGCGTAGCTCTGGCAGGAGAACTTCCCCTCGGGCCCTGCACCGTCTTCAAGACTCAGGCCGACTTTTCCCGCTACTACGCCGCATCCGGTACCATTCTGGAAAACCTCCACGAATGCAACCTCTGCCGTACTCAAATCCGGGTCCATCTCCCCGACGGTACGGACTACTTTACCAAGAACCCCATTGCCAACCACCAGCACATCTGCTGCGGCGACCATGTAGAGCTGATCCGCCGCTTTTACGACCTGTTCTGACCGTTTCTTCTCCCCCGGGCAGCCCACCGCTGCCCGGGGTTTTTTTCTCTGTCATTTTATACTTGACTTAGTCAAGTTTTTCTTTTATACTTGACCAAGTCAAGGAAGGAGGATCTCCCCGTGTTTCAAACATTGGCCTACTTTTCCACCGTCTTTTATCGGCAATTTACCGATTACACCACCCGACGGCTCCAGGAGTTGGGGCTCCACTTCGGCTCTCTCTTTCCCGTGATTTACGTGGGCAAGCACCCCGGCTGCACACAGGCGGAACTCACCGCCAACCTGGGCCTGGACTGGGGACACTCCCAGCGGACTGTGACCCGGCTGGTGGAGGACGGTTTCCTCACCCGCAAGAAATCCGGACGGGCCTACCGGCTGGATCTGAGTGAGAAAGGACAGCAGGCCTTTGCCGTGAGCCACCAAGTCTTTTTTGACTGGGACCAGGAGGTCCTGGCGCCATTGACCCGGGATGAGCGGGCACAGCTGCTCTCTCTCCTGGCAAAAGCAGCACAGAAAGAAGCGGATCAACCATGTACGACATCATCAGCAGTCCCGTCGACTACGGCGGATTGACCTTAAAAAACCGGATCATCTTCGCCCCCACCACTCTGGGCCTCTCTGAGGAGGAACAGGTGGCCAAACTGGAAACCATCGCCGCCGGGGGCTGCGCCATGATCATCCTCGGCGATGTGCCTGTGGGCACGCACGGCTTCGGCCCCGATCTTTTCTCCAAAAAAGGCACAGCCCACTACAAGCGGCTCATCGACGCCGCTCACCGCCACGGCTGCATGGTCTGCGCCCAGCTCCACCAGTCCGACTCCGATCTCATGGCCATTCTGAAGTGTGTCCCAGGCGTACTCACCAAGCGGCTGAGCCCCGATGACCTCCGTAAGAGGCTCAATCAGGCGGTGGGACCCTACATCACCAAGCTGCCCGCCTCCAAGATCACCAAGATCACTGCCTCCTTTGGTGAGGCGGCTGTCCGGGCCAGTGACATCGGCTTCGATATGGTTCAGGTCCACGGGGACCGGATGTGCGGCAGCTTCAGCTCATCGGTCTTCAACCACCGGACTGACGGCTACGGCGGCGGCCCCATACACCGTGCCCGCTTTGCCGTGGAAGCGGTGTCTGCCATCCGACGCCGGCTTCCCGACATGCCCATCGACTACAAGCTGGCCGTCCGCATGGAGAACCCCCACTACGGCAATGCCGGTATCCTGATTTCGGAGCTGCCTGTCTTTGTCCCGCTGCTGGAACGGGCGGGTGTCACCAGCTTCCATGTGGCACTGGCCGACCACTCTGACCTCACCGATACCATCCCACCAGCCAAACACCCTTACTTCAGCGACCAGGGGTGTTTCCTCCCCTTCTGCGACGCCGTCCGGGCGGTCACCGATCTTCCGGTATGCGCTGTGGGAGGACTGAATGACCCCGACTTCATCGAAGAACAGCTTCACGCCGGGCACATGGACTGCGCCGCCATGAGCCGCCAGCTCATCGCCGACCCGGAGTGGCCCAATAAAGTAATGGGCGGACAGACCAGCTCGATCCACCGCTGCGTCCGCTGCAACAAGGCCTGTCTGGGCGGACTCATGGCCCACAAAGGCGTCCACTGTATCTATGAAAGGAAGAGATAAGATGAGTTACGCCATCGTTTACAGCAGTAAGACCGGAAACACAAAGCAGCTTGCTCTGACCATCCAGGCCGCTCTGCCGGCGGAGGATTGCCTTTACTGTGGCGCCCCCTCCGCCGAGGCTCTGGCCGCCGATATGCTCTATGTGGGCTTCTGGACCGATAAGGGAGACTGTGATGCCTCTATGGCCGATTTCCTGAGCCAGGTCACCGAACAGAAGGTATTTCTCTTCGGCACCGCCGGCTTCGGCGGCGCACCCGAGTACTTCGACCACATTCTGACCACGGTCCGTGGACACCTTTCTCAGGGTGCCTCCGTGATGGGCAGTTACATGTGCCAGGGCAAAATGCCAGCCGCCGTGCGTGCCCGCTATGAGGCCATGGAGGAGAGCCCCCGCCGCACCGCCATGCTGGAAAACTTCGATCGGGCCTTGAGCCATCCCGACGATGCCGATCTGCTCCGTCTGAAGGCCGCTGTAACCAAATAGAAAGCCCCATTGATATAAGACGCAGCAAGGCCCGTCCCTCATTAAAAGGGACGGGCCTTGTTTTTTTATCGTGTGCAGCTTTTTTTGATCTGGAGCAGCAGAAGCACCAGAGAGACCCCCAGAAGGATATGTCCTATGCCGGCCATACCGGAAAGGGCCCCTTCCAGGGCCGCAGACAGGTCAATCCCCCGCACCTGCACAATGCCACGGCAAAAGAGCATCAAGGCGGTAAGGTTCAATCCCACCTGATAAAAGATCAGCACTTTCCCGGTATTTCTCCCGAAAAAGGCCAGATTTTTCTCCAGCAAAAGCAGCA
>OGHJ01002303.1_pt1 | contig 16638 bp, 13 predicted proteins | sample 1571351 | NCBI WGS metagenome assembly OGHJ01 (sample SAMEA2582037, study PRJEB24529) | metagenome | biome: Human gut stool | place: China | collected 2011 | reverse complement strand
AAGCACCTTGCGAAGCGGCGCTCATAGGTGAGCGCCATGTGCGCATAGAAATCTCAGATTTCGTTATGCTCACTTTTGTCCTATATGCAGGAAATATCGCGCGGCGGCACTTCCGGAATCACGACAAACGCACCTTGCGAAGATTTCCCTGCGGCGTTTTGCAAGGTATGAAACGACAGTTTTCTGTCAAAAATAGAGAGAGCAAACGATATCTTCGGCTGCGGGGGCTTTGCAGACGCTGGATGCCTTTGCAGGACGAAGATACGGAAAACTGAGCAAAAACGAAAGACGGGAGGGGTGGACAGCAATCATATGAACCATGCTTTTGAGGAATATCTGCACATTTTTCGGGCAGAGCTGCCGCTGGGCGCGTGCTTCGATCTGATCGAGCGGAAGCTTTGCATCGGCGGACGCCGGGCTGTGATGTATTTTATCGACGGACTGCATGACGGACAGAAGGGACAGCTTCTGCTTAATTATCTTTTGGCGGTGCAGCCGGAAACGATGCAGGGGCTGCACGAGAGCAAAGATTTTTTGGAGGCCGCAGTGCCGTTTATGGATGCCAGCGTCATCGAGCCGCAGACGGATACGTTTTCAAAACAGGATCCGATGCAGTGCGCGGAAAAAGGGAAGCTGGAAGAGGAAGCGCTGCAGCGCAAGCAGGCGCACCGCAAGGGGGAAAAGGCACAAGGCACAGAGGCGGCAGAGGCAAAGGAAACTGTGCGCACACGCGCAAAGGCGGAGACGGTGCGAGGCAAAAATGCGCAAGGAGACGGTGAGACGGCGCGTTCGGACGAGCTGACGGACGATGATGCCTACAACTGCTATCTGCAGACTTTACCGAAGCTCTACGCGGGGCTGGTGCCGCTGCTCGTGGAGGGACTGGATAAGATTATCATTCTGGATGCCAGAGCCTATCCTGCGCGCGCCGTAGAAGAACCGGAAAAAGAAAAGACGCTGCGCGGTGCGCGCGACGGCTTCACCGAAAACATGATGCAGAATGTCGCCATGATCCGCCGCAGACTGCGCAGCAACCAGCTGATCTTCAAGGTGTTCAACGTCGGTACGGACAGTAAATCCGACGTGGTGCTGTGCTATATGCAAGACCGCGCCGACGCAAAATTTATCGAAAAATTAGAATCGGCATTAGACGATATGAAGAGAAAAGCACTGGCGGGGCGCAGTGAGGGTCAGCAGCCGCAGCGCGGCGGACAGAATCACCCGCAAGCAGAGCGCAATGGGCAGGCTGAGGTGCAGGGAGGCACGCAGAGCGCATCGCGGCGCGGCGGGCAGGAAACGACTGCGGCGCGGCAAACGCGCGCAAGTGAAGAAGATGCGCTGCGGATTCACCGAGCCGACAGCGGTGACAGGCCAAAGGCTGAGGCGAAAAGCGCGCCAGCAGATTCCCACGCAAAAAAGTTTCGTGCGCACGCGGCAAGACGAGAGGCAGAACAGCGCGGCGCGGCTGTGTTTGATGCCCTGACGGTGACCGACCAGAGCCTGCTGGAGCATCTGCAGGAGAGCTTCGGCATCGCGAGCAGCCTCAATCCGTTCCCGCGCGTACGCTATACCCAGCGTCCGGATGTCGCGGCGGCGCATCTGGAGGAGGGCAAGGTGGTGCTGATCACCGACAATTCCCCGACGGCGATGATGATCCCGGTGAGCGTGTTCGAATTTTTCTACATAGATGTCAAAACATTCTTCCCGCTGCTGCCCGGCAACTATTTTCGGTTTCTGCGCATCCTGAACTTCGTCGTCATTCTGCTGTTGACACCGATTTATGTGCTGATGGTCGAATATGACTGGTTTACGCCGGATATCCTGCGCTTTTTCGTGCCGGAGGACGATTATGTCATCTCGATCTTCTGGCAGTTCATGCTGCTGGAGTTGGCAATCGACGCGCTGAAGCTTGCGTCGCTGAACACACCGACCTCGCTGGGCATGTCGCTGTCGGTCATCGGTGCGCTGATCCTCGGCGAGTTCAGCATCAGCTCCGGCTGGTTCATCCCGCAGACGATCCTCTGTATGGCAGTCGTGGCGCTGGCTTCGTTCACCCAGCCGAGCATCGAGCTTTCGTATGCGATGAAATTCGGACGCGTCCTGATGCTCATCGGTGCGCAGGTGCTGGGACTGGGCGGCATTCTCGCGGCTGCGGCGATCAGTCTGCTGGTGATGGGGACAACCAAAACCCTCTCCGGAACTTCGTATCTCTATCCACTGGTTCCGTTCGATTGGGACGTGCTCAAGCGTTTGATCTTCCGCACTAGACGGTGATGCAGCGCAGGAATTTCTCGCGGATCGTAAATTTTTTGCAGGCGGTGTTTTCTTCATATATTCTACAAAAAAATCGGGTATACTATATAAGTTAAAAACAACCCGACCCAAACACAAGCCTGCCCTGCGGTCCGCCGCGGTCTGACGGGCATGTACCCAGATGGAGGAATAGGATATGGCAAGAATCTTAAAGAAAATCCCGGATTTCAAGCTTCCGAAGTATAAAATGAAGGAAGTCGGCGATCTGGAAGAACTGCGGATGGAATATGCCGAAAAGAATATAGACGATTTCAAAAAGAAGATGGAGCACCGCCGCGCGCAGGAGACCTATCCGGGCACGCATTACCGTACGGTCAAGGAGTTTTTCCTGCGTTCGACGGAGCTCTACAAGGACAGACCGTTTATTCTGCAGACTTTCAATAAAAAAGAGGGCTTTCGCGAAATCTCTTACGGGCAGTTCCGGCGTGATGTCAACGACTTCGGAACGGCGCTGACGCGCGTGCTGAACCTGCAGGGTGAAAAAGTCATGATTCTCAGCGAAACTACATACGAGTGGTATGTTTCCTACGCGGCGCTGCTCTGCGGCGCGGGTATCGCGGTGCCGACGGACAAAGAGCTGCCGGACAACGAGCTCGAAAACCTGATGCGCCGTTCCGGTGCGCGTGCGATCATCTTTTCCTCAAAGAAGAAGGATGCGGTCAAGAAAGCGGCCGCGCACTGCCCAAACATGAAATACTGCATCGAAATGCGCGCGGAGTACAAGGAGGCGGGGCAGTTCATCGGTTTCGACTTCCTGCGTGAAGAGGGCAAGGTGTTTACCGACCTCGGTGATACGAGTCTGATGGACAAGGAGATCGATCCGGACGCGTTCGCGGTGCTGATCTTTACCAGCGGTACGACTTCGGCGGCAAAGGGCGTTATGATCTCCAACCGCAATCTGGCAGCCAATATCAACGCGGTGACGCCGTATGTGCATTTGACACCGGACGATAGGCTCTTTTCGGTTCTGCCGCTGCATCACACGTATGAGTCGACGATCGGCTTCCTGTATCCGATGGCAATCGGCGCTTCGGTTGTCGTCTGCCAGGGGCTCAAGCACATTGTCAGCGACATGCAGACCACGCACCCGACGGCGATGATCGCGGTACCGCTTTTGATCGAGACGCTGCACAAGAAGATCCAGAAAAACATCGAAAAGGCAGGCAAGGATTCGATGGTCAAGTCCATGATCCGTCTGACCAACGGCCTGCGCAATGTCGGTATCGACGTCAAGAAAAAAGTATTCAAGGATATTTACGAAAGTCTCGGCGGCAAGCTGCGCATCATCGTTTCCGCGGCGGCGCCGATCGACCCGGCGGTGGGTAAGTGGCTGGTGGATATCGGCTTTACGTTCCTGCAGGGCTACGGTCTGACGGAGACTGCGCCGATCGCAGCGCTGACGCCGGACTTCGACCCGCGTGTGGGCTCCGCCGGCAAGGCTGTTTACGGTGACGAGATCAAGGTCAAGAATCCGAATGAAAAGGGCGAGGGCGAGCTGCTGATTCGCGGTGAAACGGTCATGCTGGGCTACTATGAAGACCCGGAAGCGACAGCTGCGGTCATGGAGGACGGCTGGTTCAACTCCGGTGATGTCGGCTATATGGATGAGGACGGCTTTATCTACATCACAGGCAGGAGCAAAAATGTCATCGTGACGCAGAACGGCAAAAACATCTATCCGGAGGAGATCGAGACCCTGCTCTCCAAGGTGCCGGAGATCGCGGAGTCGATGGTTTACGGCAAGGAGGTCGCCGGGGAGAAAGAGCTGATCATCACCGCGCGCGTCATTCCGAACTATGAGGAAATCGAGAATCTGCACGCTGCAGAGCGTAAAGAACCATCAGCCGCGTTTACAGAAGAAGAGATTTACAAGATCATCTGGAATCAGATCAAGCAGGTCAACCGCAAGCTTTCCAACTATAAGTGCATCCGCAAGCTGGAGATCAAATCCGGTCAATTCGCCAAGACCAGCACCATGAAGATCAAGCGTTTCGCGGAGCTGGCGAGCGATGACGCCACGGAGATGCCGGCGGTCGAGAACGCTGCGCCTGCGGCAACTGAGAACGAGCAATAGCCGCATCCAAAAGCGTAGACACGCAGGACACACATCATCAGGACAACAGAAAAACCGGGTAAAGAGGATGTTCCCTCAAAGCCCGGTTTTTTGGTGCCACGGAGATGCTTCTGCTGCATCTGTCGCAGCAGCGGTCTAGTCCAGCACGTGGATAAACTGCTCGCGTTCTTTTTCAATCTCAATGCGGTGGAACGGGGTGTTGATGCCCGGCGCGCCGCCAGTATGCAGGAAAATGACTGTTTCGCCCTGCGCGATGTCGCCGCTCTTGACCATCTCCAAAAGCCCCGCGAAACACTTGCCGGTATAGCAAGGATCGAGAATCAGCGCCTCGCGCTCAGCCATCAGATACATCGCTTCGCGGACTTCCTTGCAAGGGTTATTGTAAGCGCCGCGGTCGTACTTGTCTGTCAGATCAAAGCTGGCGGCGGTGATCTCCTCCGTCTTGGACGGATCCAGATGATAGAATGCGCATACCTTGTCGAAATAGTCCTTGGCGTAAGCCTGCAGACCGCGAGGCTTCGGTGAAATACCGATACCCGTCAGGCGCAGCGGCAGATTTTCGAGGAAGATACCGGTGAAAAGTCCCATGTAGGTGCCCATACTGCCGACAGTGGCGACCACACGCGGAAATTTCTTAAGATCCGGACCATTGATCAGACCCATCTTGTCAGCCTGTTTGGCGAGCTCCTGTGCACACTCATAGTAGCCGAGAATGCCCAGCTCATTGGAACCGCCGATCGGGATGTAGTAGACCTTTTCACCTTGCGCCGTGTAGCGCGCCGTGATCGCGGCAACCGTTTCATCAAAGAGCTGTGCTTCGGATTTGCGTCCGGTCGGATCCGGTTTGCGCAGCCAGACATCGCAGCCCATCATGCCGTCCAGCAGCAGATTGGCAGAAAGCTCACCCGGATAGTCGTCGATACAGACGATGGCAGCCTTGAGCCCGTATTTGCGCGCGACCGCACAGGTCAGTCTGCCATGGTTCGTCTGTGCGCCGCCGACTGTCAGCAGCATCGTCGCGCCTTGCTTCTTCGCGTCCGCAAGCAGATATTCGAGTTTACGCAGCTTATTGCCGCCCATGGCGAGCGGTGTCAAATCATCTCGCTTGATGTACAGGTTGATACCTAGATCCTGTGATAAATTGTTGAGACGCTCCAGCGGCGTCGGCAGATACAAAAAATTGATTTTTTCATGTCCTAACAGCATGATGGAAGTACCTCCGTAAAATTGCTTAAAATATGATCCTATGTCTTGATGCGTTTCGCGCGGCAGCATGGAATAGGGGAATGCCGCGCGCAGCGTTCGCTGTTTCCATTATAGACCAAAAAGTACAAAAAGAAAAGGGGAAAAGCAAAAAAGAACAGGTTACCGATACAGACAGAGCGTAGAACTTGTGGTATAGACTTTTTTCCTACTGTATGGTAAAATATCCGTAATATGATTACAGAACACAACAACAGGAGGACAAGACAATGGCTTTTATGGAAAAATTAAGTAAAGTAGCGAATAAAGTCGGCGAAGTTGCCGGAGATACCTTTGATTATGGCAAGGCTAAGGGCAAAATTCTGCTCGAAAAAGGCAAGGTCAGCGATGCCAAGGGTGCGTTGGGCACTTATGTTTACGAAACAAGAAAGAACGGCGGCGCGTTAGACGAAAGCAGACTGGCTGAGCTTTGCGGTGAGATCGACAAGCATCTGGAAGAAATTGAAAGACTGCAGGCGGAAGCGAAGAAGAGCGGCGAGGACATCAGCGGCGCATTTGACGGTTTCGCAGCTGCGCCGACTGCGGAGGTAGCAGAGGAAACCGTAGAAACAGCTGCGGAGCCACAGGCTGAGGCGAATCCGGAAACCCCGACAGCGGAGTAAATGGATTTAGAAAAACTCGGACTCTTTCCTTTACTCTTGGACGAGGGGCGCAGACAATCGCAGGGCAGGGCGTATCCGTATGAACGCTTGCGGAGATAGTAGGGTGTGAAGCTTGCGCAGCAAGAAACAGATGACTTTTCGGTAATGGGTAAGAACCCGATGAGGAAAGCCATATTTCACACATGAGGAAGCGCAGCATAGAAAAAGAAGCAGTAAGTAAGAACGCCCGCGCGTCTGACCGGCTTGAAAAGGTCAGACCGCGCGGGCGTTTTGCAGTTCTTATGTTGGGTAATATCGCTGTGTATCAGAGCCTACGGCGTATGCCGCAGTCTGCCATGTCACAGTCTGAAGCGCTTATGCCGCGTGATCGCGTGCTTTAAGTTTATCGACCTCCGCGAAGTACTCCTTGGTCAACTTGAAGACGACCGGAGACAGCGCAAACAGGGCGATGAAATTCGGGATCGCCATCAGACCGTTGAAGGTGTCCGCGATATCCCATACCGCGTCGATCGGACTGACGCAGCCAACAACGATGATGATGCAGAAAAAGATCTGATACGGACGGACTGCTTTCATGCCGAAGAGGTACTGAACGCAGCGCGTCCCGTACAAGGACCAGCCGAGGATCGTGGAGTACGCAAACATCATTAGTGCAAACGCAATAAACAGCGCCGAAGCCTTGGTGCCGAAGATGGTGCTGAAGGCAGATGTGATCAGTTCACTGCCCGGCTTCTCGCCGAAGGTGACGTCCACGCCGCTGATGATAATGGACAGTGCGGTCAGGGAGCAGATCAGGATGGTGTCTACGAATACCTCGAAGATACCGAAAATCCCCTGCTGTACCGGACCTTCACAGTTTGCAGCTGCGTGTGCGATCGGCGCGGAGCCCAGCCCGGCCTCGTTGGAGAAAGCAGATCTTCGCAGACCCCATACGATCGCGTTCTTGAGCAGGATACCGCTGCCTGCACCGACCACGGCCTGCGGATCGAAGGCTGCGACGAAGATCTTACGGAAGCATTCACCGACCATGCTGATGTTGCCGAAGATAACGATCAGTGTAAATACAATGTAGAGAATACTCATGAACGGGATCAGTCTTTCGGTTACGGAGCCGATTCGTTTGATACCGCCGAAGAGTACGCCTGCAGTCAGAACGGCAAGCGCAATACCGATGACCCAGTCGACCGCCGCGATATCCGCGAAATCCGGTGCGAACGCTGCGACTGCGCCCTTGATGGAACCGTTGATGGAGTTTGCCTGCGACATGTTGCCGATACCGAACGAGGCCAGTACGGCGAAACAGCAGAACAGGATCGCCAGCCAGGACCATTTCTGACCGAGACCGTTCTTGATGTAGTACATCGGACCACCGACCCAATCGCCTTTTTCGTCTTTTTCACGATAGCGGATGGACAGCGTGACTTCGGCGTACTTGATGACCATGCCGAGCAGCGCGGCCAGCCAGAGCCAGAAGATGGCGCCGTAGCCGCCGAGCGCGATGGCTTGTGAGGTACCGACGATGTTGCCGGTGCCGACGGTGCCAGCCAGTGCGGTGGTAACCGCCTGCAGCGGGGTGACTGCACCCTCACCGGCGGCAGATTTCTGAAAGATCTTACCGAGCGTGTTTTTCATGGCATAGCCGAAACGCCGGAACTGTACGCCGCCGGAGCCGATGGTGTAGTACAGACCGCCGACGAATACACACGGCAGGAGAATGTAGATCCAAGCCACAGTGTTCAGTGTGCCTGCGACAAAGTTGTAAAGTGCTTGCATGTTTTGGTTTCCTTTCCTTTTTTATTTTTTTCATTGAAGATGGTTCTGCGCCCAGTGCGAAAACTGCGACAATCTGTAACGAGAACTTAGCAAACCGTCTGCTTGTTCGCCGCATCCGTACCGAGGGAAACTGCCAATCGGTTTTTTGCAGCAAACGTTCTCCTTGTGCCGAAAGTATCGAAACAAGATATTCGACAGGGTAAAAGTGCGTATAGCGAAATTTGAGATTTCCGGGGCAGATGGCGTGCATGGGTGCGTGCCGCTTTGCAAGGTGCTTTTGTCGTGATTCCGGACATATCGCGTGGCAATATTTCCTACATAATAAAGGGCAGCCTCCTGCGAGACTGCCTCAAAATGCTTGGTATGTTTCAATCTGTCTGAAAAAAGGAAATGATATAGTTTTCCGCTGTCGGTTGCACATTGCTTGGCAGATGTTTTGCAAAAACACCCACGTCATGTCGCACATCGGTCGGAATAATCGAATTCTGTCCTTTTGCCTGAGAGATTGGCTTTCGCCTTGCACCTTCGGCCCCCAACGGATTGGGCGTCTCCAGAACGCTATCCCTTTACAGTCCTCACCGCGAGCATGACAGCCGTCTGAGCGACCGGACACGCGGAACCTGAGAGTTTTACTCCTTCGGTAGGCATTGCCTTTTCCTGCAAAGTTCATCTAGCATATGATAGAAAGTCAGCTGCAGCAATCTGTGTTTCGGCAGCGGGCTTTCCCGTTTATGACACATGCGCGCCTCGCGAGAGACCACGCACCAATGAAAATATTATAGCGGATTTTTTTGTAAAACGCAAGAAAAATGTACAGAATTCAGAACATTTTTTCAGTGTGCTGCTGCAAGTGTGCACGCCATACAAAAAACCTGCTGTCCGCGCTTAGGAAAGCAGGTTTTCGCGCAGCCTGCAGGGGATGCTTGCTGCATATGGGGAAGCTGTCACGCGCGTTCCGAACGAAACGATGACAAAGACAGCTCACGTCTGGCATGATGCGCCAAGGTGCGGATTGATGGGTTTACGGTTTTATTCCTGCGCGAATCTGCCTGATTTGCGATCATGGCGGTACAGCAGCAGCGCCAAAATCAGCGTGCAGGTTTCGGAAACCACCGCCGAAATCCAGATACCGGGTTCCTCGAACAGGAAAGCTAGCAGCAGGAGTGCGCAGATCGCGAACAGCATGCCGCGCCCCAAAGAAATGCTCATCGCCTGCTTCGGCAGCTCTAACGAGGTGAAGTAGCCCATCATCGGGATGACGATACCCAGCGGCAGGAACGCCGGCGCGTAAAGGCGAAAAGCACGAATGCCGCGTGCATAGAGCTCCGGATTGGTTCCATGGTCGATATAAATGTTGACAATCGGCGCCGGACAGAAGAATCCGATGACGAACGCAACGATGGCGCAAACCCCGGCGCAGCACAGCGCCAGGCGGAAAATATAGCTGCAAAAGTCGGATTTTCCTTTGCCGTAATAATAGCTGATCAGTGGCTGGGAGCCCTGATTAATCCCCATCATCGTCATCAGCACCAGCTGACCGAAGTAGGAAATTACCGTATAGATGACCACACCCTCGCTGCCGGAAACCGCAAGGAGTGTGCGGTTAAAGACGAAGATGCAAAGCCCGATGGAGAGCTCGGTTACGCAGTCCGCAAGTCCCAGCTTCGCGAAACGGAGCACAGCCTGTGGCTGCCAACGGACTCGAACAAAGGTAAAACCCGGATTCGCCGCAGCAGGAGTGGAAAGCGGCGCATTGGCTGCAGTGCCGTTTGCGGCAGAGACAGCCGCCTTGCGTAAAGGCGTGCGCGCGAGAAAGTGGCGCAGATAAATGCTGAAGGTCATCGCCTGCGAAAGTCCGGTTGCCACTGCCGCACCTTCGATACCCCAGTGGAAGACAAGCACGAAGATCGCGTCGAGGACGATGTTAGTCAGCGCGCCCGCGATGCTGGTCTTGATGGCGAGCTTCGGGAAGCCGTCTGCCTTGACCAGAACCTCCAGATAATAGGAGGTCATATAAAAAGGCAGGAAGAGCACGATGATGCCCAAGTAGCCTTTGACATACGGCAGGGTTTCCGCGTCAGCACCCAAAAGGCGTGCGAGCTGCGGGAGCAGCAGGGTCGCGGTCAAGGCGGTCAGCAGCCCGATGGCGGCAACAGTCACAGCGCCGATCGTGAATACGCGATTGGACTCCTGTGTATCACCGCGGCCCTTGCAGATCGAGGCTCTGGTACTTGCACCGACCGCAAAGAGGATGCCCATCGAAAACGCGCCGTTGATCATCGGCATGCAGAGGTTGACCGCAGCCAGTGCCTGTTCTCCGACACCTCTGGCAACGAAAATACCGTCTGCCATCGTGTAAATGGTATAAACCCACATCGCTGCCACAGAAGGCAGGACGTATTGGAGGAACCTGCTTTTGATACTTTGTTTTGCTTGTAATGTCATAAAAATCACTCCTTATCATGTTATTATCATAAAGTATACAGTTACCATATAGTCAAGTGTTTTTTGAAAAAATTTGCACGCAGGGTACAGGCAGGGCTTACAGCTTGTGCGGTGTAGGCACGCTTTCTCCGCGGCTTCACGCAAACTACACAAAAAATTTCAACAAAAATGGGTTGACATTCGAAAAACGGGGTAGTATATTATTGTCAGAGGTTAGCACTCCGACGAGGTGAGTGCTAACAAATCCAAAAAGGAGGAACGCAGGATGGAGTTAAGCGAACGAAAATTAAAAGTTTTGCAGGCAATCATCGCGGACTATGTCAAAACCGCAGAACCGGTCGGCTCCAGAACGCTTTCCAAGAAACCGGAGCTTGGCTACAGCCCGGCGACGATCCGAAATGAGATGGCTGACCTTGAGGAAATGGGGTATCTGACACACCCGCATACCTCAGCCGGCAGAGTTCCGTCCGACAAAGCCTACCGATTATATGTCAACGCTTTGATGGAGAAACCGGAGCTGAGCAAGGAGGAGAAAAGCATCATCGCCCAACGGCTCGCAGGCAAGGTAAGCGACTTCAACAAGACGATTGAGCACGCCGCGAGTGTGCTTTCTGAGATCACGAATCTGACATCTTTCGCGTTGACCCCGAGCCAGAACGAAGATGTCCTTAAATATATCAACCTGCTTCCGGTCGATGAAGAAACCGTCATTTTGATGATTGTTTCCGAGAGCGGGAAGGTTTCCAACAAGGCAGTACGCATGAGCGTGCCGTACACGCAGGAGAACCTGAATCTGCTGTCCAAGACGATGACCTACAATTATAAAGGGAAAACCGTCAGTCAGGCGCTGACCAACAACATCATCGCCAACTTTGAAACCGACATCGTCGCTATGAGCGGACTCGCCGAGGACGTGATGCCGAACTTCATGCGGACGCTCGAGGATATGCTCAATGTCAACCTTTATATGGAGGGTCTGACCAATATCTTCGATATTCCGGAGTACAGCGACCTCGCCAAGGCCAAGAGCTTCATTGAGATGCTCAGTCAAAAAGAAGAATTGACCAAAAAGCTGGTCGAACGGGATGACGGCGTGATCGTCACCATCGGAGAGGAAAATCCCGAAGACATCATGCAGGATTGTTCGCTGATCACCGCCAGCTACCATGTGGACGGCAAACTGGTCGGCAAGCTCGGCGTCATCGGACCGACGCGCATGCGATACGGCGAGGTCACATCGATCATCGAATATTTAACAGATAATTTAAGCAATACATTCAAATTGGAAAGCGGAGGTAATGAGGATGACTGAGGAAAAGAAACGAAAGCAAAACGAAGCGGGCGGCGAGAATCTTCCCGAAAAAGAGGAGGATTTTGAAATCGACCCACAGGATGCCGAAAAAAATCCGAAAGAGCCGGAGGCAAAGCAGGACGAGAAAGCTGAGCAGGAAGCAAAAGCTGAATCTGACAAGCCTGCGAAGGATGCTGAAGAAGAAGCCCTGAACACGAAATACATGCGGCTCATGGCAGACTTTCAGAATTTTAAACGCAGAACCGAAAAAGAAAAAAGCGACATTTACGCGTTCGCGAACGAGAAACTCGTCAAAGAACTGCTTGATGTAATAGATAATTTCGAAAGAGCTTTAGCGGTCGGAAACGACGGTGACAAGTTCTTAGAAGGAATGGAGATGATTTTGAAGCAGCTCCAAGGGGTGCTGGAAAAAGCGGGAGTTGCTGAAATTCAGTGTTTGGGCGAGGACTTCGACCCGAACTTCCACAATGCCGTCATGACCGAGGACAGTACCGAATATGAAAGCGGGAAAGTGACCGCGGTCCTGCAGAAGGGGTATACGCTGAACGGTAGGGTGGTTAGGCCGGTGATGGTCAAAGTTTCTAACTGATGCTTGTTAAAATCGCCCGCAGCGTTGTTGGCTTCAGCGCTCGTCGGTGCTCACATACTTCATGTATGCTCCGCGCCTCGACGCTTTGCCGCCTAGCTGCAAACGATTTTTCCTGCGCATCAGATCAACACTGAGATATCGGAATGAAAAATTTCCGGCGCGCTGCTGATGCAAGGCAAACGATTTTCCTGCGCATCAGATCAACACTGAGATATCGGAACGAAAAATTTCCGGCGCGCTGCTGATGCAAGGCAAACGATTTTTCCCGCGCATCAGCGATCAGAAAATAAGAACTATAACTTGAAATCAAGGAGGAACATAAAATGGCTAAAGTAATTGGTATCGATTTAGGAACTACAAACAGCTGCGTAGCAGTATTAGAGGGCGGCGAACCTACAGTTATCGCCAATGCAGAAGGTATGAGAACGACACCGTCTGTCGTTGCTTTTAAGAAAGACGGCGAAAGATTAGTCGGTGAAACGGCAAAGAGACAGGCAGTCACCAACCCGGACAGAACGATCTCTTCCATCAAGAGACACATGGGTGAGGACTACAAAGTCACCATCGACGGGAAGAATTACACACCGCAGGATATTTCCGCGATGATCCTGACCAAGTTAAAGAACGACGCAGAGGCTTACCTCGGTGAGAAGGTAACCGAAGCGGTTATCACCGTACCGGCTTACTTCTCCGACGCGCAGAAGCAGGCAACCAAGGATGCGGGCAGAATCGCGGGTTTGGATGTCAAGAGAATCATCAACGAACCGACTGCGGCGTCTTTGGCCTACGGTCTTGACAAAGAAGAAGGCTCCCACAAGATCCTGGTATACGACCTTGGCGGCGGCACCTTCGATGTATCCATTCTGGAACTCGGCGACGGCGTATTCGAAGTATTGGCGACCAACGGTGATACGCACCTGGGCGGCGATGACTTCGACGATGTGCTGATGAACTATCTGGCAGACAAGTTCGCGAAGGAACATGGCGTAGATCTGAGAGCCGACAAGATGGCGCTGCAGAGATTGAAAGAAGCAGCCGAAAAAGCAAAGAAGGAACTTTCCGGTTCCCAGACAACGAATGTAAACTTACCGTTCATTACTGTAACCGCGGAAGGTCCGCTGCACATGAACGAAGACATCACAAGAGCAAAATTCGATCAGCTGACCGAGCATCTGGTACAGAGAACCATCGAGCCGATGAAAAAGGCGATGCAGGATGCAGGCGTCACCAACGCGGATATCGCGAAGGTTATCTTAGTCGGCGGCTCCACCAGAATTCCGGCAGTACAGGAAGCAGTCAAGAAAGTCACCGGCAAAGAACCGTTCAAGGGCATCAACCCGGATGAATGCGTCGCGATCGGCGCGGCGATTCAGGCAGGCGTTCTGACCGGCGAAGTACACGATGTACTGCTGCTCGATGTTACGCCGCTTTCCCTGTCCATCGAGACACTGGGCGGTGTCGCAACCAAACTGATTGAAAGAAATACCACGATCCCGACTAAGAAGAGCCAGATCTTCTCGACTGCTGCGGATAACCAGACAGCTGTTGACATCCACGTAATGCAGGGTGAAAGAGAAATGGCGGCAGGCAACACGACCTTAGGTAGATTCCAGCTGACCGGCATCGCACCGGCGCCGCGTGGAATCCCGCAGATCGAGGTAACCTTCGATATCGACGCGAACGGCATCGTAAACGTCAGCGCGAAGGATATGGGAACCGGTAAGGAACAGAGAATTACCATTACCTCTTCCACGAACCTTTCCGAAGACGAGATTAAGAGAAAGGTCGCAGAGGCGGAACAGTACGCGGAAGAAGATAAGAAGAGAAAAGAAGAGGTTGATCTTAGAAACAGAGCGGAAGCTTTGATCTACGATACCGAAAAATCTCTGAAGGAACTGGAAGGCAAGATCTCCGACGACGAAAAGACGCAGATCACTGATGCCAAGGATCAGCTGCAGGCAGTCCTGAACAACGGTACGGCAGACCAGATCAAGGAAAAGACCGAAGCGCTGACTGAGAAGTTCCACATCATCTCCACCAAGCTGTATGAGCAGGCGCAGGCAGCGCAGGCTGCCGGTGCAGCAGGCATGGGCGGTGCTGACGCGGCAGGCGCAGGCGCACAAGACGCAGGTGCGCAGGCCGGTCCGGCTGACGACAATGTCGTCGATGCGGACTACACTGTGGTAGATGACGACAAATAATTGTAGATAGAAGCAAATTGCACTGGACGCTGGAGCATCTGCTCCGGCGTTTAGGGCGTCATGAGAGAGGTTTATTATGGCAGAAAAACGCGATTACTATGAAGTGCTTGGCTTGCAAAAAGGGGCAAGCGAGGAGGAGATCAAAAAGGCCTTTCGTAAGATGGCCATGAAGTATCACCCCGACAAGAACCCCGGCGACAAGGAAGCCGAAGAAAAATTCAAGGAAGTCAATGAAGCCTACAGCGTTCTGTCTGACCCCGATAAAAAGAGTAAGTACGACCGGTTCGGTCATGCAGGCGTAGATCCGAACGGCATGGGCGGCGCAGGCGGCTTCGGCGGCTTCGGCGGTGCAGGCGGTTTCGGCGGCTTTGAAGATATTTTCGATATGTTCGGCAGTGCGTTCGGCGGCGGCTTCGGCGGCGGCAGCCAGAGACGTGCAAACCAGCCGCGGAAGGGCAAGGATCTGCAAAAAGCAATTTCCATCACCTTCGAAGAGGCGGCTTTCGGTACGACGAAGAAGATCGAGCTGAATAAGTTCGTCTCCTGCCCGACCTGTAAGGGCGAGGGCGCGAAACCGGGTACGTCCAAAAAGACCTGCCCGAAATGCGGCGGCAGCGGACAGATCAGCCAGATGCAGCGAACCCCGTTCGGACAGTTCCAGTCCGTTACGACCTGTGACCAGTGCGGCGGCAGCGGCAAGATCATCGACGAGCCTTGTCCGGACTGCAAGGGTCAAGGGAAGATCCGCAAGACGGTTACGATCTCTGTGGATATTCCGGCAGGTGTGGACAACGAATCCGTCATTCCGATCAGAGGACAGGGCGAACCGGGCATCAACGGCGGACCGGCGGGCGATTTATACATTGTGCTGCAGGTAAAACCGCACAAGGTATTCAAACGCAACGGCGCGGATCTTTATTTGGAGATTCCGATCAGCTTCGACCAGGCAGCCCTCGGCGCAGAGATTGTCGTACCGACCCTGGAGGGCAAGGTCTCCTATAAGGTACCGGCAGGCACACAGCCGGGTACAACCTTCCGTCTCAAGGATAAGGGCGTAAAATATCTCAAGAGAGAGGCTAAGGGCGATTTGTACGTCAAGGTCAATCTCGAAGTGCCGACCAAGCTGAACCACAAACAGAAAAAGGCGATTGAGGATATGGGCAAGGTCGTGACGGAAGAGTGCTATCAGAAGCGGAATTCCTTTAAGGAAAAATTCAAAGAATTCTTCAGCTAGCCGTTGACGGAAAAACAGATTAGGATGGATATCCCTCGGAGTAAAGCAAAACCCGGGGGATTCTTTTTTCGAGGAATTATCTGATGCCGCGCCTGATGGCAGATCAGACTATGGCGGTATATACCGCGGAGCCGATCGCGGACGGCATCGCGGTACTCTGCACCGTCATGATTTTTGCGGTACAGTTCAAAAAAGCCCTGCGCAGGCTAGATGAAGCGCAGACGTAAAAGCTGCCCGATAATTGCGGATTGCTTTTTGCGGCATTTTCCCGTATAATACGGATAGACGATAGCAAGAAAAAGGGCCGAGCGCCCTTTTTGCATGAATAAAAAGAAAAGGAAGAATCAATGTTAACAGTTACAAATGTCAGTATGAACTTCAGCGGTCAGCCGCTGTTTAAGGATGTGGATCTCAAATTCACGCCGGGCAATTGCTACGGCATCATCGGCGCCAACGGCGCGGGCAAATCCACGTTCCTGCGCATCCTTTCAGGCGATCTCGACCCGACCACCGGAGACGTATCCCTCAAACCGGGCGTGCGGATGTCTGTACTCAAGCAGGACCATTTCGCATTCGATGAATTTACGGTGCTCGATACCGTTATCATGGGTAACCGCCGTCTGTACGATGTGATGAAGGAAAAGGACGCCATCTACATGAAGGAAGATTTCAACGACGAAGACGGCATGCGCGCCGCGGAGCTGGAATCCGAGTTCGCGGAAATGAACGGCTGGGAGGCAGAGTCCGATGTGAGCCGCCTGATCCAGGGGCTGGGCTTATCTGCGGACATTCTCTATGCGCAGATGGCGAGCCTGACCGCGAAAGAAAAGGT
>OGHJ01002299.1_pt1 | contig 16676 bp, 13 predicted proteins | sample 1571351 | NCBI WGS metagenome assembly OGHJ01 (sample SAMEA2582037, study PRJEB24529) | metagenome | biome: Human gut stool | place: China | collected 2011 | reverse complement strand
TTTTACTCTTCCATCCGTATGGATGTACGCCGTATCGAGACACTTAAACAGGGCGGCGAGATCGTCGGCAACCGTGTGCGTGTCAAGATCGTCAAGAACAAGATCGCACCGCCATTTAAAGAGGCAGAGTTTGATATCATGTTCGGTCAGGGCATCTCAAGAGAAGGTGACATCCTTGATCTGGCAGTGAAAAATGAGATTGTAAACAAGAGCGGGGCATGGTTTGCCTATAACGGCATCAAGATCGGACAGGGCCGTGAGAATGCCAAGATTTACCTGAAGAACAATCCGGAGACGATGGCAGAGATCGAAAAACTGGTGCGTGAAAAGTATGGATTTGACGGTGCGGCAGCCGCAGATGATGAAAAAGAAGATAAAAAAACAACAAAGAGCAGTACTGCGAAAAAGGATGCCGTAAAAGAAGAAACTCCGGCAGCAGATCCGGACGGCAGCGGGGATGAAGCATGATCGTCACTGCATTAGAGCCGGTCGGCAAGACGAGAGTGCAGGTCTTTTTAGACGGAGAAAAAGCTTTTGTTCTGTACCGGAATGAGGCTTACCGGATGGGGATCCGTGAAGGGGAATCCCTTTCAGAGCAGGCATATGCAGAGATCATGCAGGAGATCCTGCCCAAACGGGCCAGGCTGCGTTGCATGAATATCTTAAAAAGTGCAGATAAGACCGAATGGCAGCTGAGAACAAAGCTCCGTCAGGGAGGATACCCGAAAGAGATCGAAGATATCGCTATCGAGTATGTGCGAAGCTTCCACTATATCGATGATGTACGTTATGCCGGATACTATATCGAGAGCCGCAGCCAGACAAAGAGCAAACGCCAGATCGTACAGGAGTTAAAAGCAAAAGGCGTTTCTTCAGAAGATATTGAAGCGGCATACGAACAGGCAGAAGGAAACAGCGAAGAAGAGACGATCCTCGCACTTGCGAAAAAGAAACGCATGAACCTGGAGAATCCAACAGCGGAAGAACAGCAGAAATACTATGCGTTTTTTATGAGAAAAGGATTTTCCTATGCTGCGGTACGCAAGGTTCTGCGGGAGCTCGAATAATTAGGAGAATATTTTTGGCAACAATCAAAGAAATAGCAGAAAAGGCAGGTGTCAGTACCACAACCGTTTCCAATGTCATTCACGGGAAAACAAAAAAAGTATCACCTGCGACGATCCAGAAGATCGAAGCACTGATCAAAGAAGTTGGTTACGTGCAGAAAAGAGGACTGCGAGTGCTGAATAACGAGAAGTCTCAGCTGATCGCAGTTGTCATCAACTATCATAAAGAATTCAAAGATTCCATTCTCGGAGATCCATTTTACGGGAAGATCATCGGATTTATCGAAGAATATGTGCAGAAACAGGGCTATTACCTGATGCTGTATTCCACAAAAGACATCGAAGAGATTTTTCAGATGGTGGCAGGCTGGGATGTGGACGGCGTGATCGCCATCTCCTTCAGCCGACACAACTGTGAAAAGATTTATCAGCTGATCAAAAAACCGATCGTGTCGATCGATGCCTACGGAAACGCAGCCAAAGACAGCCATCTGGTCAATATCGGTCTGGATGACGAGAGTGGCGGCTATCAGATGGTGAAATATCTGCTGGAATGCGGATATGAGCACATCAAAGTCTGTGCCGGAAGAGACAACGGTGTCGATCATCTGCGTTATGTCGGTGCACAGAGAGCCATGCAGGAGTGTGCGGCAGAAGGTCAGAAACTGCAGTTTGTGGCACTTGGCATGAACTATGAAAAACGAAAAGCAAGTTATGACTGGCTGGTACAGAGAAGATTGCCGGGAACGGCACTGTTTTTCCTCTCCGATATGTATGCACTGGAAGCGATCCGCTTCTGTGCCGACAAAAAAGTAGCCGTGCCGCAGCAGATCGGCGTGGCAGGCTATGACGATATCAGCTATGCACAGTACTCCACACCGAGACTTACCACCATAAAGCAGGACGTGCAGAAAAAAGCACAGAAAGCAGTAGAGATCCTTCTGAAATGGATCGAAGAAGGCGAAGAATATCCGCAGCGGGAAGTAGAACTGTCCGTGACACTGGTGAAAAGGAAGTCGGTGGAGAGAGACTGAAAAGCAAGATTCAGCAATATTGTTTGATTTTGCGTGATCGCAGCCGGTATCGCAGTTGGACTTGGTATGACCGGAAATATTCTGGCACCGATCGTATTCTTACTGCTGTTTAACATTCCGTCCCTTCTTGTGAAATATTATGGAACCTTTCTGGGATACAAACTGGGTTCCGAATACATCCAGAAAATTTATGCAAGCGATCTGATGAATATTCTTACAAAAGCTGCAAGTACCGTAGGTCTGATCATGGTTGGCGGTATGACAATAAGCATTTCACAACAAAATAGGATGAAGCACTTCACAATTACTTGACAATATGCACAAAGCAATGTAAAATTAATATGTTGTACTTGTACAATGCGAGTAACAAAAAGGCATTTAAAGAAACATTGCAGCTGTGAAGATAAAGCAGTTACAGATGCTTTAAATCCGTCCGTTACTTGAAAATTCTATAAGGAGGTGCTCCTGTGGGCCCAGTAGTAATTGCTATTGCTGTTCTGGTGACTCTCATCATCGCCGTCCCTGTTACAGCTGTCGTAGCGATCTCTTACCGCAAGAAAGTGGTAGAGACAAAGATCGGCAATGCCGACGAGAAGGCAAGACAGATTGTAGATGACGCCTTAAAGGTTGCAGAGACAAAGAAACGGGAAGCACTGCTCGAAGTGAAAGAGGAATCCTTGAAAACCAAGAATGAACTGGAAAGGGAAACAAAGGAACGTAGAGCAGAGCTGCAGCGTTACGAAAAACGTGTACTGTCCAAAGAAGAAGCAGTGGACAAAAAAGCGGACGCAATCGAAAGAAGAGAGACAGGCTTAGCGGCAAAGGAAGAGGAAATCAAAAAGAGAAGCAATGAAGTGGAAAAGCTGACAGAACAGAGAGTACAGGAACTTGAAAGAATTTCAGGATTGACCTCCGAGCAGGCGAAAGAATATCTTTTAAAAACGGTTGAAGATGAAGTAAAACATGACACTGCCAAGCTTTATAAAGAGCTTGAGAGCAGAGCAAAAGAGGAAGCCGGCAAGAAAGCCAAAGAATATGTGGTCAATGCCATTCAGAAATGTGCGGCAGATCATGTTGCAGAGACTACAATCTCTGTAGTACAGCTTCCGAATGACGAAATGAAAGGAAGGATCATCGGACGAGAAGGCAGAAACATCCGTACACTGGAAACCATGACGGGTGTGGATCTGATCATCGATGATACTCCGGAAGCAGTGATCTTATCCGGCTTTGATCCGATCCGCCGTGAGGTGGCTCGTATCGCCCTCGAAAAACTGATTGTAGATGGTAGGATTCATCCGGCAAGGATCGAGGAGATGGTTGAGAAAGCACAGAAAGAAGTAGAGAACATGATCCGTGAGGAAGGTGAAGCAGCAACACTTGAAGTTGGCGTGCACGGCATCCATCCGGAGCTGGTGCGTCTCCTTGGACGTATGAAGTTCCGTACCAGTTATGGACAGAATGCACTGAAACATTCCATCGAGGTGGCACAGCTTTCCGGACTTCTGGCAGGTGAGATCGGTGTGGATGTCCGCATGGCAAAACGTGCCGGACTTCTGCATGATATCGGAAAATCCATCGACCATGAGGTTGAAGGTTCCCATATCCAGATTGGTGCAGATCTTTGTAAGAAATACAAAGAATCTCCGCTTGTCATCAATGCGGTGGAAGCACATCACGGAGATGTAGAACCTGAGAGTCTGATCGCATGCATTGTTCAGGCAGCTGATACGATTTCAGCAGCAAGACCGGGTGCAAGAAGAGAGACACTTGAGACTTACACAAATCGTTTGAAACAGTTAGAAGATATTACCAACTCCTTCAAGGGAGTAGACAAATCGTTTGCTATCCAGGCAGGACGAGAGATTCGTATCATGGTAGTTCCGGAACAGGTCAGCGATGCTGATATGGTTCTTCTGGCAAGAGATGTTGCAAAACAGATCGAGGCAGAGCTGGAATATCCTGGACAGATTAAAGTCAGCGTGATCCGTGAAAGCCGAGCGGTTGATTACGCAAAATAGCATTTAAACATACCCCGCATACCATAGCAATATGGTTTGCGGGATTTTTTTTGTGCTGATTGCATCAGATTCTGCATGTGTTCGACTTGAAATTGTTTTGCAATGAAGGAAGCAGTTTTGTTCAGTTTCAGGCATAAAACATGCAGCGTACTGTATAAAGTAGAAGGGAAGATAAACGCTTCGCAAGGAGGCCGAAGGCATTCTTGAATGTTCCACGGACAATGGCTTTGTATCGACCGGAACGGAGAAGCTATAAAACAGTGAAAGCAGGGTGCAGATCATGCGATTGAAAAAGCCGGATCAAAAATTTCTTCTTTTCTGTGCGATATCGATGCTGACAGGGATTCTGGCGGGGATTTTTCTTGCAGTAAAATGCAGAACCGGCAACGGTGCAGCCGGGATTTTCAGTCCGTACTATTTAAAAGAATATGCCTATCTGGATATTGATCGCAGAAAACTGATGCTGATCGTGGCAAAAGAGAGGGGGAAATGGCTGCTGCTTTTGTGGGCACTCGGATTCAGCACGGTGGGAAGATTCTGTATTTATCTGTTTCCGGCAGTCTGGGGCGTGATCGGGACTTTATTTCTGGCACAGGCGTTTGCTGGTATGGGGATTGCCGGGATCGGACTGGGACTTTTATTTCAGGTGCCGCAGATCCTGATCTATGTGCCGCTGTTTCTGTGGATGATGGAAGAAGCAGACAAAAAAAGCAGACAGTTTGCGTATCTTCGGAAGATCGGGACGGCAGGGAAGAACAACAGGCGGTATTTTCTGTGCTTTTTTGTGGCTTTGTCGGTACTTTTTTTGGGAATTTTGACGGAAAGTTACGCAGGCTCCGGGCTTGTTCAGATGATTTTAAGAATTGTTTACTAAAAGAACAGCAAAGTTATGTAAAATAATCACTATATCTGGTAGAAAAACAAAGGGAGAATCAGGATGTTGTAGGAACAAAAAAACCCAAAATTTCGGCATTTTTCCCTATTTGCAAGCAACAAAAAAATGATTATACTTGGAAATATGGAATAGATTGGAATTTAGTGTTTTTGTGACCTTGCATTGTGGTTTATGTGAACGCAGAGTGCCATGTGAGTGCAAAGAACGGAACAGTCTGAATGGCATTTTTTGAGAAGCACATCACAAAAACAGAGATTTTATGCAACAGGGAGGGAAACGATGGAACAGGTAATGCCGGATTTTATTACATATCTGACAAATGAGCGGAATGCATCCAAAAGTACTGTGTCTTCTTACTGCCGGGATCTGGAAAGAATGTTTCAGTTTCTCGACGGAAAAGGCATCAAAAAGACGGATGATGTCACGCCGATCAGTTTGAATTCTTACATCCTTTATCTGGAGAAAGAGGGGTTTTCGATTTCAACTGTATCCAGAAATGTGGCATCCATGAAGGCATATTTTCACTATGCATTTGGACGCAGGCTGATCGAGAAAGATCCGACCAGAACAATCAAGGCACCGCATATCGAGAAGCGGGTGCCGGGCGTGCTGACGCAGGAGCAGGTGACACGGCTTTTGGAGCAGCCGTCACGAAACACAGCCAAAGGCATCCGTGACAAAGCGATGCTGGAGCTTTTATATGCAACCGGAATGCGGGTGTCGGAGCTGATCGCAGTGCAGATGGAAGATGTCAATTTCAGCCTGGAGTATGTTGTCTGCCGTGATGCAGAGCGTTTGCGGGTGATCCCTCTTGGCAGAAAAGCAAAAGAAGCACTAAAATTTTATCTGAAAGAAGCAAGAGACAGGCTACTTTGCGGAAAAAAAGGAAATTATCTGTTTGTGAACTGTCAGGGAAATTCGATGAGCAGACAGGGATTCTGGAAAAATCTGAAAGAGTATGCAAGGAAAGCCGGGATTGAAGAAGATATTACGCCGCACACCTTCCGTCACAGTTTTGCGGCACATCTGGTGGAAAACGGAGCCGACCTTCGCGATGTGCAGGAGATGCTGGGCCACTCGGACATCTCTATATGGAGATGGCAGCAGGAAAAGTCAGAGCTTCCTATAAGAAGGCACATCCGCGGGCAGATTAATGCCTGGATGAGCCATAAACAGAAAGTTACAGATAGTAATGGATATCGGAAATTATTTTAATTCTTCTTCCGGGAAAATGCTGCGGATCTTTTCGACGGTTTTGCGGGCTTCTTTATGGTCGGAGCCGCTGGCGGTCACGCCGATGACAACGTTGCCGTTCTGCACGATGCCCGGAAAATAAAAATCACATTTTGTTTTATCACTACAGACATTTACGGTGATCCCCATGCATTTGCATGCACTGTAGATGTCTGAATTGATCTGATGGTCGTTTGTGGCAGCAATCACATAATCGTCATCAGAAATATCTTCGCGTTCGTAGTTTTTTCTTTTGATCCTGAGCATCCCGGCTTTCTCCATATCCAGAAGCTCCCGGTTGACTTCCGGTGCAATGACTGTGAGATGGTTGGTAAAAGAAACCAGTGTGCGGATGCGTCTCTTGGCGATCGTTCCGGCACCGACTACGACGATCTGTTTCTCATTTAAATCTACAAAAAGCGGAAAATAAGGTTTTTTATCGTTTGACATGTTCTACTCCTGTGTTACATAATATGGGCATTTTGAGCTTTTAACCCTGGCATCATTATATAATTTTCACATGAAAAAAATATTCTATTTATATATTCGCCTGACTAAACGTTCAAAACTGAGCAACTATCGTGCATGATCTGGCGTTTCTTCCCCGCTTTTTTTGCTGTTATTCGTTCAAACTCATTCAGAAACAGCAGATTTCATACATTTTCAGCAAAAAGTTCAGAAAGTTTTTATTGATTTTGCCGGGTAAATATGTATAATGATGATAGAGAAGTGGGCATCATTTCTTTAACTTTAAGTATAAAAGAAAAGAGGTTAATCAGATGGCAAAAATTGATTTAAGCAAGTATGGCATCACTGGAACTACTGAGATCGTGTACAATCCATCTTATGAGATGTTGTTCGAAGAAGAGACAAAACCTACTCTGGAAGGCTTTGAAAAAGGCCAGGAAAGTGAACTGGGTGCTGTCAACGTTATGACTGGTATCTATACAGGTCGTTCTCCGAAAGACAAATTTATCGTAAAAGATGAGAATTCCAAAGACACTGTATGGTGGACAACAGATGAATATAAAAACGACAACCATCCGGCTACTCAGGAAGCATGGGATGCTGTAAAAGCACTGGCTATCAAAGAACTGTCTAACAAGAGACTGTTCGTAGTAGATGCTTTCTGCGGTGCCAACAAAGACACCCGTATGGCAATCCGTTTCATCGTTGAGGTTGCTTGGCAGGCTCACTTTGTAACAAACATGTTCATCAAACCGACTGCTGAAGAACTGGAAAACTTCGAGCCGGATTTCGTTGTATACAACGCTTCCAAAGCAAAAGTTGAGAACTACAAAGAGCTGGGTCTGAACTCTGAAACAGCTGTTATGTTCAACATCACAAGCAAAGAACAGGTTATCGTAAATACATGGTACGGCGGAGAAATGAAAAAAGGTATGTTCTCTATGATGAACTACTTCCTGCCGCTGAAAGGCATGGCTTCCATGCACTGCTCCGCAAACACTGACATGAACGGTGAAAACACAGCAATCTTCTTCGGTCTGTCCGGAACAGGTAAAACAACTCTTTCTACAGACCCGAAACGTCTGCTGATCGGTGATGACGAGCACGGCTGGGATGACAACGGCGTATTCAACTTCGAAGGCGGATGCTACGCAAAAGTTATCAACCTGGACAAAGAATCCGAACCGGATATCTACAATGCAATCAAACGTAACGCTCTGCTTGAGAACGTTACTCTGGACGAAAACGGCAAGATCGACTTCGCTGACAAGAGCGTAACAGAAAATACTCGTGTATCTTACCCGATCGACCATATCCAGAACATCGTTCGCCCGATCTCTTCTGCACCGGCAGCTAAGAACGTAATCTTCCTGTCCGCAGATGCATTCGGCGTACTTCCTCCAGTATCTGTTCTTACACCAGAACAGACACAGTACTACTTCTTATCTGGATTCACAGCAAAACTTGCTGGTACAGAGCGTGGTATTACAGAGCCAACACCTACATTCTCTGCATGCTTCGGACAGGCTTTCTTAGAGCTTCATCCAACAAAATATGCAGAAGAACTTGTTAAGAAAATGGAAAAGAGCGGAGCAAAAGCTTACCTCGTAAATACAGGATGGAACGGAACAGGAAAACGTATCTCCATCAAAGATACTCGTGGTATCATCGATGCTATCCTGAACGGAGCTATCAAGAATGCTCCTACAAAGACCATTCCATACTTCAACTTCGAAGTTCCTACAGAACTGCCAGGCGTTGATCCAGCTATCCTGGACCCACGTGACACATACGCTGATGCTTCCGAATGGGAAACAAAAGCAAAAGATCTGGCTGACAGATTCATCAAGAACTTTGCTAAATACGAAGGAAATGCTGCCGGTAAAGCTCTGGTTTCCGCTGGTCCTCAGAAATAAGAATAAGACTGCCGAAATCAAACTTTTCAAAAGCTTATACAAAAGGACACCGCAAAATTGCGGTGTCCTTTTTTTATGCCGAAATGCCTCCGCGTGGCAGTCCAGATGGAGCACATTGCGTCCATTGCCCTGCGGCAAGGAAAATCTGTTTTCCCGGAAATTCCATCTATAATGACATTTTCAAATCGAACGCAAAACAGTCGCCGTCACACGTTTTTTGACGCTGCTGCTTCATACGCCTGCTGATAGAAGGTTTCCTGAGCATCCACCGGACGCTCGATCGTCATCGGGATTCTGTAATTTCCTTCCGAATCCTCATGGCGAGCCTTCTGATTATCATTTAACATGATCCGGAACATCTCAAGCAGACGTTCCTTGATTGCCGGATCGCAGACAGGAGCTGCGACTTCCACACGTCTTAAGGTATTTCGCGTCATATAATCGGCTGACGCAATATAAACTTTCTCTCTTCCCTTACTTCCGAAAATATAAATTCTCGAATGTTCCAGAAATCTTCCTACAATGCTGATCACACGAATATTTTCCGTTGCATCTTTTACGCCCGGGATCAGACAGCAGATACCGCGGATGATCAGATCAATCTTTACTCCGGCACAGGAAGCTTCGATCAGCCTGTCTATGATCTTTTTGTCAGTAAGTGCGTTCATTTTCAGCCCGATATAAGCATCTTTTCCGGCAAGTGCAGCTGCAATCTCATCATCGATCATCGCCAGCACTTTATTTTGCAGACAGAGCGGTGCTACCAGCAATTTGTCTGTGTGTTCTACGATTTCTCCCATCGCCAGTGCCTGAAAAACTCTTCTCGCATCTTTTGCGATCTCTGTATCGGCTGTCATCAGGGAAAGGTCTGTGTAAAGGCACGCTGTTTTTTCGTTATAATTTCCTGTTCCGATCTGCGTGATATACTGCACTTCATCGCCGGCTTTTCTGGTGATCTGGCACAGTTTGGAATGTACTTTAAATCCATCCAGCCCATAGATCACATGACATCCGGCACGCTCCAGCCTTCTTGACCACTCGATGTTATTTTCCTCGTCAAATCTTGCCTTTAATTCTACAAGTGCCAGCACTTCCTTGCCATTTTCCGCTGCCTCGATCAGAGCTTCCACCACTTTACTCTGTTTTGCCACACGGTAGAGCGTCATTTTTACGGAAAGGACATCTTTGTCGTTTGCAGCTTCATGCAGCATCGTAAGAAACGGTTTCATGCTGTCATACGGATAAGATAAAAATTTGTCCCCCTCCAGAATCTGATCCAGAATCGGTCTGCCTTCTTCAAACTGCACAGATTTCTGCGGAATCCGTTTTTGATAGAACAGTTCCGGCACGTAACGCAGTTTATCCTGGATTTCATAGACAAATGACAGATCCAGCGGTCCCTCATTATAGAAAACATAGTCACGGTCAAGATCCAGATAATGACACAGAGTACTGATCACTTCACCATCCATTTCCCGTGACAATTCCAGACGGATCGGAGCCAGTTTTTTCCTCTGTTTGATCACTTCCACCATAAAATCACGATAATCCAGATCTTCGTCATACAGTGCGTCTGCGTCAATATCTGCATTTCTGGTGATGCGGATCAGTGATTTTGCTTTTACACGATAACCCTTAAAGATTTCCGGCATATAATGGAGAATCACTTCTTCTGCCAGAATATAAGTGCCGCGTTTGCCGGGAAGTTCTATCAGACGTTTGAACATACCACTGCTGCATGGAATGATCCCCAGCTTCTCTTTTCCGCTCTTTGTCTCCAGCACTACGACTGCATAGATTTCTTTATTTCGCAGAAATGGAAATGGCTGTCTTTTTGCCACGATCGTCGGGAAAATGATCGGTGCGATTTCACCCTGAAAATAGCGTTTAACGTATTCGCTTTCTTTTTCATTCATCTTCTTGAAATCCGTGATGCAGATATCATATTCTTCCAGTTCTTCCATGATTTCATCGTAAACAACATTTCTGCGACGGTTCAGTTTTCCAACTTCCGCAAGGATCTTTTTGATCTGCTCCTCCGGTGTAAGATTTGTTTTATTATCACGGATATCTTTCTTCAAAAGCATCTGATCTACGAGCGATCCCACACGCACCATAAAAAATTCATCAAGATTGCTCTGATAGATTGCTGCAAAATTCAGTCTTTCACAGAGCGGCACTTTTTTATTTTCCGCCTCTTCCAAAACACGTTCATTAAATTTCAGCCACGACAGTTCCCGGTTCATATATACTTTTCTCATTTATTATTCCGTCCTCTTCAATAAAATGTGATGCCCTTAACAGCTTTTTCGTTGCGTGCATTTAAGCCAGACACACGTGAGACCTGGGCTAAATCCCATAAAAATGGCATTCTACCTTTAACTATAAATTTATTTTACTGCCACAAGATCAAATCCTCTGCAATGCCATGTAAAATCCATGTAAAGAATCTTACTATTCGAAAATGAAACCCCACTCAGACAAATCTGTTGCCCACCACTTATAAAAGTTTGAATCTTTTCCAATTAACGTAAAAAGGACAACAGATTTTCTCTGCTGTCCTTTGTATATTCTGCATGATTACATGATGTGCGTCTCTGCACTTTTTTGTTTTTAGTATGGATAGAAGTTTCCGTTTGCATCGGTTACGCCATCGTTACCGAATGTATACTGCATTCCGCCGCTGTCTACCCAGTTTCCGTTTGCATCCTGTGTCACGGAAATATAATTGCCCTGGTCATCATAAAAACCGTTGGTGCTGCCGCCGGTATTACCTCCTGTGTTTCCACCGGTATTGCCATTGTTTCCATTGTTGCCATTATTTCCGTTGTTGCCGTTATTATTTCCGTTGTTGCCGTTATTATTTCCGCTGTTGTCATATGGATAATAATTGCCGTAATTATCGGTTACACCATACTGACCAAAGGTGTAAACAATGCCGTTTCCATCTACCCAGTTTCCGTTGCTGTTTTTATAAACTGTGATCAGATTTCCCTGATTGTCATAGAAACTGCTGGTCTGAGTAGCTCCGCCGTTGTTATTGTTGTTATCACCGCCGTTATTGTTATTTCCGCCGTTGTTGTTATTATTGTCGCTGTTTCCACCCTGCGGATTGTAGGTAAAGCTTGCACCGTTGCTGTTTGTGATACCGTTTGCATTAAAATAATAAATCGCTCCGCTGCTGTCTACCCAGTTTCCGTCGCTGTCCTGATAGATATAAACTGCGTTGCCGTTGCTGTCATAAACATACTGACCGTTCTGGTTGGAATCAGAATTGCCATCGGTAGAAGCTGTGCTTCCGGACTCGGACTGTGTTGTACTGTTCGACTCGGAAGATGTTGTATTATTCTTTTTAGTCTCAGATGTTGTTGTGCTCGATGTTTTCAGCAGTTTCAGACTCTCCACAGAAGTACGGATCGCTTCCATTGCCGTTGCATCATCCTGCATAACCTGACCATTGACCGAATAAATATCCTCATCTCCTACCAGGTTATATGCTACCGAGTACGCATACTTACTGTTTGTACTCTTACATTTGATGGTTGTGTGATATGCCTCGTAAGAACCCATGGTATTTTTCTTGTATTCTACAACTGCATAATCGGTTTTGGATTTTCCGGCTTTCTCCAGATTATTCAGTACTTCTTCTTCAGAGGACGGAAAAACAAGTCCGTTCGTCTCATCTCCGGAATAATGTACGATCGTGATCGTTCCCTGGTTCGGTGACTCAAAGGTCCATTCTTTTGTGCCTTCTTTTTTCATTGTCCAGGTGTCATCCGGAAGTTTGATAGAAATACTGCCATCTTTTGATTTAAATGTTGTGGATGTATTTGTAGCTTTCTTTGCTGTTTCGCTCTCTGTCTGTTTCTCTGTAACACGAATCGTTTCGCTGCTCGTCTCAGTTTCCTGTGCTTTCTTTTTACAGCCGGTAGCCAGACAGGAAATGGACAGAGCGAGTACCAGACAAGTTACGATTTTTGATCTCATTTTCATCTATACTCCTCCATTCTGGTTGTTACCTTCTTTGACTTCCATATTCTACGCTTTCGCAGATATAATGTCAATCAAAAACCGGTTTAATATGGATAGAAAACGCCATTCTGATCGGTTACGCCATCATCGCCAAACTGGTAGGTCATACCGCTTTCATCAACCCACTGTCCCTGGCTGTTTTTGTGAACGGTGATCCAGGTTCCGCCATCATCATAGAAGCCATTGGTATCGCCTTTACCATTATCGGCTGCCGGATTATCGATATTATTCTCGGTATCCGGTGCCTGTGTTTCCGGCTGCTGCACTACCTCTGTTTCCACTCTTGTCTCCAGATCCGGATGTGTTTCCGGTGTCTGCGTATCCTGGCTCTGATTCTGGTCATCCAATGCCTGATTCTGATCCTCTGCGGCTGAAGTCTGGGCAGAATCCTGACCTGCTCCCCGCTGTGTCTGATCCTGGGTCTGTTTTGTACTGCTGTTCGTATCCCCACTGTGGCTGCCGCATCCTGTCATCAGAAGAGCCGATGAGAGGACTGCTGCTGCCATAAAATGTAATGCCTTATTTTTCATAATAATATTTACACTCCTTTATATCCCATTTTTATCCTGTTTTACCATTTGCTGAAATTGCCGTCGCTGTCTGTTGCCCCTTTTTCATCGAAAGTGTAGGTTTTTCCATCACTGCCGATCCAGTTTCCGTTTGCATCCTGTGTCGCTGTCTGATAGTTTCCATTGATATCATAGAAACCAATGACCATGCCATCACCTGAGGAACTTCCGGAATTGGATGAATTACCGGAACCGGCTGAAGAGTCTGTTCCTGCCGTTCCCTGAGGCGGATCATAATAATACTGTGTGCCGTTGGAATCTTCTACGCCGTTTTCCAGGAAAATATAAGAAGTTCCGTTATCATCACGCCAGCTGCCGTCCTCAGACGGATAAGCGTAGATCGTATTTCCGTTTGCATCAAAGAAATAGCGGTATTCCTCATCGGTCGATGCACCGGAAGAATCGCCTGTACTTTCACCGGAAGTATTGTCTGAAGCAGTATCACCTGTATTTTCCGAATCAGAACTGTTACCGGCATTATCCGAAGATGTACTGCCGTCTGCCGAAGATCCGGAGTTTGCACCAGAATCTGTCTTTTTACTGTCATCATTTAAAACTTTGAAGCTGGTAACGGCATTTTTCACTGCCTGCTGCACCGTACTGTCACTGGATGTCAGTTTTGCCGTGATCGTATAACTCTCGGTGTCCGTATTGATCAGATACTTGATCAGATAAACGTAACCAAGATCTGCGTCCTGCGTGGATGCAGCATAATAATAAAGCTCTGTACCATTGGTGCTGTCTTTTTTATATTCTACCTGAGAAAATGCATTCTCCTGGATATCGTTTAAAAGAGCAATCGCATCTTCCTGAGACTGCGGCAGATTCTTCTCCTTGATCTTTGACTTTTTGTGCGTGATCCGGATCGTGCCGACGCCTTCTTTCATAAATGCCCATTTATTCTCAATGCCTTCCTTTGTCGCCACCCATGCAGAATCCGGAAGATCAAAAGAAAATGAATTGCTCTCTGAGGTATATGTTGTAGCTGCTTCGGTCTGTGCAGTACTTTCGCTCTGAGCTGTCGTCTGTTTCGTCGTCTCCGTCTCAGATGCCTTTTTCTGGCAGCCGTTCATCATAAACATTGCGGCCATTCCGATTACCAGTAATGTCGCAATTTTCTTTTTATTATACATGAAAAATCCCCCTTTTCTCTCTGATTTTCAGTGTGTTTCAAGTCCACTCCCTTTTTCATTGTACAATGAAGATGCGGTTAATGTCAACTTTTCTTAACACTTCTTAACAAAATCTACATATTTGGCACACCCTGTGCCCTTCTCTGTTTCAGCTTTCGGATCACATGACAGTACGCCGGAATCAGGAAACAGTCTGCCATGATCCATGCCAGAGGACTGGCAAAACATACGCTTGCGAATCCCAGATACGGAACCATGATCACGCCGATAATGGCTCTTGCGATCATTTCCATGACACCTGCAAGGATTGCCAGACCGCTGAATCCCGCTCCCTGAATGGTAAAGCGAACCGCATTGACAAAAACAAGTGCAATGTAAAATCCGCTGTTTGCAAGAATAAACAGCACTGCATTATGTATGATCTCCGTTTCGGATGCATTTATGAACAGAAGCATCCAGTATTTTGCAGAAAAAAGCATGACCAGGAAAATCAGGATCGAGTATGTGATACCGATCAGAACGGATGCCTTTAATCCCTGACCGATACGCTCGATCTTGCCTGCCCCGACATTCTGTCCGGTGTAAGTTGCCATGGCCGAACCGATCGCATCAAACGGACACGCCAGGAACATCGAAAGCTTCGATGCCGCCGAAACCGAGGCAACGGCTGCCGAACCAAGTGTATTGATACCGGTCTGAAGCACGACACTGCCGATCGCTGTGATCGAATACTGAAGTCCCATCGGAATACCCATTTTACAGAGGATACCGATGTGTTTGCCATGCAATTTCCATTCTCCCGGCTCCATTTTCAGGATCGGGAACTTTGTCTTTATACACCACAGAGACAGTACCACGGAAAATGCCTGTGCAAGCAGTGTCGCAAAAGCCGGTCCACGAACGCCGAGTTTCAAAACCGTTACTGACAGGATATCAAATCCGATATTTGCCACTGCTGCCATCAGCAGAAAGATCAGCGGCGATTTGGAATCCCCAAGAGAACGGATGATCCCGGTCAGGAGATTGTAGGCAAGTGTGATCGGTATCCCTGCAAAAATGATAAAAATATAATCATATGCAAGATCCAGGATATCTGCCGGTGTCTTCATGGCGATCAGCACGCTGCGGCATAAAATACAGACTGTGATGCTCATGATCGCCGCAAAAAAAGCGGTCAGCCAGATGCTGTTTGCCACAAACCTTCTCATATCTTTATAATCTTTTGCCCCGTAACGCTGTGCGACCGGAATGACAAAACCATTGGCAAGTCCCATACAGAATCCGATGATCATAAAATTGATCGCCCCGGTAGAACCAACGCCCGCCAGTGCATCTTTTCCAAGGAACTGTCCTACAACGATCGTATCTACCATGTTATAAAACTGCTGCAGTAAAAACGTAAAAAACAATGGAATCGAAAATCGCATGATAATCTTCCAAGGTGTACCTTCTGTCAGATCTGTTGCTGTGTTTCTCATTTCCTTATTATCTCCATATTTTAAATTCCATTTTTTGCACAGATATCCGCCAGGCAGCATCTGTCACAGTAAGGCTTTGTTCTCGCTGTACAGACCTCTCTGCCATGATAAACGAGTCTGTGGCAGAAATCACTACCTTCTTTCGGTGGAATGATCTTCCAGAGTGCCATTTCGACTTTTTTCGGATCTTTGATCCCATCTACCAGACCGATACGGTTTGTCAGACGAATGCAGTGCGTATCCGTGACGATCGCAGGCTTTTTGAAAACATCGCCCATGATCAGGTTTGCACTCTTTCTTCCCACGCCCGGAAGCTTTAAAATCGCATCAAAATCACACGGCACTTTGCCGTCGTACTCATCACGCAGCATTTTCATGCATGCACTGATATCACGTGCCTTGCTTTTTCCAAGACCGCATGGCCTTACGATCGCCTCGATCTCTTCCGGTGTCGCTTCCGCAAGAGCATCTACATCCGGATATTTCGCATAGAGATCCTGAACCACAACATTTACCCTGGCATCCGTACACTGTGCCGCAAGCCGGACACTAACCAGCAGTTTCCATGCCGCATCATAATCAAGCGTACAGTCTGCCAGAGGATATTCCTTCTTTAAACGCTCGATCACTTCCAGCGCAAGCTGTTTTTTTGTCATATGTACCTCCTTATATATTTCCAAAAATCTTTTTGTACCCGTTATTTTATCACAAGAATCGCAGTAAGGATATTCCTTTTTTTTCGATTGTGCAACCCCTTTCTTTTATGGTAAGATAATAAGATGCCAGGGTCAAAAGCCTGAAACCACGATGTGCTTGCACAGGAGTGGTTT
>OGHJ01002293.1_pt1 | contig 16728 bp, 13 predicted proteins | sample 1571351 | NCBI WGS metagenome assembly OGHJ01 (sample SAMEA2582037, study PRJEB24529) | metagenome | biome: Human gut stool | place: China | collected 2011 | reverse complement strand
TTAATTTTATTAAAAAAATATTAATTATTTCACTTTTACTAGTAATATATGTTTATGTAATTGCAATACAAGCAATTCCAGACAGTATAGTAATTTTTGAAGGAGAGAATATAGGATTAAAAACAATGCTTGGTTTAACAGCAAACTTAACTGAACAAAACAAAGTAATAGAAACATTATCAAATAATCAAACAAATACAATAAATGAAACAGGAAAAGCAACAGTAAAATTGAGTTTATTTGAAAAAGTATTTGTCAAAAATGTAGATGTAGATGTATTACCAAAGACAACAGTAATTCCAGTAGGAAGTGTAGCAGGAATAAAATTATATACAAATGGAGTTTTAGTTGTAGGAATGTCAGAAATAGAGGGAATGGACAACAAAAAATATAAACCTTATGAAAATACAGGAATAGAAGAAGGAGATACAATAGTTGCAATTAATGACAAAGAAATAATATCAACAGAAGATTTAGTTAATAAAGTTAACAAATCAAAAGGAGAAAAATTAAAAATAAACTTTAGGCATGATGAGAATGTAAAAGAATGTTCAATAGAGCCTGTTCAAACAAGTACAAATGAATACAAATTAGGATTATGGGTAAGAGACAGTGAAGCAGGAGTTGGAACAGTATCATTTTATGAACCATCAACAAAATCATTTGGAGCACTAGGTCATGGAATTACAGATATGGACACAGAGCAACTTATTAATATATCATCTGGAGAATTTATTACAACAAAAATATTAAATATTGTAAAAGGGGAAAGTGGTAATCCTGGAAGAATACAAGGAACTATTGATAATCAAAAAAACATAGGAATAATTTCGAAAAACACAAAGTTTGGAGTATATGGAAAAGTTGACAACTTATCATCTTTAAAAATAGATACTTCAAAAGAAATGGAAGTTGCTTTGAGAGATGAAATAAAAACAGGAAAAGCAACAATTAAGTGCAGTGTAGAAAATGATAAAATAGAAGAGTATGAAATAGAAATTGAAAAAATCTATAAAGAAAATAATTATGATAATAAGAGTATGTTAATAAAAATCACAGACAAAAGATTACTTGACAAAACTGGCGGAATTATTCAAGGGATGAGTGGTTCACCAATTATACAAAATGGAAAATTTGTGGGAGCTGTGACTCATGTGTTGGTTAATAATCCAACAGAGGGATATGGAGTTTTTGGAGATATAATGATTAAAGAGATGAAGAAAGTAAATTAAATCAACCAGTGGGGACGTTGTTTAAAATGGTTGAAAAAAGTTTTCAACTATTTTAAACAACGTCCCCACTGGTTGATTATTGGTTTAAAAGCATAGGTCCTATTTGAGTAACAGTTCCAGCACCTAAAGTCATAACAATATCATTTTCTTTAACATTTTCTTTTAAATAAGATACACAATCATTAAAATCAGGAATATATTTTGCATCTTTTCCTAAATCCTTAATTCTATTAACTAAATCTAAAGAAGATATATTGTAAGTATTAGTTTCTCTAGCGGCATAAATATCTAAAACAATTATATTATCAAAATTAATTAAAGCATTAGCAAAATCATCTAATAGATTTTTTGTTCTGCTATAAGTATGTGGTTGGAAAACAACCCAAGATTTATTATACTTCTTTTCTTGCATAGCTTTTGCAACAGCTTTTACTTCTGTTGGATGATGACCATAATCATCATATATACTAGCACCATTAACTTTTCCTTTAAATTCAAATCTTCTATCAGCTCCCGTAAATTTAGAAAGAGCATTTTCAATAGATTTTTTGTCAATTCCATAATAATCACATAAACAAGTACATGCTAAAGCATTTAAAATGTTATGTTTTCCAGGAACAGATAATTTGATAGTACAATAAAATTCATTATTTTTGAATACATCAAAGCTAGGAAAGCCATCATTATCAAAACTAATATTATCTGCATAAAAATTAGTATCTTTATTATTAATTCCGTATTTTATTATATTACATTTTGTATATTGAGGTAGGTCTAAGCAATTTTTATCATCACCATTAATAACTAAAAGACCATCATCTGGTAAAAGTTTAACATATTTAACAAATGCATTTTTTATATTTTCAAAAGTTTTAAAATAATCTAAGTGATCATTATCAATATTTAAAATGATTTCTGCTTTTGGAGAAAATTTAAGAAAACTTTCAACATATTCACAAGCTTCTATAATAAAATGTTCACTAGTTCCAACTCTATAATTTCCATCTAATTGTTTTAAAACAGCACCAACTTGAATGCTAGGATCTTGTAATGCTTCTAAGAAACAAAGAGCAACCATTGAAGTAGTAGTTGTTTTTCCATGTGTTCCAGAAATACAAATTGTATCTTTAAAACATCTTGTCAATTCACCTAAAAAGTCAGCTCTTTCAATTGTAGGAATATTTAGTCTTTTTGCTTCTAAAATTTCAGGGTCATCTTGTTTAATTGCAGCTGTATAAATTACAACATCAGAAGAAGCAATATCGGCTAAATCATGACCAATAACTACTTTAATTCCCATAGAAATTAATTTATCAGTATTTACAGAAGAACTTCTATCAGAACCTGTAACAGTAAATCCCCAATTTGATAGAATAGCTGCAATTCCGCTCATACTAACTCCACCAATTCCTATCATATGTATATTTTTATATTTTTTTATATTCTCTATATTTGGCATATATAGTCACTCCTAATTAATTTATTTTTAACAGATAGATTATATAATTATATTGCATAAAATTCAAGGGTTTGTAACATATTTATTAACAAAAAATAAGAATATTACAAACCGCAAATAACTTTTATAAAAAATTTATAAAAATTTTGTAAAAAAAAGAAGGAAAAAAATTTTTTATGGAGAATATTAAAAATAGTACATAAGATTAAATTGATAAATTAATATGTACAAAATATTTAAAACTTAAGGAAGGCGGTGCACACAATGCAAATAACAGACGTACGTTTAAGAAAAGTTAATTCAGAGAACAGAATGAAAGCTGTTGCTTCTGTAACATTCGATAACGAATTCGCAGTTCACGATATCAAAGTTATCGAAAGCCAAAATGGATTATTCATAGCTATGCCTAGCAGAAAAACTCCAAACGGAGAATTCAAAGATATAGCTCATCCAATCAATGCTGAAACTAGAGAGAAAATTCAAAAAGCAATTTTAGATGCTTACAATGCTCCAGAAACAGAAGAATCAGCAGAATAATTATAAACAAAAAAAGATTAGAAGTTTTAAAGCTTTTAATCTTTTTTATATCCATTCTTTATATTTTTTAATATAGAATTTTTTTGCAAATAAAGCAACAAAACAATATAAAATTGGAACAATTATGATAATACTTAAATAACTAAAAGGAATAGAAACTAGACCTATTATATGTCCTAAAAATGTAAATGGTACAATAATTGCAATAATACTTAATATAATAGATGAAGCATATACGATTTTATTAGCATTACTTTCTATAAATGGAATTTTAGAAGTTCTAATTATATGCATTCCAACAAGGTTAGAAACTACACCATATGAAAACCAAATAGTTTGGAAAACAGCAGCTTCTCTAATTCCAAGTATAAACCAAATTGAAGCAAAAACAATCATATCAAAAATTGAGCTTAAAGGCCCCATAAATAACATGAAATGCTTCAAACTATTAATGTTCCATTTTTTAGGTTCTCTTAAATATTCTATATCAACATTATCAAAAGGCAAAGTCAATTGGCCAATATCATACAATAAACTTTGAACTAATAATTGTATTGGTGTTATAGGTAAAAATGGAAGAAGTACACTTGCAATTATAACTGAAGTTACTTCACCAAAATTAAAACTTGCAGCCAATTTAATATATTTCATAAGATTTACAAAAGTACGTCTACCGTTCAGTTACACCATCTAATAAAACATTTAAATCTTTTTCTAAAAGAATTATATCAGCTGATTCTTTTGCAATATCAACAGCAGTATCTACTGAAATTCCAACATCAGAATTTATAAGAGAAGGACTATCATTTATACCATCTCCCATAAAACCAACAATATTTCCATCTTCCTTTAAAAGTCTTACAATTCTAGCTTTTTGAATAGGAGAAAGTTTAGCAAAAATATTAGTTTTTCTTAAAAGTCTTAAAACAGCTTGGTCAGAAAGTTTATCAATATCATTTCCAAGTACAATTTTTTTAGAATTTATATTAACTTTATTACAAATACATCTTGTGACATCTGCATTATCACCAGTTAAAACAATAACCCTAATACCATAATTATTTAATTTTTCAATTGCAATTTTTGCACTTTCCTTAGGAGGGTCAAGAAATCCTATAAAACCAATTAAAACCATATCTTTTTCTGAACTTACATCAAAAACAGCATCATTACATACATCATTTTTTTGACACACAGCCACAACCCTTAAACCATCTTTATTTAAATCTTTACTGATTTTTTTAATATTATCTTTAATATCTTTTGTAATTTTAGAAACAGTACCTTTATAATCAACCATAGTGCAAATACTCAAAATTTCTTCAACAGCTCCTTTAGTAATCATTTGCATTTTATTATTTTCATCAGACACAATAACAGACAAACGCCTACGAGAAAAATCAAAAGGAATTTCATCAATTTTCTTATAATTATTTGCAATAACACCAATATTATTTTCTTTACCACGAGCAATTACTGCCTCATCAATATTACCTTTTAACCCTGTTTGGAAATATGAATTTAAAAATGCATGTTTTAGAACTCTAATATCTTCATCACCATTTATATCAAGATATTTCTCAAGAACAATTTTATCTTCTGTTAAAGTCCCTGTTTTATCAGTACATAAAATATTCATTGCCCCAAAACTCTGAATTGAATCCAAAGACTTTACAATGGTTTTCTTTTTAGACATTTTAACAGCACCTTTAGACAAGCTAGAAGACAATATAACAGGAAGTAAAAGGGGAGTTATACCAATAGCAATTGCAACGGCAAAAGTAAAGGCTGTTAAAGTTTCGTGTTTCCAAGCTGTTAAAATAAAAACAATAGGTATCATTATCAACATAAATTTAATTAACAATTTACTAATTCCCTGAACTCCTTTTTGAAAAGCAGTTTGAGGTTTACTATTTGTCAAAGTATGAGCAATCTTTCCAAAGTAAGTATCATCAGCAATTTTAATAACAACACCTTTAGCAGATCCACTAATAACATTAGTACCCATAAAACATATTGTATCTAAATCTGTTATAGAATTAATATCATTACTATTTAACTCGGAATTTACAGACTTCTTTACCGCATCAGATTCACCAGTCAAAGAAGACTGACCAACATATAAATCTTTAGCTTCTATAATTCTTAAATCAGCAGGAATCATAGAACCACTAGACAACAAAACCACATCGCCAATAGTAATATTATGAATAGGAATTTTTATTTCTTTACCATCTCGTAATACCAAAGTAGTAGTACCAACAAGCTCTTTAAGTTTTTCAGCAGCTCTATTCGAACGAAATTCTTCAAAAAATTCTAAGAGGGTACTAGCAATAACCAAAACCAAAATAACAATTATATTTGCATAGCTTGGAGTTTCCGGAATAACAACATCTGTATATATTAAAACCAGAGATATTCCTAATAAAATAGTATTAAAAGAACTAAAAAGACTTTCAAAAAAATAATTATACCACTTTTTAGGCTTTGACTGGCTAACTTGATTCACTCCATTTTTGGCTATTATCTCTTGAGCTTGTTGAGAAGATAAACCATTTTCATTAAAATTATATTTTGATAAGAAATCATCTTTGGAAATTATACATTGATTTCCATACATAGCTCTTATATTTAAATCTTCTTTTTGTTTAGTCATAGAATCATCCTTTTCTTTGTGTTAAATGTCAAATGGGACGGGCTTTTTTGACATTTTTTTGTTATTAGTATAACCAAAAAATAGAAAATTAAAATATAGATGAAAATATATTGCTATTTTTTATTGAGTATAATAGAAAACAAAGCCATACAATGCTCGAAAGTTGTCGAACGATTTATGTTGAAATTAGAGAAAAAACGTATTAATATATAGCTATGCAATTTTGATATATTGCATGGCTTATTTTATTAAAAAATTAAAATCAAACAACTTAGGAAAGAAAGAAATAAAAAAATTAAAATAATATAAAATACAATAAAGCTATGCAATCCAGCATAGCTTTATTTAAATTCACAAAATTACAAAATCAACCTTTCCAAAATTTGAACCGCATTAGAAGCAGCCCCTTTTCTAAGATTATCAGAAACCACCCACAAATTAATACCATTATTAACACTAAAATCTCTTCTAATTCTACCAACATAAACCTCATCAGTACCATCAGCTTTAGTTGCAATAGGGTAATAATTATTTTCTATATCATCAACTAAAATAATTCCAGGAGAATTTTGCAATAAAATTTTAATATCATAAATATCAATTTCTTTCTCAAACTCAACATTAATACTTTCACTATGGCAATTCTTAACAGGAACTCTAACACAAGTTGCAGTAATTGGCAAATTAGGTTTATTTAAAATTTTTCTAGTCTCATTAATCATTTTATATTCCTCTTTTGTATAACCATCAGGCATAAAAACATCAATATGTGGCAAACAATTATTAACAATAGGATATGGAAACTTTTTAGGAGCAATTCCAGAAATACCATTTTCTAAATCTTCAATACCAGATTTTCCAGCACCAGAAACAGCTTGGTAAGTAGAGTAAACAATTCTTTTAATATGATACTTATCATCTAATGGCTTTAAGGCTACAACAGCTTGAATTGTAGAACAATTTGGATTCGCAATAATTCCATTATTTTCTTTGATTTTTTCAGGATTAACTTCTGGAACAACTAAAGGAACATTTTCATTCATTCTAAATACACTACTATTGTCAATAACAATACATCCCGTAGATGAAGCAATTGGAGCAAATTTCTTAGAAACTTCACCACCTGCACAAAAAATTGCAAAATCAAACTTTGAATCAAATGAATTATCTTTTAATTCTTGAACAATATAATTTTGACCTAAAAATTCGATTTTATTTCCAGCTGATTTTTTAGATGCAAATAATGTATATGTACAATTTCTAAAATTTTTCTCTTCCAATACTTTTAAAACAGTTCGACCAACAACACCACTACAGCCAACAATAGCTATTTTGTATCTATTTTGCATAATCTAACCTCCAATATTAATTTTATTTTAGTATATTAAAAATAGATAAGAAAGGTGAAAAAATGTGTTTCAAAATAATAAAAAATATTCAACAACTGTTGAACTAAAATTATTACTGTGGTAAAATGATTTTGGTACATAATAAATTGTGTAGAAACAAATGAAAATTAGGAGGAAAGATATGAAAGAAAAAAGCATTAAGGGTATAACACTAGTAGCACTTGTGATAACTATAGTGGTATTATTAATACTTGCTGGAATAAGCATCCAAGCAATAACAAATACAGGATTATTTGCAAATGCCAAAAGAGCAGTAGAAGAAAGTAAATATGCTAATGCAGTAGAGAAGGTTGCATTAGCGGTAAATGCATCATATGATTCAACAGGAAAAATTAATGATGAGTATTTAAAAGAAAATGTAAATAAAATAGAAGGACTAAATAAGAAAGTAGATACAGTAACATATGATTTAAAAATAATAGTAGATGGTTTCGAATTTACAATATCAGAATCCGGAAAAATAACAGGAGAAAAGAAAGAAGTAGCAACATTACCAGATAATACACCACAAACAGATGCTGGAACAAATGTAAAGATTGAAGACAGTTGGAGCTCTCAAAATGTAAAATATATAAAAACAACAGATGGAACAGAAATAACAACATTAGAAAAAGTAGCAACAGTATATGCAGTATCAGATGGACAGAATAATACAATTCCAGTGCCAAATGGATTTTATTATGTAGGTGGAAATAAAAATTCTGGAGTAGTAATATCAGATGATGAAAGAGACAAAAATAAATTTGCTGGGCAAGCTGATGTGCCAGCAGGTGTAGTATATAATTCAGATGGAACAGTAAAAACAGAAAGCTTAAGTAGTGAAGAACAAGCACAAACATTATTTGGAAACCAATTTGTTTGGATTCCATGTACAGCAGATGATTATAAAAAAACAAATTTTGGATTGCAAAATGCATCATGGGAAAAAAATACTGATGTTTCAGAAATTACATATATTCAAAAATATAGTGGATTTTATATAGGAAGATATGAGGCGGGAACGAGTAAATTAACATCAAGTAAAATAGATTTTTCTAAAGGATATACAACATCAAATTGGGCAAATGCAAATTTTAGTTTAGAGTTTGTAACAGGAAATATAACCTGCAAAGCAGGAGAAATACCATATTATCATGCAGATTATACAACGGCTATTACAAAAGCAAAAGAGATGTATAGTAATAATTATGTGCAAAGTGGTTTGGTAACAGGAACAATGTGGGATGTGACATTAAATTATTTTAAAAACCAAGATAATTCATTAGATTTAACAAAAACAACATGGGGAAATTATAATGATACAACATTAACAGAATGTAAAGGAAGATACATAAAAGTTAATTCAAGTAATGGAAGTACATCAGATATAACACAAAATACAGATGGAGCAAGACATTATGGAATAATGACAACAGCATCAAGTGAAGATACAAAAAAATGTAATATATATGATATGGCAGGAAATTTATGGGAATGGACAGAAGAAATTGCGAATGATTTATCAAATAATTACTACATGCTTAGAGGTGGTTGCTTCCGTTATGACTACGATAGCTATCCTGTTTGTTATCGTGCATACAGTAATGCCACTGGTAGTAACACAGGCAATGGTTTCCGTCCAGCACTTTTTATTAAGTAGCACTAACCCAATTGGCAACAATGCAACCAAAAATACAAATTATTAGAAGTTTATAGATAAAATAAAAGGAAAAGCAAGAAAAATATTCTTGTTTTTCCTTTTTAAATCATAAAACTAAAGACACTATATAATATCTTTTACTTAACTACATTACACTCACATAAAAAATAAAAAACAAAAAACAAAATCATACAACAATCAAAAAAAATTCGCTAAAAAGTTGCATAATTTTAACAATAAGAGTATAATAGAAAAAGAACAATAATAAACATATAAAAAAAGAAATAAAAGAGAGGTAAAAAAATGGAATATATGTATATACTAAGAGAAGCATTAGTCTGGGTAATAACAATATTTTGGTTATATCAAATAGGAATAAGCTTATGCTCACTAGTAAAACTAAAAGAAAAACCATTAAAAGTAAAAAAAGACCACAAATTTATGGCAATAATACCAGCACACAATGAAGAAGCAGTAGTTGGAAACTTAATAGAAAGTTTAAAAAATCAAACATACAATAAAGAATTATATGATATATACGTAATTGCAGATAACTGTACAGATAACACAGCAAGAATTGCAAGAGATGCAGGAGCAATAGTATATGAAAGATTTGATGAAACCAAAAAAACAAAAGGTTATGCACTAGACTGGTTTTTACAACAAAAAATAGAAGAAAATGCAGACTATGATGCATTATTTATATTTGATGCCGACAATATTGTAGATAAAGATTTCATTAAAAACATGAACAAACATCTTTGCCAAGGAGAAGATGTAGTTCAAGGTTATAGAGATATAAAAAATCCAACAGATAACTGGATAACATCAGGTTATGCATTATTCTATTGGACAATGCATAGATTTTATCATTTAGCAAGATATAATTTAGGACTATCTCCAATGCTAAATGGAACAGGATTTATGGTGAAATTTGATATTATAAAAGAAATTGGTGGATGGAAAACAGTAACATTAACAGAAGATATTGAATTTTCATTACAAAGAATAATAAAAGGTAAAAAACTTGGTTGGGCAACAGACGCAATAGTATATGATGAACAACCAACAGGATTTAAACAAAGTTGGTCACAAAGAAGCAGATGGACAGTTGGACATATGCAATGTATGAAAGAATATACAAACAAATTAGCAGAAGCAGCAAAAGATAGAAAAACAATGCTTAACTTTGATGGGTTCTTATATATAATAGGAAGTATACCAATGTTCATATTAACAATTGTTTTACTACTTTCAAATGTTCTAATATACTTTGGAGATGGAATGACACAAATGGAATTATTTATTAACATATTAAAATACTTAGTTCCAACCTTTGTATTACCATCATTAACAGCAGCATTTGTTATGTATTTAGATGGAAAACCAATAAAACCAATGATTAAAGGATTTTTTACATATCCATTATTCATGGGTTCATGGATTGCAATAAACTTTAAATGTTTATTTAAAAGAGAAACAAGTTGGGAAAAAATCGAGCATAAAAGAAGTATTAAAATTACAGACATGAATGAAGAAAATCAAGAAGAGGAAAAAATAGTGGAAAAAGTGTAAAAAATATTTGAAAAAGCTTGCATTTTTACCAGAAATTGGGTATAATATTAATATAACATACGAGACGTTAAAAGAGTGGGAACAAATCCCACTCTTAACTTTTGGAAATAAAGGAGGTAAAAAGTGGCAAATATAGAAGAAAGAGTAGAAAAACTAATAGAACCTATCATAGAAAAAATAGGATATGAGCTATATGATGTTGAATATGCAAAAGAAGGAAAAAACTATTTCCTAAGAATTTTTATAGATTCTGAAAAAGGAATAGATTTAAACGATTGCGAAAAAGTAAATGATGCCATTACAGACATACTAGATGAAGAAAACTACATAAAAGAACAATATTTCTTAGAAGTCTCTTCACCAGGAATAGAAAAAGTATTAAGAAAAGAAAAACACTTAGAAAAAAATATTGGAACAGAAATAAGTGTAAAATTATTTAAAAAAGATGAAAATGGAAAAAAAGAATATAAAGGAACATTAGAAGATTTTGATGAAAAATATATAAAAATAAAAGAAGAAAATCAAGAATTCAAAATAGAAAGAAAAAATATATCACAAATAAAAACAGTTTATAATTGGGATTAATAAAACCAAAAAAAATAAAATGATTAAAAATCAAAGAGGAGGAATAAAAATGAAAGCTATTGATAACAAAGAATTAATATTAGCGTTAGAAGAACTAGAAAAGGAAAAAGGTATAAAAAAAGAATACGTATTAGAATCAATAGAAACAGCATTAGTTACAGCATATAAAAGAAATTTTGATGCATTAGAAAATGTAAAAGTAGACATAGACCATAATACAGGAGCAACACACATTTATTCAATAAAAGAAGTAATGGAAAGAGCAAATGATGATGCATTAGAAATCAGTCTAGAAGATGCACACAAAATAAACAAAGACTTAAAAATAGGAGACTCAGTAGAAGTAGAAATAGTACCAAAAGACTTTGGTAGAATAGCAGCACAAACAGCAAAACAAGTAATAGTTCAAAAATTAAGAGAAGTTGAAAGAGACATAGTATTTGACGAATATAGCCAAAGAAAAGGAGAAATAGTTTCAGGTATAATTCAAAAAGCAGACAAAAATATTGTAATAATGGATTTAGGAAAATTAGAAGGAATAATGCTAGCAAAAGAAAAAATGCCAACCGAAAACTATAGAGTAAATGATAAAATAAAAGCATATATAGTAGATGTTGAAAGAGGACTAAAAGGGGCACCACAAGTAATGGTATCTAGAAGTCATCCAGACTTTGTTAGAAAATTATTAGAATTTGAAATACCAGAAATCTATGAAGGACTAATAGAAATAAAAGCAGTATCACGTGACCCAGGTTACAGAAGTAAAGTTGCAGTATATTCACAAGACCCTAACATAGATCCAGTTGGTTCATGTGTAGGTTCAAAAGGAGTAAGAATTCAAAATGTAATAAACGAATTACATGGAGAAAAAATAGATGTAATTGAATGGGATGAAGACCCAAGTGTATTTATAGCAGCAGCATTATTACCAGCACAAATATTAGCAGTTGATATAAAAGAAAATGAAAAATTTGCAGAAGTAATAGTACCAGATGACCAATTATCATTAGCAATTGGAAAATCAGGACAAAATGCAAGACTTGCAGCAAAACTTACAAATTGGAAAATTGATATAAAATCAGAATCACAATACAGAGAATTTTTAGAACAAAATGCTAAAAACGAAGAAGATGGAAATGAATAATATCCGTGATAAATATTTAATTCTAAACATAAATTAGAAAGAAAGGTGTATGTTAAATGAAAAAACAACCACAAAGAACTTGTATGGGATGTAATGAAAAAAAAGACAAAAATTTACTAATTAGAATTGTAAAAAATCAAAATGGAGAAATATCAATAGATAGAACTGGAAAAAAAGAAGGACGCGGAGCATATATCTGTGATGACGAAAAATGTTTAGAAAAATTAATAAAAAGCAAAAGACTTGAAAGAATATTTGAAATGAGTTGGAAAAGGCCATAAAGTCAAAGAGATTGAGCAGAAGCTTTGAAACAGAAATAAACAACGAAATTTATGAAAGCTTAAGAGGTGTAATTATTGATAAATAATAATATATTAGGATTAATAGGCCTAGCTATGAAAGCTGGAAAAATAAGCTTTGGAGCAGATAGTGTTGAAGAAGACTGTAAAAGAGGAAAAATACATTTATTAATAATTGCACAAGATGCTTCAGAAAGAACACAAAAAAAATTTAAAGAAATTAGTGAAAATTATAATATCGAATTAATAATAGATAGCAATATTGAACAACTAAGCAAAACAATAGGAAAATCAAACAAAGCAATATTAGGAATAAAAGATAGAAATTTTGCAAAATCAATTCAAAAAAAATATAATGGGGGTGATATTATTGGGTAAGATTAAAATATATGAAATAGCAAAAAAACTAAACTTAACCAGTAAAGAAGTATTAGAAATGGCGCAAAAATTAAATATCGATGTAAAAAGTCATATGAGCGGTGTAGAAGAGGAAGAAGCAAAAAAAATAGAGGCTCAATTAACAAATAATTCAAATGAAAAAACAAAAAACTCTACAAAAACAACAAAAAAAGAAGAAAAATCACCTGTTATAATAAGAAGAGAAGTTATTATAGAAGAAGAGAATAAAAAGCAAGAAGTAAAAAAAGAAGAAAAAACTAACAATGGTGTAGGATTTGTGGAAAGAAAACAAAATAATAATTACAATATTGTATACAGAAACAAACCCAATAAACCAAAAACAGTTAGTGAATTATTTGGAATAAAAAAAGAAGAACCAAAAGCAGAAAAAATAGAGAAAGTTGAAAAAGTCGAAAAGGCAGAACAAGGGGAAAATAATCAAAAAATGCAAAAAGAAGCAGAAACAAAAAATACAGTAATTGAACAAAAAACAGAAAATAGAGAAAGAAATAATAGAAAAGATAATAGACCAGAAAATAATAGATTTGACAGAAATGATAGAAATGAAAGAAACAATAATTACAATAATCGTAATAATGGAAATAGACAAAATAATTTTAACAATTCTGGTAGACAACAAAATAATTATAATAACGAAAATAGAAATAATTTTGGAAGAAATAACAACAATAACAATTACAAAAATTATAATAGTTCTAATAATAATGGAAACAATAATTTTAGAAAAAATAATAACAGAAATAATTATGAAAACAATGGAAATGTTAACGGAAATGGTGGAAATAGATTTAATAATAGAAGACCATTAGATGAAAAAGGTATTGAAAAAAATATCAAAAACATTATGTCTGTTGAAACAGCTGAAAAAGAAATTGTTAGAGAATACAATAAAAATATAGACAAACAAAAAAATAATAATAAATTTGATGAAAACAAAACAAACAAAAAATCAAAAAATAGAAAAAATCAAAATTCAAGTTTTGATGAAGGAAAATTAAAATCATTAAAACAAACAAGTAAATTATCAAATATGTTCGAAGAACAAGATGGAGGAATGTTAGACTATTATGATTTAACAACTCAAAGAGGAAGAAAAGGCAAAAAGAAACCAGTAAAAAATGAAGAAAGAAACAAACAAAAAATATTTGAATTAACAGAAATAGAAATTCCAGAAACAATAACAGTAAAAGACTTAGCTGCTGAAATGAAAAAAACAACAGCAGAAGTAATCAAAAAATTATTAGGTTATGGAATAATGGCTACAATAAATCAAGATTTAGATTTTGATACAGCTTTCTTAGTTGCTGGAGAATTTGGAATAACAGCTAAAAAGAAAGAAACAGTAACAGATGAAGATATTTTATTTGATGATTCTGAAGATAAAGAAGAAGACTTAGAAGTAAGACCACCAGTTGTTGTTGTTATGGGACACGTAGACCATGGTAAAACATCACTATTAGACACAATAAGAAAAACAAATGTAATAGGTGGAGAAGCAGGTGGAATTACACAAGCAATAGGTGCATATAAAGTAAAAGTAAATGATAGAGAAATAACATTCTTAGACACACCAGGACACGAAGCATTTACAGCAATGAGAGCTAGAGGTGCACAAATTACAGATATAGCAATATTAGTAGTAGCAGCAAATGATGGAATAATGCCACAAACAGTAGAAGCTATAAACCATGCTAAATCAGCTGGAATACCAATAATTGTAGCAATAAACAAAATAGACTTACCAGATGCAAATGTTGATAAAGTAAAACAAGAATTAATGAAATACGAATTAGTACCAGAAGAATGGGGAGGAGACACAATATGTGTTCCAATATCTGCTAAAAACAATACAAACATAGACCAATTATTAGAAATGGTATTATTAGAAGCAGATGTATTAGAATTAAAAGCAAATCCTCATAAACAATCAAAAGGTGTTGTTATAGAAGCAAGACTAGATAAATCAAAAGGTGCTATTGCAACAATGCTTGTACAAAGAGGAACACTAGATGTTGGAGATACAATAATAGTTGGTTCATCAATTGGTAGAATAAGAGCAATGGCTAACGAAAATGGAAAAAGAGTAAAATCAGCTGGACCATCAACACCAGTAGAAATAATGGGACTAACAGAAGTACCAGAAGCGGGAGATATTTTCTATGAAGTAAAAGATGAAAAAACAGCAAAACACTTAATAGAAAAGAGAAAACGTGAAGCTAGAGAACATTCAATCAATAATGGAACAAAAGTAACATTAGACAACCTATTCAGCCAAATGGAAGAAGGAAACTTGAAAACTCTAAACTTAATAGTAAAAGCAGATGTACAAGGATCTGTAGAAGCAATAAAACAATCAATGGAAAAACTACAAAATGAAGAGGTAAGAGTAAAAGTTATACATGCGGCAGCAGGAGCAGTAAACGAATCAGATGTTACACTAGCAAAAGTATCAAATGCAATAATAATAGCATTCAATGTTAGACCAAATCAAACAGCAAAAGACATGGCAGACAAAGAAGAGGTAGAAATAAAACAATATTCAGTAATTTATCAAGCAATAGAAGAAGTTGAAGCTGCAATGAAAGGAATGTTAGACCCTAAATACGAAGAAAAAGTAATAGGAACAGCAGAAGTAAGACAAACATTCAAGATTTCAAATGTAGGAACAATAGCTGGAGCATATGTATTAACAGGAAAAGTAGAAAGAAATGCCGGAGTTAGAATAATAAGAGAAAATGTTGTTATTCACGAAGGAAAATTAGCAACATTAAAAAGATTTAAAGATGATGCAAAAGAAGTATCAAAAGGATTTGAATGTGGTATTCAAATAGAAAACTACAACGACATCAAAGAAGGAGACGTAATAGAAGTATATATTATGGAAGAAATTAAGAGATAATGTCCCTTTTTAGGGATATTTCTCTTATAAAAGGAGGAAAAATAAAATGCCAGAAAATCAGAATAGATTAGGACGCATTGATGAAGAATACAAAAAAGAAATAAGCCAAATCATTAGTTATCAATTAAAAAATCCAAATGTAACAGGATTAATCAGTGTAACAAAAGTAAAGGTAACTAACGACTTAAAATATGCAAAAGTATATGTAAGCATTTTAAATTCAAAAAATTTAAAAGAAACAATGGAAGGATTAAAGAAATCTTCAGGATTTATAAGAAGTGAATTAGCAAGAAAAATAAATTTAAGAAATACCCCAGAAATTTTATTCGAATTAGATGATTCTTTAGAATATGGAGCAAAGATTGATAGCATATTAAAAGAAATTATGCCTAAAAAAGAAGAGGAGAAATAAATATGACATTAGATGAAATATTAAAAGAAATAAAAGTGACTCAAAATATTGTAATCTTAACACATGAATCTCCTGATGGAGACGCTATAGGTAGTAGTTTAGCTATGAGACTTATGCTAAAAGAATTGGAAAAAGAATGTGATGTTATTATTCCTGAGTATTCTAGACTATTTGACTTTTTACCAGGTATTGAGACAATAAAGAAAGAATCAGAAATAAAAAACTACGATTTAGCAATTGCAGTAGATTGCGCTGACATAAAAAGAATAGCTAAAAAAGAATATTTTGAAAATGCTAAAAAAACAATAGTAATTGATCATCATGGAACTAATAATATGTTTGGAGATTTAAATTACGTAAATCCTGTTTCTCCAGCATGTTGCGAAATATTAGCAGGAATAGCAGAATATTTTAAAATGAAAATAACGAAGGAACTTGGAACATGCATAATGACTGGAATAA
>OGHJ01002284.1_pt1 | contig 16806 bp, 15 predicted proteins | sample 1571351 | NCBI WGS metagenome assembly OGHJ01 (sample SAMEA2582037, study PRJEB24529) | metagenome | biome: Human gut stool | place: China | collected 2011 | reverse complement strand
ACGCATTTCCAGCAGTACCGGCTGATCCATATGCTTCCTCCTCCTTTTCCGATTCTCTCCTCAGAGCCTCTGCTTCAAGCGCGCCCTCCCCGGTCAGGCCGAAGGGAGGATGCGTCTCAAGCAGACACTCCGCATGGAGCAGAAACGGGGCTGCCGGCAAGCCGGCAGCCCCGCTCGTCTTTCTTGTTTCTTGGGGCCGATCGAGCGTGCGCTTGGATTACTCAGCGTCGGCGGTGTAGAGGCCGTAAGGCACGCGGATCTTGGCCACGTCGGTATCCACGATGTAGCCGCCGGCCTCGTCGATGCCGTCCATCAGAGCGCCGCCGTTCTGGATGTTGCCCACCAGAGCGGTGATGGTGCTGGCCATACCCTCGGCGTCCTGCATAACGGTACCGGTCATCTTGCCCTCGTCAATGGCCTGCTTGGCGGAGTCGATGGCGTCCACGCCGAAGACGGGGATGGTGGTGGAGGTGCCGTCGCCCAGGTTGTAGCCAGCGGTCTGGAGGGAGGAGATGGCGCCCATAGCCATGTCGTCGTTGTTGGCGATGACCAGCTCGATCATGTTGCCGTTGGCCTCGGAGTACTCAGCCAGGATGGTGTCCATGTAAGCCACAGCAGCGGCGGAGGACCAGGTGCCGTTCTGGTCAACCAGGTACTTGGTGGCCACGTCGTCGCCAGCGTAGTAGGAGAGGGGCTCCTTGCCAGCCTCGGTCAGGATGGCGTCAGCGTCCTCCACGGCGTACTGGGTGCGGTACTCGGCCTCGGCGTTGCCCTCCTGGCCCTTGAACATGACGTAGGAGATCTTGCCGTCGCCGTTGAGGTCCACGGTGTCGAAGTTGGCGACCAGGTAGTCACCGATCATCTTTCCCTGCATGTGGCCGGCCTCGGGAGCGTCGGTGCCCACGAAGGCGCAGTTCTCGTAGCTGTTCACCACAGCGCTGTCAACCTCGCGGTTGAAGAAGATGATGGGAATGCCGGCGGCCTTGGCGGCGTCCACGGCGTTCTGAGCAGCATCGGGGGAAGAAGTCTCCACGATGTTGACGATCAGCAGGTTGGCGCCGTTGGCAATGGCGGTGTTGATCTGGTCAGTCTGCTGGGACTGGTTGCCAGCGCCGTCGTAGTTATCGGGGGTGATGCCCATGGCTTCCAGCATGGTGTCCATGTTGTTGCGGACGCTGGAGATGTACACATCGGAGTAGTTGTAGTAGAAGACGGCCACGTTCAGGTCGGAGACAGCGCCGGTCTCAGCGGGAGTGGTCTCGGTGGTGCCGGTCTCAGCGGGAGCGGGGGTGCTGCTGGTGCCGCCGGAGCAAGCGGCGATGCTCACGCACATGGCGCCGGCCAGAAGCAGAGCAGACAGCTTTTTCAGTTTCATGTAAAAATCCTCCTTGATTTTGTTTGGCAGCTCTTTCGGAGCTTCACCAGAATCATCATACCATGAAATCCCCGAAAAGGCCATATCAAAAATCACCTCTTTCCATAAATAATCTATTTTTTGCTTTTTGAGCTTTGGCACTTTTATGCAAAATAATCAATACTTTTCTGGTAGAAAAGCCGAAAGAACCTTACCAGGCCTTTTGGATGTGCATCGGGATGCGTATGGTGTTATCTTCCATATTTTCCATGTTAGTTAGTTCCTCTCCGGCGCCCAAGGTCCGGGCCAGCTGGAAGATGGCTGTCCCGTGAGCAGCGTAGTCCATGACCACGGTGCCCAGCAGCGTGCCGTCCTCCACCGCCTCCAGGCCCTGGGGCGTTCCGTCGATGCCCACAATGTTATGGAAGTCCAGCCCCAGCCGCTCCACAGCGTCGGCGGCCCCCAGGGCCATATCGTCGTTGTTGCAGAGGATGAGCTCCAGATCTGCCCCCTTCAGCAGCCAGGACTCCGTAAGAGCATCGGCCTGACTGCGCTCCCAGTTGGCGATGCCGCTCTCCAGCCGTTCCAGCGGGACCCCGGCGTCCCGCAGCGTTTGGACCGACACCTCAGTGCGGATCATGGCGTCCTGGTGGCGGCTCTCCCCCTCCAGCATGGCGTACTGAAGGATACCGTCTCCGTTTTTGTCCAGGGCGGCAGGGTCGCTCTCCCACAGCTCCAGCACGATCTGTGCCTGGAGCTGAGCGGACTGCCGGGCATCGGAGCCCACATAGTAGACCTTCTCCCAGCTCTCCAGGTCCTCCTGGACCGGTTCCCGATTGAAGAAAACCACCGGCACATCGGCTTCCCGGGCCTTGCCGATGACCCGGGCGGCATCGGTTCGGTCCACAAGGTTGACGCACAGCACATCATAGCCAAGGGAGAGGAAGCGGTCGATCTGCTCATTCTGGGTGTTCTGGTTCTCCTGGGCATCGGACACCGTGAGCTGGACCCGCTCACCGCTCTCCTCACTCCAGGCCTGGGCCGCAGCTTCCATGGCCTGAGTCATGTTGGTGATATAGGTGTCCGTCCCCTTGTAGACCGCTACGCCGATACGCAGCGTCTCCTCCTCACCGCTCCCCCTGGGTGCGCAGGCGGTCAGGCACAGCAGCACCGCCGCCAGCAGCGCGCATACTCGTCTTTTCACAGCACTTCCTCCTTCCGCCTCACGCCACCGGGAACAGGATCTGATCCATAGGATCGGTAAACATGTTCTCCGCTGTGACGGTATAGCAGTCCAGGGTCTGGTCCTCAGGCTGCGCCCCGTCCAGGGCCTCCAGGACGCTGAGCAGACTCAGATAGCCGGCGTCATAGTCGCTCTGAACCACCAGTGCCGCCGCCGTGCCCTCCTCCAGGCTGCTCAGGATGCTGTTGGAGGTACCGAAGCCGTAGACCGGCCCGCTCCAGGTACAGAGGGCCTCGGTGGTCCCGGGCTCCAGAGCCACCACGGGCTGGCCGTTGGGCTCAGGAAGCATCTCTACCGTCGACGCCATCACCGTTCGCCACGCCACCCCTCGTTCCTGAAACCGTTCCTCCAGGCCGCGGTACCGGCGCAGAGCGTTCTCCCCCTCCTGTCCGGTCAGGATCACCGCGCAGGAGGAGACCCCGCTGTCGGCCACGGCATCGGCCAGCCGCCGGCCCATCTCCTCCGGGGAGGCTGAGATCGTGCATGTCCCATCCACGTTTGGCAGGTCCGGCCCCACCACGGTCACCGCCAATCCGGCTGGCGCCTCCTGGAGGGCCTCCGCCAAGGCTTCCCCGTCTACCGGAACCAGAATCACACCGTCAAGCTCCCCCTCCCACTCCCGGCGCAGCTGCTCCGCCTGAGCTGTCCCGGCCGGGCCGTCATACCGGAACACATAGCGCACATCCACATTGTGCTCCCGGGCCGCCTTGTCCACGCCAAGGCGGAAGTTCTGCCAATAGGACTCCCCCTCACCGTCCAACAGCACGGACACCCGCCGGATCTCCGTCTGTCCGCTCCCTAAAACATTCTGGAGGAGCATAACAGCCAGCGCTGCCATCAGCACCAGCAGCACTCCTATAAACACATGGCGCTCATTTTTACTCATCATGTGTCCTCCATTTCCCCATAGGGCACGGCCGGCAGGTGCAGCTTGACCACAGTCCCCTCATCAGGCTCAGACTGGATGGTGACACCGTATTCCGCCCCAAAGTAGAGCCGGATGCGCTCCTGCACATTCCTGAGCCCGATGCCGGAGCCCCGCTTGCTGCCCGTCTGGGCGCCAGGCTGGGGGGAGGCCGTGAGCAGCCGCTCCACCACATCGGGGGGCATCCCCAGGCCGTTATCCGAGACGGTGATGGTCAGGTCCTTCCCATCAACCTCCGCCCGGATATCGATGAGTCCGTCCCCGTCCATGAAGTCCATGGAGTGGTAGATGGCGTTCTCCACGATGGGCTGCACCACCAGCTTGATGGTGGTGAGGTTGGCCGCCTCCTCCGGGCATGTGATCTGATAGTGGAACTTATTTTTATAGCGCATCTCCTGGATGAGGAGGTAGTTACGCACATGTTCCAGCTCGTCCCGGACGGGGATGATGTTGCGTCCCTTGGAGAGACTGATGCGGAAGAATCGCGCCAGGGCAGTGACCACCCGGATGGCGTCCTCCCGCTGGCCGTTCTCGATCATCCACACGATGATATCCAGCGTATTATAGAGAAAGTGTGGATTGATCTGGGCCTGAAGGGCGTTGAGTTCACTCTTCTGCTTGGCCTCATGCTCCCGGACGATGTCAGCGGTGAGCTGGCGCAGTCGGTCCACCATGTTCTGGATGGCCGTCCCCAACTCCCTGGTCTCGGCGGTACCGCCCACATAGATGGTGGGGTGCTCTGCCCCTTCCTCCACCTCACCCACCGACTCCCGCAGTCGCCGCAGAGGTTCGGTGATCTTCCGGGAGAGGAGCACATTCATGAGGATGAGCAGCTCCACATAGGCGCATATGATGACCACCAGGAAGGGGAGCGTCTGTTGGAGACTCATGGTAAAGCCGGGGCGCTCCACTACGCCCACCACCTTCCAACCGGTGTAGCCCACGCTCTGGACGATGACGGAGCGGCGGCTGCCCTCCCACTCCTCAACGTAGATGCCGTCCGCCCGGTCGGCAGCCTGAAGGCTGTTTTCCCGCACCCGGCCTGTGGCGATGAGGGTGCGCTCCGGGTGGTAGATCAGGTTGCCCGCCCCGTCCACCAGATAGACATAGCCGCTGCCGGAGAGCTTCACGCTCTGGAAGAGAGCGGTGACGGCGCTGTACTTCAGGTCCATAAGGAGAACACCCAGCTGAGTGCCGCCCCCTCGGGTGAGCTCTACGGCACAGGAGAGAGAAATCACCCACTTATAGTTGCCCGCCGTGTCGGCAAAGAGGTTCTGGACGGTGGGGACACCGAAGTGGAGGTTCTCCGTCTGGGACATGGCTGCGGTGAACCACTCCTCCCCCGTCACGTCCACGCCGTCTTTGACCTTGGCAGCCGGTGCTGTGGCCACCAGCTCCCCATTCTCTGTAAAGAGAGCCACATTCTCCACATAGTCGCTGTAGGTATCGTAGAGGAGCCGGATCTCATCTCCAACCCCCTCCCGCTCCAGATCGGTGTTTTTGACCACGTTGTAGCAGATGGAGTCGGAAAGACGGATCATGTCTCTCAAATAGGTGCTCAGGGACTGGTTGACCTGGCTGACCAGAATCTGGTTTTCCTCCTGGATGGCATCGTCCATCTGACGGGAGAACCGGGCATACAGGGTCAAACAGGTGAGCAATACCGCCACCAGAGCGCTGACGGTGAAGGAGGCAAACATCACATACCGGATGCTGCCCCTGGAAAACCGGACCTGGAGCCGTTTTGTCATCTCTCCCACGCCATTGCCTCCTTTCATCGTCGCGATGCCCGTTGCGGAAAAGGGCGGCCGCCATCCCGGCGGCTCACCGCGCCGGTAACAGGCGACCGCCCCTTCGGAGCATCTCTACTTACGGAATTGCGACGGCGACACGCCGAACCGCTTCTTAAACACATAGCTGAAATAGTTGGGCTCATCGCAGCCCGCCCCAGAAACGGCTCCGCCGTTTCCGGGGAACCCCATTTCTTCTCTTCCTCGGCAGAAGTGAATTCCGCCTGCGGCAAGGTTTTGCCCAGAGGGCAAAACGCTTGGGCGCGGATGACCCGCGTCCCGCCTCCGGCGGTGCCGAAAAGGTGGGCTACTTGCGAAATTGCGATGGTGACACGCCGAACCGCTTCTTAAACACATAGCTGAAATAGTTGGGTTCATCGTAGCCCACCTTTTCCGCCACCATATAGGTCTTGTCATCGGTGGTACGCAGCAGCTCCACCGCGTGCTCCATGCGCACGTCGGTGAGGTACTGAACGTAGCTCCGCCCCGTCTCCTGCTTGAAAATGGTGGAGAAATAGGACTGGCTGATGTGCAGGTGGTCACAAAGCCGGTCCACCGACAGCCCGGAGTCGGGATAGTTCTCCCGGATATACCGCTCCGCCTCCTCCACCAGCCGCTTGGCGGTGGAGACCCGCCGCTGGTCCATGCAGCCGCTCATATTGAGGCACACCGACAGCAGCCAGGCCCGGAGCTCCTCCATCGGGGTATCTTCGGCGAGAAGCCCCAGCCACATTCCTCTGGGGCCCAGCATGGCCTCTTCCCCCAGCCGGCAGCGCTGGATCACAGGCAGCAGGGTCCCCAGCATGCCGATGGCCCTGGACTGATCGCTCCACTCCCCGTCTCCCTCGGCCAGGAGCTTGTCCACCATGGCGGCGATCTGCTCCTGAGAGCCGAACTTGATGACGGAAAGCAGCTGCTGCTCCCTGTGGCTGTCCCCCTCCGGCACGGTCCGGTCCAGGCGCTCCATGTCCTGGATGTAGATGGGTTTGCCCATGCCCACCACCGCCCGGTACTCCAGGGCGGCCCGGGCCTCGCCGCAGGAACGGCACAGTTCCTCCAGGTTCTGACAGGGGCGTCCGATCCCCACCGTCAGGGTGACACCCAGGATGCGCTCACACTCCGTACAGACCTCACCCAGAATGCGCATGAGGCTCTCCACCGGGTCCCGCTCCCAGGAAGTGGCGATCAAGATGGAGGAGACTCCAAGCACGATCTCGCTCTGGCAGCGGTCCCGGAGCGCGTCGCTGAGCATCTGCTGCACCGACACCGGCACCAGCTCGGCGCTCAGGGCGGGCCGCCGATCGCCGCCGTGGACGATGTCGCACACCGCCGCCACCTTATATGCCCCCTCCCGGACGGTGAGGGCGAAACGCTCCGCCTGCGCCTCCAGCACCCGGGGGTCCATGGGGCCCCGCATGAGGTCCTGAAGAAATTTCTCCCGCAGCAGAGGCAGGCTCTCCTGATAGGCCTGGGTGAGCTGACTGATGTTCCGCCGCTGCTCGATCTCCTCGTCAAGCACCTTCCGCACACGGTCCAGAATGGCGGTGAGCTCGGCGGCATTCACCGGCTTGAGCACATATTCCACCACGTTGAGCTTGATGGCCTCCTTGGCGTACTCAAACTCGTCGAAGCCGGAAAAGACGATGAGCTTCAGATTGGGCTTGCGCCGGGAGAGCTCCGCCCCCAGCTCCAACCCGTCCATAAAGGGCATCTTGATGTCGGTGAGGACCACGTCCAGGTCCAGGGTCTCCGCCTTCTCCAGGGCGTCCCGGCCGTTTTCCGCATCGGCCACGATCTCGAAGCCCACAGCCCGCCAGTCTATTTTTCTGGCAATGGCCTGCCGCACTTCGGCCTCGTCGTCCACGATCATGATCTTGTAGAGGCTCACCGGGACACCTCCTTGTGTCACTCAGTTGTGCCCGAAGGCAAAAATGATCTCCTGATGATACCGCTCCCCTGCCCGCAGCACAACGGAGGGAAAACCGGGCAGGTTCATGGCATTGGGAAAGCCCTGGGCCTCCATGGCCACACCGCAGCGGGGGGCATACCGCGCGCCGCCCTTTCCTGCCGTCTCCGGCAGGAAATTTCCGGTGTAGACCTGAAGCCCCGGCTGGGTGGTGGAGAGGGACAGGGTAATTCCGCTCTCCGGAGCGGCGAGCACGGCCGCCCGGTGCAGGCCGCTTCCCCGCAGGACCCAGTTGTGGTCATAGCCGCCGCCCTGGCGGATCTGCGGGTGGTCGGCGTCCCAGCCCGCCTCCAGGGGGCAGGCGGTCCGCAGGTCAAATGGGGTTCCCACCACAGAGGCGATGGTACCGTTGGGGCAGTTGTCCGCCCCCAGCTCGGTGAAAGCGATGGCGTCAATGGACAGGGTATGGCTCCCCACACCTCCGGCGCCGTGGCCGTTCAGGTTCCAATAGGCGTGGCTGGTGAGGTTCACCACCGTATCGGCGTCACTCTCCCCCTCCAACACCAAGCGGAGAGCGTTGTCCTCCGTCAGGGTATAGCTCACCCGCACCTTCAGGGTACCGGGATACCCCTCCTCCCCGTCGGGAGAAGTGCGGGAAAAGGCCACTGTATCCCCTTCGATACTGTGATCCCACACATATTGGTCAAAGCCCCGGTCGCCGCCGTGTAGGTGATTGGGGCGTTCATTGGCCGCCAGTACATATTCCCGGCCCTCCAGAGTGAACCGGGCGTCCCGGATGCGGTTGGCACACCGGCCCACCATGGCGCCCAGATAGCCCTGGTGGTTCTCCTGGTACTCTGCCACAGTGTCAAAGCCCAGGCACACGTCCCGGAGGGCGCCGGCGCGGTCTGGAACGGCCACCGCCCGGAGGATGCAGCCGTAGTCCAGCACCTCCACCCAGGCGCCGGCGGCGTTTTCCAGACGGAAACAGGTCACTGGGGTGCCGTCAGCGGTGGTGCCGAAGGGTCTGGTGGTGATCATACCTCGCCCTCCGCCATCACCTTAATGCCGCCTGCCGGCCGCACCGACAGGTCATGGCAGGTTCCCGCACCAAAGACGGCCTCCATCTTCTGCCGGAACGACTCCAGCTGCTCCACGGGCACAAAGGCCTGAACGGTACCGGCAAAGCCGCCGCCGTGGACCCGCCAGGCGCCGTCCTTCTCCAGCAGCCGCCGGCACAGGGCCAGAGCCAGGGAGAGGCTGCGCTCCGAGGGGTCGCCGGAGGGGTAGATGTTCTGCAACAGATCCATGGAAGAGGCGCCGGAGTCCCGTACCAGGGCCAGGAACTGCTGGAAATCTCCCTTCCGCAGGGCATCGGCCTGGTCCAGCACCCGCTGGTTGTCGCCGTAGAAGTGCATGGCCCGCAGGAGGGCACGGTCAGGCACCTTGCCCCGGAATTCACCCAGTCGGGCATAGAACTCCGCGGGGTCGGTCTCGCCCAGCACTTCCTTGCCCATCAGCTTGGCAACGGAGCGCATCTCCTGGGGAATGGCGGCGTATTCATCAGTGAGATTGGCGTGGCTGCCACCGGCGTCGATGAGGCACAGGGCGTAGCCGTGGTCGGCGGGGACGCAGGGGATGGACTCCACCACAGGGGAGGCGGGGTCGGCAAAGTCCATAAGGCAGAAGTCGCCCACGGCGGAGGCGCACTGGTCCATCAGGCCGCAGGGCTTGCCGAAGTAGGTGTTCTCAGCGAACTGACCCACCTTGGCGATGAGGACGGGGGTGGCCCGGCCATTGTTGTAGAGGCCGCTGAGGATGGTGCCCACCAGCACCTCGTAGGCGGCGGAGGAGGAGAGGCCGGAGCCGGGCAGCACATCGGAGCTCACATAGGCGTCAAAGCCGCCGAAGCGCAGGTCCAGCTCGTAGAACCGGGCGGCGATGCCCCGGATGAGGGCGGCGGTAGTGCCTTTCTCCTCGGGGACGATCTCCAGTTTCTCCAGATTGATGCGCTCCTCGCCATGGCCTTCGGAGTAGATGCGGATGACATTACGGTCATTTTTGGCCACAACCGCCACCGCGTCTAGGGTGACGGCCGCCGCCAGGACCCGGCCCCGCTGGTGGTCGGTGTGGTTGCCGCCGATCTCACTGCGGCCGGGGGCGGAGTAGATCTCCACCACATGCTCTTCGCCAAAACGCTCGGCAAAGGCGTTGACAATATGCAGATACCGCTCCCGCTGGCCCTCCCAGCGGCCGGGATACAGCTTTCGGAAGGTCTCATCGTATGCGCCGGCGTTCAGCGCCTGCTTTAACTCCTGAATGTTCATCATTCTCCGCCCCTCTCGGACATTGATCCGGGCCCTCTCCAGCCCAGTCGATATTTGTATTGTACCCTTTTTCCTCTGCTGAGGCAAGGCACATTTTCCATCCCATTTGTCCGCCCTCAGCGGACAGGTTACACCGTTCTCCCCCGGAAAATCACTTCGCGCACCTGGAGGTCCCGGTCCAGCAGCACCAGGTTGGCCCGCTTGCCCGGCTCCAGGGAACCCACCCGGCTGTAAATGCCGATGGCCCGGGCGGGATTCACCGCAGCCGCCTTCACCGCGTGGTGAAGGGGAATGCCCATCTGTACTGCCGTCACCATACAGGCCATGAGGTCGCGCACCTTATCAGTCGCTCTACCTCACATTAGTAATGGTCGGCGGCCCTCCACGTGGACATCCTGTCCGCCCAGGGTGTAGTCCCCGTCGGGCATACCGGCTGCCCGCATGGTGTCGCTGATGAGGATGACCCGGTCAGGCCCAAACATGCGGAAGGTGGCCCGGACCACCGACGGGTGGACGTGGACGCCGTCGCAGATGAGCTCTACACGGCTCTCAGGGGTATCAAAGGCGGCCCCCACCACCCCAGGCGCCCGGTGTGCAAAGGGGGGCATGGCGTTATAGAGGTGGGTCACCTGCCGGGCACCGGCCTGGAAGGCGGCCAGCGCCGTCTCGTAGTCGGCGGTGGTGTGGGCGATGGAGACGCACACCCGCTCCCCCACCTGTTGGATAAAGTCCAGAGCGCCTGGAAGTTCCGGCGCCACAGACACCAGCTTCACCAGGCCCTTGGCCTCATTTTGCAGTTCCCGGAAGAGGCCGGCATCGGGGTTGCGGAGCCAGGCGCCGTTCTGGGCGCCCTTCTTCTCCGGAGAGAGGAAGGGGCCCTCTAGGTTGATCCCAACCAGATCGGCGCCGCCTTTGGCGGTCTCTCGGTGGCGGCGGGCGTTGGCACACATGGCCAGCAGAGCTTCTCGGTCCAGGGTCATCCCCGCCGGGCAGATCTGGGTGACGCCCCGGGAGAGCTCATAGTCGGCCATGACGGCCAGTCCCTCCGGGGAGCCGTCGCTGAAATCCTCTCCCCGGCAGCCGTGGAAGTGGAGATCGGTGAGGCCGGGAATCAGCCAGCAGCCGTCGGCCTCCACCACCGTATCGTCCCCGCTGCGGTAGGAGATAAGCTCCCCGTCGGTACACAGATCCCGGCGGACAAAGCCATTTTGCACATCAAACACACTTGCGCCGATGATCCTCACTGCAATACCCCCGCTTCTCTCAGGCCGCTCAGGGCAGCCACATCGCCCACCAGCACCACATCCCGGTGGAGCTGCAAAATGGAGGCGGGCATCTCCGGCGTGATGGGGCCGCAGAAGGCCTTGCGCACCGCCTCCGCCTTGTCGGCGCCGCTGACCGCCACCAGCACCCGCTTAGCGGACATGATGGTGCCGATGCCCATGGTGATGGCCTGACGGGGCACCTCGTCACGGTGGGCAAAGAAGCGGGCGTTGGCCTCAATGGTGCTCTTGGCCAGATCCACCACATGGGTCTCCCGAACGAAGGCCGGCCCAGGCTCGTTGAAGCCGATGTGGCCGTTGTGTCCCATGCCCAGCAGCTGGAGGTCGGTCCCGCCCAGGGACTCCACCAGGGCGTCATATCGGCGGCACTCCGCCTCCGGATCGGCGGCCAGGCCGTCGGGGACATGGGGGCGTTCCAGGCGGATGTCCACCCGGTCAAAGAGGTTGGTACGCATGAAATAGCGGTAGCTCTGCTTATGGTCGGGCCCCAGGCCTCTGTATTCATCCAGGTTCACCGTGGTGACGTCACCGAAACTGAGCAGGCCCTCCCGCTCCCAGGCGGCCAGCTGACGGTAGGCTCCCACTGGCGTGGAGCCGGTGGCCAGGCCCAGGACACAGTCCGGCTTCCGGATGACTTCGGCGGCGATTATGGCCGCCGTCCGGCGGCTCATGGCATCGTAGTCGGCTTCCTGATAGATCCTCATTCCCCTGTTTCTCCTTTTGATTATTCTGACTGTGCACGGCGGGCCTCAGGTCTGTCCGCCTCTCACTGCCCCTATTATATCGGTATATCCACCAAAAGCCAAGGGGGAGACAGGCTTTTTCCCACCGCATCTTGTCTATATCCCAGAATACGGAAAAAGCAGAGCGGATCTGTCCCGCTCTGCTCTCCCCTCCCCCGGTCAATAGAGGCCTTTGATGATATCCGCACAACGCTCGATCCCCAGCGTCCCGCTGTTCAGGGTGATGTCGTAATTCTGTGCGTGGCCCCACTTCATGTTGGTGTAGAACCGGTGATAGGCCGCACGGCGTTTGTCCTTGTCCTTCAGCCGCTGTTCCGGGGATGCCTCACGCTCCCCGTACACCTCCACGATGCGCCTGGCCCGGAAGTCCATATCCGCGTGGATGAAGACCCGCAGGCAGTCCGCCTTGTCCCTGAGAATATAGTCGGCACACCGGCCCACGATCACGCAGGGTCCCTTTTCCGCCAGGTCCGTAATGATCCTGCACTGGACCTCCCACAAATAATCCTCGTTGGTGGGCCCGAAGGCACGGTTGGTGAGGTTGGACAGAACGCCCACAGGGGCACATTCGCCGTTGTCCCGGATATACTGCTCATCAAAACCGCTCTCTTTCGCCATTTTCTGGATCAATTCACTGTCGTAGCACGGCAGTCCCAGTGCCTCTGCCACCTTTTTCCCGATGGTGCGGCCGCCGCTCCCGAATTCACGGCTGATGGTAATGATTCTATGTTTCATGACGCTCGCTCCTTTCACTGTATCTCCATCTCCGCCGGTGATTCCGCGGTTTCCATTCCCTTCAGCTGCTTTCTCTCATAAATCAGCAGTCCGACCGACAGCAAAAAGGCCAAACCGTCGGCCACAGGACCGGTCCACAGCACGCCCACTACACCCAGGAATTTGGGCAGGATCAGCGCCGCGGGCACAAAGAAAATGATTTGACGCGCCAGAGACAAGATGGCCGACTTGATTGGCTTGCCTACCGCCTGGAGATAGACAGCGATCACCGTCTGAAAACCGGTCAGGGGACACAGCAGCAGGAACGTGCGGAAGGCCATAACAGCAAACTCATTGTAAAGCCCCTCTTCCGAGCCAAACAGGGACACCGCTGTCATGGGAGCAAACTGGAAGATCAGGAAGGCAATGATGGCGATGATCTCAGAGACTACGATGGCAATGTCCAGCGCCTTTTTCACACGGGTAAAATCCTTGGCGCCATAGTTGAAGCCGATGATCGGCTGAGCCCCTACGGCGATACCGACCAAGATGGAGATAAGGATCTGGTTGACCTTCATGACGATGCCCGTGGCTGTCATAGGGATCTCGGAACCGTAAATGGACAAAGCGCCGTAGGAAACCAGCAGATTGTTGGTCAGCGCCATGACGATGGTGATGGCAAACTGGGTGATGAAGCTGCTGATACCCAGACTGAGCACTGTGGCGCAGGTCTTTGCTTTCAGGACAAATGCCGTGCAGTCAATGCGGAAGGTCTTGAACCGGAAGAGATAGGTCACCGCCATAATAAAGGTGGCCACCTGACCGATCACCGTGGCAATGGCCGCACCCTGCACACCCATGTGGAAGATAAAAATGAACACAGGGTCCAGAATGGTGTTGATCACGGCGCCCAGCGCCATGGACAGCATGGCATATTTGGGGCTGCCGTCGGCCCGGATCATAGAGTTGATCGCGCCGGGAATCATCATAAAGGGAAGGCCGAACCCAATGATCGTACCATATTGCAGCGCGTAGTCCCACAGGGCGTCGGTAGCGCCGAACAGGTTTAGGATGGGCTCAATCAAAATCAGAAATACGGCTGCCAGGACAATGCTGACTGCAACCACCATAACGATCGCATTGCCTACGCCCCACTTGGCGCTGTCAATGTCTCCCTCGCCCAGCTTCAGGCTCAGATAGGCGGCTCCGCCGTCGCCGATCATCAGACACAGGGCCAGAGCCACAATGGTGATGGGAAACACGGCATTCGTGGCGCCGTTGCCCAGGTAGCCCACGCCCCAGCCGATGAAGATCTGATCCACGATGTTATACAATGAGTTCACCAGCAGGGAAATGACACATGGGACGGCAAATTTTACGATCAGCCTGCCGATGGGCTCCGTCGCAAAAGGACTCTTGGCTTCTGCTGCTTCTTTTTCCATCATTGCATCTCTCCTTATTAAGTAACTAGTTACTTATTTGAGTAAAAAAGCAGGCAGCGCGCCGAGTTTTCTCCTCAGCACGCTGCCTGGGGAATTCAGTTTTGACCAGCCGTCTTACTCCGCGCCGATGTTCTCCAAGAGCATATCCGCCAGCTGGTGCAGGTCCTCCCGCTGCTCCCGGGTGAAATTCCGGCACAGCTCGGACAGTACCTCCTCGTCCTGTTTCAGGATCATGTTGTGGATTCCGGCCGACCGCTCCGTGCAGGTGATCTTCTTGTACCTCCGGTCCAGGTCGCTGGGAACGCACCGGATGAAACCCTTGCTCTCCAGACGCTGGAGCAGCTTGGTCATGGCAGGATGGGTGACATGCTCGATCCGCTCCAAGTCGTTTTGGTGGATCTCCGTCTCTCCGGCGGCCTCCAGACGGCTGACCGAACCCAGCACCCGCAGCTGCACAGCAGTCAGGCCCATAGCACCGGCCTTTTCGTCCAGCTTTTTACGGAATGCCCGGTTGATGACGGCGAGCTTCAGACCAAACGGCATTTCGCCCACAGTGCTCCACCTCTCATAAATAAGTAACTAGTTACATAATAAATCTGTCCACAGCATTTGTCAAGGCCGGGGAGGGATACAAAAAAGGGACACTGTGTAAACAGTGTCCCTTTTTTCGTTTGTAAGCTCAGCGCATGCCCTTGTCGTAAGGGATACCCTCGGCCTTGGGGGCCATGCTGTTCTTGGAGGTAAAGGCCAGAATGATCATCGAGGCGATGAACGGCATCATGTTGTAGATGTTGCTGGACCAGTGGAACTGGGCCAGGAAGGTGGAGTCGGCGATGTTGGCCAGGCTCTTGAACACTGCAAAGAACATGGCGGCGGCGCAGATGTTGAACGGCTTCCACTGGCCGAAGATCATAACGGCCAGGGCCAGGAAGCCTGCACCGGCCACACCGACCTCGAAGTTCCAGGTCTGGACGGGCGGCACGATGTAGGCCATGCCGCCGATGGCACCCAGCGCACCGGAGATGAGCACACCGGCATACCGCATCTTGTAGACGTTGATGCCCACCGAGTCGGCTGCCTGGGGGTGCTCACCGCAGGCCCGCAGACGCAGACCGAAGCGGGTCTTGTACAGCACGACATAGCTGATGATGAGCAGCACGATGCCCAGCGGGACAAAGATGCTCAGCTCCAGCCCGCCGATGCTGAACAGGAAGGGCTTGTTGGAATAATTCAGCTTAGCACTGCCGCTGTCGCTGAAATACTTGGCGATGACCACCGCGATGGCCGTTGCCAGCAGGTTCAGGGCCGTGCCGCCGATGGTCTGATCCGCCTTCAGGTTGATGGAAGCGAACGCCAGCAGCAGGCTGTACACCACGCCCGCCAGCGCAGCCACCAGCACCGAGATGAGCACGGTGAGGAACGGCGACAGACCGGCCGGAAGCATGGTCAGGGTGAGCACACCCGCCACGCCGCCGATGACCATGATGCCTTCCAGCGCGATGTTGATGATGCCGGAGTGCTCACTGAACATGCCGCCCAGCGCCACCAGCATCAGAACGATGCCATACAGCAGAGTATATTTGATCAAAAGCAGCATCTTACTTGCCCTCCTTCTTCGCGTTGGCCTTTTCCGCCGGGGCAGGCTCTGCGTTCACGTTGGTCTTGTCCGCGTTCTTGAACAGCAGCTTCTGGATCTTGCCGCGGAAGAGCATGGAGAATGCGCACAGATAGATGATGATACCACTGATGAGGTCTGCGATCTCGGTGGGGTAATACTTGGTGGAAAGGAAGGTGCCGCCCACCGAGATGTGGGAGATGAAGATGGCCGAGAAGATGGTGCCGATGGGGTTGGAGCTTGCCAGCAGGGCAACGGAAATGCCGTTGAAGCCCATGGCGGGCAGGCTGGTGGAGTTCAGCGGGTTCCACTGGCCCACGTTGGACAGATAGAACAGGCCCGCACCAAAACCGGCCAGTGCACCGGCAATGGCCATGGAGAGGATGATGTTCTTCTTCTCGTTGATGCCGGCATAGCGGGCAGCGCTCTTGTTCAGGCCGACGGCCTTCAGCTCATAGCCGAAGGTAGTCTTGTTCAGCACGACCCAGACCAGGATCGCCACGACCGCCGCCAGGAAGATGGCGATGGTGGTGCTATTGGTCTGGAACAGCTTGTTCAGGCCGAAATCCGGGATGATGGACTGCGCAAAATCTGCATTCTTGCCCAGGTTCAGGGTGCGCGTGTTGCGCACATCGTACATGGGGCCGGTGCCGTTCTGGTAGACCAGCTCATTGACGAGGTAGAGGCCGATCCAGTTGAACATGATGGAGGTGATGACCTCGTTGATATTGAAATAGGCCTTGAAGAAGCCGGGGATCGCGCCCCAGAGGCCGCCCAGAACGGCCGCAACCAGCAGGCAGACGAACCAGGGCAGCTTGAGCATGATGGCGCAGTAGAGGGCACCGTAAGCGCCCAGCGTATACTGACCGGCTGCGCCGATGTTGAACAGGCCGGTCTTGAAGGCAAAGCCGACCGAAAGGCCGGTCATGATGAGGGGAGCCGCATTGGCCAGCTCCTTGCCGACGCCGTAGGGGGCATCGTAGAAGCCGCCCTTGACGATGCGGACGAAGCCGTCGCCCCAGGCATGGGCCGGGTTGATGGCCAGCAGCACCAGGAAGCCAACGGCCATGCCGATCACGATGCACAGCAGCGCGGCCAGAACGCTCGTGATGGAGCTGTTCAGATTGCTGCGGGAAAGTTTTTTGTTTTTCATCTGTTACTTGCTCTCCTTTCCCTGCTTGCGCGCGCCTGCCATATACAGGCCCAGTTCCTGCACGGTGGTGGTCTTGGGATCAAATTCGCCCACGACCTCGCCCTCGTACATGACAAGGATACGGTCGGACAGGTTCATGACCTCGTCCAGTTCCAAACTGACCAGAAGCACGGCCTTGCCCTTATCGCGCTGGGCCACGATCTGGCGGTGGATGTATTCGATGGCGCCGACATCCAGGCCGCGGGTGGGCTGCACGGCCACCAGCAGCTTGGGGTCTTTGTCGATCTCGCGGGCGATGATGGCCTTCTGCT
>OGHJ01002283.1_pt1 | contig 16818 bp, 17 predicted proteins | sample 1571351 | NCBI WGS metagenome assembly OGHJ01 (sample SAMEA2582037, study PRJEB24529) | metagenome | biome: Human gut stool | place: China | collected 2011 | reverse complement strand
ACACGACGGTGATCTTGCCCATGTTGGCCAGGGTGGTGAGCTGGTTGAGATTCCGCCCCTGGGCCTTCAGCTCGGACAGCACCTGATCCAGGCCGTCCACCCGGACGATCCTCTTGCCCAGACCGCACAGGCACAAGTAGTCGGTGACGGTCAGGTGCAGTTCCTGAGCCTTGGCCCGGATACGCTCTTTGACTTGCGGCGTCACCCGCAGGGTGATAATTTCCGTTTTCTTTTCTCTCTGCATTGATACTCCTTCCTACGTCGTTTCCCCAAAAACGGGGTTCGGGGCAGCGCCCCGGAACGGTGGCCGGCGTATAGCCGGACGCGATGCTTGCCCTCCCGAAAGGGAGGAATCGTCCCTCACACTCCGGTCGTATTTTCTTCCACAACTTAATGGGCAGGGGTGATGGGGACGATGTTTCCGTCAGTGAGATCATCGACACCATCGGCCCTTTTCAGACAGATGAGCCGCTCTCCGTTGCTCTTTCGGAAGGTCACGATGATGCCGCTCCGCCATAGAGTATCAACGCTTTTGCGGAGTTTGTGGGAGAGACTGTTGGGCGTCAGACCCTCCATGCCGTCAGGGTCGATCTTCTCCAGCAGCGCCTTGGCAGGGGCGCAGATCGCTGGCTGCTCACGCAGCAGGGCAGAGAGAAGAAAAAGTATCCGCCCGCAGGACTGCTCCGTCTGTCCGCAGTCGTCCGAGAGCAGGTTCCAGATGTGGCTCTCACTGTCGAACTCCAGAGACAGCTCCCGGTATGGGATGTCCCTGCCCGTACAGTAAAGTGTGGCTGTGTTCTCCCTGCGCTTGCTTCTGCGGAGCACGAAGTTGGAATCCGTGGCTCCGCTCAGGCCCGTGGTGCCGGAGATCATGTTCATGGGGTCGTCATCGTTCAGTTTCCGCAGGTGGTGGATCAGCAGGATGGCGATGCAGTGTCGGTCCGCCAAGGCTTTCAGGACGCCGATGTCCCGGTAATCGCTGGCATAGGGATTGGGGTCATTGCCCGCCGCCCGGATGCGCTGGAGGGTGTCGATGACCACAAGCCCGGTGGCCGGATGCTCCCGAAGAAACTGCTCCATCTGCTCCACCAGCCCGCTGTGGAGCTGCTCCGACATCACGGCGAAGTGCAGGGTGGGCGGCGCGACCTCGGTGAGATCAAAGAGCCGGCTCTGGATGCGCTGAAAGCTGTCCTCCAAGCAGAGGTAGAGAACTTCGCAGGATTTTGTGACGAAATTCCAGAGGGGCTCTCCCTGGGCCACTCGGAGGCAAAGCCACAATGCCGGCCAGGACTTGCCGATTTTCGGAGCTCCAGCCAGCAGGTGGAGGCCCTGGGGCAGCAGGTCTTCCACGATGAACGAGAGCGGTTCATAGGGAATGCCCAGCAGGGTGTCTGCGTCAATGGTCTCTAAATTTTTCATCCAAACATCTCCTTCTCAGAAAGTAAGGGCAGGACCGCCGGCACGCGATCCTCGCCCTTCTACTTGTATTGTGGAGATTTTTTTGATACACTCAGAGAAAAAGCAGACAAATTAAAATCGTTTGCGGACAAAAAAGAGGTGGCCGTCTTGTTTGCATCCATCGTTTTTTACATCGGAGAAAAGGTACTGGGCCTGAATGACCGGGAGTATCCACTGGGAGAGCTGACCACGGAGATCCTGAACATCTCCTCTGAGGAGTACCACGAACTGCGGCGGATGCTGGACAAAGCAATGGAAAGCATGGACCGCTATGAGGAAAATCACCAGATGCAGGACTGGTTCGACGCCAACGAGAAGATGATCCGGCTCCATGAGGCTCTGATTCAGCACAAAATTTTTCGTTTGATCCAAGACAAGCCGGAGGTACTCTATGAGGCGCGGACGCTCACGGAGCAGTACACGCTATTCCCGGAAGATGGGGATACTCTGGCGCCAGGAGAACTGGATTTGGGTATATTAGGCGCGATTGCGGACTACGAAGATTATCTGGAGCATCCGGAGGATTACGGCGGGGAAGAAATCCTGACATTGCAGTGGGGAGAGGAGCGCTATATCATGTCTGAACCCCGTCCACCGATCCCGCCGGCTCCGCCGGACAAGACCAGGGCGCTGCTGATCGTGCCGGGGCCGCTGGAGATGAAGTGGGAGTTTTATAAAGACTACTGCATGACATACGGAACAGTCCTGATGGATATTGCCTCCGTCTGTCAAACGCTGCGGGCTTTCATCCGCATGGGGCTCTCCAAGCTGGAAAAGCTGACACCGGGCAACTATGTGACGGCGCTGCACACCTTTCTGTTCCACGAGCGGGCCCACAAGTGGGTCGCCAACCCCGTGGACGGGACCGGATTCTACACCCGCATGGACGATGTACGGCTCTATCTGATTCCACGGGAAACTGCTCCTCGCTCCGGTGTCTTCAAGGTCTACGAGTACTACGAGGCGGACCGCCTTCAGACCATGCTGAAACTGGACTTCTACAAGGGGCTGGAGGCCGGCCACCTGATCCGCCGGTGTGAGAACTGCGGGCGTTTTTTCCTGTTGCGGAAAGGGTACCACACGAAATACTGCGACCTTCCCAATCCAACCAACCCCAAGTACACCTGCGCCCAGCTGGGCTACCGGATCAGGGGCGTCAAGGAGGAGGCGGAGGACAGCCCGCTGTCCCAGGCCCTCTACCGCTGTTTCCAGCGGATCGACAAGGATCGGTCACGGGGGAACATCACAGCCGAGGAGCGGACGCTGCTGCGGGAGAAGGCTCAGGAGCTCTACCACACGGCGCGGACAAAACCGGGAACAAGCTACGAAGTATTCAATACATCATTGTCTACGGAGAAACTCTATCCGATGTGCGGTGTCCAGAGAAAGAGCAGGCCCAAGGGAAGGCCAAAACGAAACGTCTGAACTTTATCACAGGAAGAAAGGGGGGCGGTGGTTGATGACGAACGAGGAATTGTACCGGCAGATCCAGGCCGGCGATACTGCCGCCTTTGAGCGGCTATATCGACAGCTGGAGAACTTCATCCGAACCATCGCCCTGGACGCGGCCAGAAAATTTGGGTGTAAAGATACCGCAGCGGTAACACTGCTGGAGGATCTGTGCGCCGAGGGGAATCTGGAGTTGTGGGAACGGATACAGAGCAGCGGCTACGACGGAGGCGCCGGGAAACTGACCACTTGGCTCTACCCCTTCCTGCGGGGGCGGATGTACCGCTATCTGGAGACCAACCTGGGCGTCATGGCCCTGAGCAAGGACGAGATGGCGCGGGTGCGGCTGGCCCAGCGGCTCTATCATACAGAGGACAAATCTGTGGAGGAGATCGCCGCACAGATGGGCATTTCCGAGACGGCGGCCGCCCGGCTGATCCGCTACAACACCCATTTTCTCTCTGTATTTGACCTGCGGAAAGAGGATGAGGAGGGTGATCCCCTGGAGCGGCTCCTGTCCCACCGGCGGGGATCGTCTGCCGAGCAGATCGTCTACCGGAAGGTGTGTCTGGAGCTGCTGGAGCCGCTGTTCCGGTCATTGAGCGTCAAAGATTGCTCCATCTTGGGCCACACCTTCGGTGTCTACGGATACGAAAAACTGTCCGCCGACGAACTGGGCCTGCGGGAGATGCTCTCCCCCGACGGGGTTACAAAGGCCAGAAAAACAGCTTTGAATCACCTGCGACAGCGGTATCCAGGCAGCGAACTCCACCGCTGGCGAGAGGTGTTCCGGTTAGTGAACCGGGCCAGACAGGAACCTCCAGGCGGTGGGCACGGCCTGCCGTATCCGGCATGGTGGAGCTCCAAAACCACCAATGACAAAATCTTTAGAAAATGACAAAACCAGCCGCCGCGCTCCACAGAAACGCGGCGGCTGGTTTCAAATCTACATTGCAAAAATGTCGAAAAAATTACGAAGAAGGACACCTGCTGTCCACCTGATATGGTATAATGGAAACCTCAGGGATCTTCAAAACACAAAAACTTATGGGGAGAAACTTCCAGTACGGAGGCAATATCGAACAGCGTGTCCAGCGACAGTGCTTTGGAGATGTTTGGCGCCTCCAGGTGGCCAATGAAAGCGGGCGTCACCCCGACCTGCTCCGCCAGTTCCTCCTGAGTCAGGCCCCGGAACTTCCGGTAGTAGGCGATTTTCAGCCCGATTTGACGGTATTGTTCCTTGTAAATCGTTTTCATGCGCAATTCCTCCAGCGTCCCTTTTATGGTAGCGGATTGTGACAGGAATTGACATGAGCAGATAAATATACTATCAGATAAGAGTCTGCCTCATAAAACAGGATTGAAGAAACTTCCAGAACTAATTATAATAAAAAATAGAGTTCAGTTGAGTACAACCAGACAGGAACGAGTGGTAGAAAATTTCCGCGTGCCTGAGTAAGGAAAAGGAGGATATCATTGGAGCCAAAAGAAACATCCAAAAAGCGTTTTTATCTCAAGTGGCCCTGGAATGTGCTGGTTTACATCACTCTGGTGGTTCTTCTGCGCATCTTTTCCATTCCCCTGATCCTCCTGATCATGTGGTGGAACAAGAAACAGCAGCCCGATGGCCCGGAGGAGGGCTACTGTCTCCAGCGCACCCGGGGACGGCTGAAGGAGCTGATCCTGGCCGCCATCTTCGCGGTGGGCGGCGGTCTGGCCATCTGGTTCTTCGCGGTGGCCGAGACCATGCCCTATGAGGCGGAGCGGCTCAAGGAGGAGATGAGCTTCGGCTATTACCTGATCCCCGTGGTGGGGGCCGGAGCGATTCTGGTGGGGCTCGTTCTGGCTTACCGGAGCCTGCGGGACGCCCTGGTTCCGGAGAAAAGTGCCCTGGCCCGGTCCATTCGCAGCCAGCTTCCTTATCCCGAGGAGGCGCCCCCGGTCAAGGAGCTCTTTGCCATGGTGGACCAGGATTTGAAGCAAAACGGCCAGTGGTACGGCAGACTGGGAGTTGGCAGGGAGTGGGTGCTGGGGGATGAGGCGTCCTCCATCCCCCGCATCCGGGGTGTATTCAGCCGTGTGGAGCGGCACACCCGCCACGCCGGAAAACGCACCCAGGTCACATACATCTATGAGATCTGGATTGTGGATGACCGCCGGCAGCAGCAGGTCACATCGCTCAGGTCCAAGGGGGAAGTGGAGGAGGCCATGGACTGCCTGCGCCGTCGTGCCCCCGCCGCAGTCTTTGGGGAATACAACTCCAGGGAGTACAACGACCTGATTTACGCCAAGGAGGAGGAACGGCGGTACGCCCAGGAGCGCGCTTACCGGAATCGGGCGGCGCAGTATGAGGAGCAGAACCGCCGGGAACAGGAGCAGCGGGCACAGAATCAGGTGCTTACCCTGCCCGACGGCTCGGTGACCTCCCGCATCACCTGGGACACCATCCATCAGCTGCTGCTCCGGCCCAATCAGACCGGAGAGATTGCTCCGTTCCAGTTGGTGCCCGGCGTCCCCTTCCAGGGGCAGGGACGCACCTTCAGCCGCCTGGTCTGTCTGGCCGGCGGTATGGCGCAGCCTACCCGCATCCTGATGGAGGAGTACTCCGGCACTCCCGGTGTGCCCGGCCGGTGCGCCTGGACCCAGGATCTCTCCACCGGCGAGGCGGAGACGGTGCTGCGGGGCTGGCTGCGGGGGGAGATCCCTGCTCTGGACGGCTGGATCCACATGGAGCGCTCCGGCCGCACCTGGCAGCCGGTGATGGAGCGGCAAAGCCGGACCACCTCCCCCACTCCGCCCCAGCCAAACCCGGACTGGCCCTGGGCCCTGACCGTGGGCGGGTACGCCGGCAGCACCTCTGATCCGTCCTGGCAGGACATTGAGGAAGAGCTGCGGGAACTGGTCCAAGACCCGGACAGCTTCCTGATCCTGGAGCAGAGGGACTCTCAGAGCCTGGAAAACTACTGGTTTATTCAGTGCGCCGTTGCAAGCCAGGGGCCGGACGCGGGCAAGTACGCGGTGGAGATCGGTTGTCCTTCCTCCGAAGGTCCCCGGCTGTGGGAACGAATTGAACCCGATGTGCGGGGAGCCATCAAGTATTTCTCAGATGCCTACTATCACAGGGGGCTGGATGTCTCCGGATTCCGGGACATAGAGGTTTAGGGAATGTTCTGTGCATTTGTAGTGTGGAAGCGGCGCGGCAAACCGGCATTTGAATAGAAATAAGGAAATAAAGATTATGGATTTTGATACATTTAAAGAAATTGTTGGAACGGTCAAAACAAAATATCCCCATTTTTTTGAATTGGAGCATGACAAAATTCCAACGATGAAAGATGTGATTGCATTCCAAGAGCAATATCAAATTAGTTTACCAGAGAAATACATACAATTTCTCTTGAACTTTGGCGGTGGCTATTTTGGCTCCGCAATAGTTTATTCCTTAGATAAAAACAGCTATTTTTCCATTTATAGCCACAACCCAGCTAAAGTGGAAAATTTGCTTTTCATGGCCGACAATGAATGTGGAGATTATTATGCTTTCCAAATAGAAAATGGTAAGTGCAGAGAGGAAATCGTTTTTTATGACCATGACAGCAATGCGATAGAAGAAGCTGGGTTTTCTGATGTTTTTGAATATCTTGTAAAAACAGGATTATGTAGTGCCATATAATTTACCTTGAACAAACAATTCCCGTTGATCGGGGAGTGAGTTACCCATCAATATGTACGTTCAAGGATTGGACAGGAGGAAATACTCGTGGGACGATTTTTCAGCGACAAGGTGGAGACAGCCCTGAAATACATCTACTATGACTTAGCCGCCGGGCGGGGCCAGGAGGGCTTCCAGCTGCTCCAGGAGGCGGCGGGGGACGGGGACGCGGACGCCTGTTGTCTGCTGGCCCGGTGCCTGTACGGGCCGGAGTACACCTGGCCGGGACACGGCTTCCCTGTGGATGACCGGGCAGGGGACGAACTTATGCGCCGCTCGGTGCTGGGGGGCAGCGCCATCGGGGTACTGCTGTCCCTGCGCAGCGGGGTGATGAACCGCCGGCTGGCCCAAGCCATGCCCCTCACCCTCCGGGAGGCCTTTGACACCGTGCTGGACAAGGCGGAGCACGGGGAGCCCTTCTGCCAGATGCTTGTGGGAAACGTGTACTTCTGGGGGGACTTTGTGCCGGTTCTGGGCAGGGATCGGGAGGACTTTGACAGCGGCGACGCCTTCCAGAGCTACCTGCGGGAGAACTATGCCAAGTGCGAGGACTGGCTGTGGCGGGCCTATCGGAACGGGGTCTCCCTGGCCTGCCTGAACCTGTCGAATTTTTATCGAAACGGGAAGCCGGGTCTGATCTCCCCCCGGCCGGAGCAGGAGCGTGAGGTGGATCGATATGGGTCGGAGAAGAGTTACCCGGATGTCATGTGCTTCTACGCGGACGACATTTATAGGGACGACCGGGCCAAGGCCTTTGAACTCTACCGGCGGTCAGCGAAGCTGGGTGAGCCCCGTGCCTTCTTCTGGGCGGGCTACTCCTACGAGCTGGGGGAGGGGGTGCCCAAGGATGACGCCAGTGCCGCCCAATACTATCAGCAGGCGCTCTCAGCCCCCATTCAGGAAAAAGTAAACCCCGCCAACCGATTGGGTATGTACTACTATGACGGGCGCGGCGTGGAGCGGGACTACGCCAAGGCCTTCCAGCTTTTGAAGTGGGCGGAGGACCACAGCGGTCCGGTCATGCTTTACTACCTGGGGGCCTGTTACGCCAACGGCCAGGGGACCCAGCAGGACTATGCCAAGGCTTTGACTTATCTGGAGCAGGTAAACTGGAACTGCCACCCCGCGTTTTATCTCTTGGGAAAGATGTACTGTAACGGCCTGGGGGTGCCGATGGACATCGCCAAGGGCGTGGAATACCTCCAGAAGGCCAGCGAGGTGCCAGAGGCCAAGGAGGAGCTGCGGCACTACAAAAAGACCTTCTTCGGCAAGTGGGTGCGGCGGTGAACGGAGGAAAAAGTGGACAGGGGACGGTTCACCCTGTGGGTGTTTTTTTGCAATTTGCGCTGTTTCCCGGCTGTCCTGAGGCGGATGCCCGGTCAGCGGTGGAGAAAGCTGCCCGAAACCCGCAGTTTTATATTGATTTGGACAAGTGTCAGTACGCCGCCTCCTATGAGGGCACCCAGGCCCTGATCGCCGGAGAACTGGCCTTTGATGCTCTGGCAAAGGAGCTGTCCCGGCTGTCCCAAAATCCGGTGATGCTGCTTTATCTCTGCGACGGGGACTTCTGGGGCTATGACTTCTACGGCGGCAAAGAGGAGGATCACTTCTCCACCATGCCCGACTATTTCGATTCCATCTCTCAGGCGGAGAAAGAACGGTTGGCCGGAAATCCAGCGGTCCTGGCGGGGTGGTTTCCCATCTGGGATCAGGCGCTCCTGTCCCGGTATCTGCTCCACTGGACGGATCATGAGGAGGAACTGGAGGAGGAATGCTTTGCCTGTTCCGGGGACCGCTTCCCCTATGGGGACTGCTGGCAGGCCACCGACTTTGCCGCCCAACTGGGGTTTCCCTGGCCCTTTGACCAGGCCATGGAGGAGACGGGAATCACCCTCCCACCGCCCCTGCCTACCCTGGGAGAGATTTTGGAACAGGGTATCCCACCCGTAAGCCAGGAGGCGGCGGAGCTTTTGGAGCGGTCTCCGCTGCTCCGTCTGCCCCACGCCCTGATGCCAGAGTATCAGCTTGTTCTGTTGGCCGATCCGAGGGTAGCGGAGCTGGGACTGAAAGAGAAGAACCCCCGGGAGGCGGCAGAGTCCCTCGGTGGCTATTGCTGGTCTGTGAAGTTTCCCGAGCGGGACCCTCTGTGTCAGCAGCTGTCTATCGCTGCTGCTTTCTGCGATTTCTGGCTGAGCGGGGCGGGCTGGGGTTGGCTGGACAAGGCCACTTACGAGCCTGTCTACGGCGCATACGAAAAGCCTACTGATATAAAGCTGCTCCGGGCCCGGGCAGCTCTCACCGACTTCACCAAGCGGCACCGGGCTGAGAAAGATCTGAACCGGCTGATGGAGCTTGATCCAGCCAACCAGACGCTTTATCAGGCCGAGATCCAGCGGTGGAAGCGCGAGGAACAGCGCTGGAGTGCCCGCCAGGATCAGGATTTTTCCAACTGGGAGCGGCAGGTGGAGGAGCGCAAACGGAAGGAAAAGGAGCGGGAGGAACGGCGGCTGCAGATTATTTTGGAGAAACGCCGAAAGAAGCAGGGATAATACGAAAGAAGAACCGGGAGGACTGCGCCTGAATAGGGCACGGTCCTCCCGGTTTTTGATTGCTGGCGCAGGGTTCATTCACTTGCGCCGTCTGTCTCTTTCAAGAGAGGGCGCAGCTGTTCATATGCGACGCGTCCTGAAATCTGTCGTGTAGAGATTATGTATGAACGCTACTGTAAAGCGCTTTATACAAGAGAGGAATTCTATCAAATCAATATTCAGGGGTGCCAAAAACTCAAGGGTAAGCATTCGGGGAACTAAACGTAGTTGCAGAATTTTGACCCTGAAGTTCCATGAGGAGATTTTCACTAAGGTGACGCCACCTTTAGGTTCTCGTGCAGCGATGCGTGTGGGTTCGAGTCCCTTCAGGCGCACCAAAATAAAAGGACATCTGCTTTGCAGATGTCCTTTTATTTTGGGTTTCGCGGCCCGTAGGGCGGCTCCACCCTTCGGGATTTCAATGCTCGGGGCGGCGGAGCCACCCCTGCGCCAAGGTTTTGGCCTACGGCCAAAACGCTTGTACGGCGCACTTGCGCCGCAGCCCAGAAGGGCCGTTTAGCGGTTCTTCTGCAGCGGTCCCGTCCATCCAAAATATCGATTTCAACCGTCTCTTCCATAATTTTAGAGCATGGTTTTCCTCCGAAAATCCTTGCTCTGAAATTTTTGGAGACAAAATCAGAAAGAAGAGAATTATTACAATATAGACTGGTGACACCACCTTATCCCCCTGGCAGGGGAATCGGTCCCTTGATACGGGGAGTGGACCGTTTAAAAAGAGCAGGCGGCGAAATCCCCTCAAGAGGGACCTCAACCCCCAGTCATATCCCCCGGCCTGTCCACATAGGATAGAGCAAAGGCCGGTGAGGAACATGGAACACAATCAACAGGCATACGAACAGGCGGCCCGGGTGCTCCCCATCCGTCTGCGGCAGGAGGCGCTGAGTCTCCTCCCTGCGGACCGGGGGCGGGCGGAGGAGCTGCGGCTCCGGTGCGGACAGCCCCTGACGGCGGTCCTCCCGGAGGGGGAGCGGACCCTGGGCCACGAGCCGGTGACGGGCCGGGACCTGGAGCAGCTGCTGGAGCTGGCCAGCCGGGCCTCGGTCCACACGGTGCTGGACCAGCTGCGCCGGGGGTATCTGACCGTGGAGGGGGGCCACCGGGTGGGGCTGTGCGGTACCGCCGTCCTCCGGGGCGGGGAGATCTTCAACCTGCGGAACCTGTCCTCCGCCTCCGTGCGGGTGGCCCGCCAGGGCCTGGGGGCGGCGGAGCCGGTGTGGGACAAGCTGACCGGCCCGGACGGATGCCTGGAGAGCACCCTCATCCTGGCCCCTCCGGGGGCGGGCAAGACCACCCTCCTGCGGGATCTGATCCGCATGGCCTCCGACGGGGTGCACATGGTCCCCCAGCGGGTGGGGGTGGCCGACGAGCGGGGGGAGATCGCCGCCCTGTGGAACGGCCGTCCCCAGTTGGCGGTGGGGAGGCGCACCGACGTGCTGGAGGGCTGCCCCAAGGCCCAGGGGCTGATGATGCTCCTGCGGGCCATGAACCCCCAGATTCTGGCGGCGGACGAGGTCACCGCCCCGGAGGACGTCCGGGCCCTGGTGACGGCGGCGGGGTGCGGAACCGCCCTGCTGGCCACCGCCCACGGCCGGGACCGGGAGGACCTGACCCGCCGCCCCCTCTACCGGGAGCTGATGGAGGCCCGGGTGTTCCGGCGCCTGGTATACATCCGCCCCCAACAGGGGGCGAGGCGGTATGAAGTGGAGGGATTGGCATGATGCGTCTGATGGGGGCGGTGCTGGTGGCCTTCGGGGCCGCCTGGCTGGGTCTGACGGCGGCGGAGGAGCTGGGGCGGAAGGTGCGGCGGCTGGAGCAGCTGTCCATTGGTCTGGAGCTGCTGGAGCGGGAGCTGTGGGAGCGGGGCAGCCCCCTGCCCCAGGTGCTGGAGGAGTTATCTCTCCGGACGGGGGAGCCGGCCAGCACCCTGTTTGCCCAGTGCGCCGCCGCCTGCGGCCGGCTGGACTGGGAACCCTTCCCCGACGCCTGGCGGCGGCTGGTGACCGAGCTGGAGGGGCTCGCCCCGGAGGGCCGGGCCGCCCTGCTCCCCCTGGGGGAGGTGCTGGGCCGGTACGAGGCCCAGGGCCAGCGGGAGGCCATCGCCCAGGCCCGCGCCGCCCTGGACCGGGAGCGGGAGCGGGCGGAGGGAGAGAAACTGCGCATGGGCCGGGTGTACCAGGCCCTGGGGCTGAGCGGCGGCGCGTTTCTGGTCATTTTGCTCCTTTGAGGGAGTACAATACTGTCTGCGGCGGGAATCCACCCCGTGGCGGACGCCACGAAAGAGGGATGGACACATGGAGGTAGACCTGATTTTCCGCATCGCGGCCATCGGCATCCTGGTGGCGGTGCTCAACCAGGTGTTGATCCGGGCGGGCCGGGACGAGCAGGCCATGATGACCACGCTGGCGGGGCTGGTGGTGGTGTTGATGATGGTGGTGCAGGAGATCGCCGACCTGTTCGACCTGGTGAAAAACCTGTTCGGCCTATGACGGAGCTGATGACCCAGGCGGCGGCGGTGGCGGTGACAGCCGCCCTGTGCGCCGCCGTGGTGCGGCGGGGAACCCCGGAGATCGCCCTGGTGCTGGTGCTGGCGGCGGGAGTCTGGGTGCTGCTGAGCGCGGCGGAGGGCCTCACGTCGGTGGCCGCACTCATGGAGGAGCTGGCCCAGCTGGCCGGCCTGGACCGGACGGTGGTGGAGCCGGTGTTCAAGACGGTGGTGCTGTCCATCCTCACCAAGCTCACCGGCGAGGTGTGCCGCTCGGCGGGTGAGGGCGGGCTGGCCTCCGCCGTGGAGATCGCGGGGACGGTGCTGGCCCTGGCGGCCGCCCTGCCACTGGTGCGGGGGGTCATGGAGCTGATGGCGGAGATGCTGGTATGAGACGGATGATCTGTGTGCTGATGGTGCTGCTCCCCTTCCTGGTCCTGCCCGCCCTGGGGGCGGAGCTGTCCTTCCCTCAGGTGGACGAGCTCCTCCGGGAGGCGGAGGGCTACGGGGTGACGGAGACCGACGGCCTGGGCCAGGGGGTCCAGAGCATTTTGGAGACGGGGCTGGACCAGGCAGGGAGCCTGCTCCGGCACAGCTTCCAGACCGGGCTGAAGCTGCTGGCGGTGGTCCTGCTGTGCGGTCTGGCGGAGAGCGCCGCGCTGGACGGGAAGGCGGGCGGCCTGAAGGCGGTGGAGGTGGCGGGGGCCCTGGCGGTGACCGCCCTGACGGTGAGCGACATGAACGCCATGATCGGTCTGGGCCGGGAGACGATCCAGCAGATGGACGCCTTTGCCGGCCTTCTTCTGCCCGCCATGGCCACCCTCACCGCCGCCACCGGCGGCGTCACCGGGGCGGCGGTGCGGCAGGGGGTGACGGTGCTCTTCTCCGATCTGCTCATCACCGCCATCGACCGGCTGCTGGTCCCGCTGCTGTACGCCTATGTGGCCGCCTGCTGCGCCCAGGCCGCCCTGGGCAACGAGGGGCTGAAGAAGCTCTCCGCCCTCATCAAGGGGGCCATCACCTTCCTGCTCACCGCGGGGCTTCTGGTGTTCGTGGGGTACTTAGCGGCCAGCGGGGCCATCGCCGGGTCGGCGGACGCGGCGGCGGTGAAGGCGGCCAAGCTGGCCATCTCCCGGGCGGTGCCGGTGGTGGGGGGCATCCTCTCCGACGCGGCGGAGACCGTCCTGGCCGGGGCGGGGGTGCTCCGAGGGACGGTGGGGGTGGTGGGCACCCTGGTGGTGCTGGCCATCTGCATCGTGCCCTTTCTCCAGCTGGCGTTTCACTATCTGACCTACAAGGGGGCGGCGGTTTTGACAGGCACAGTGGCGGGCAGCGGGCTGAGCCGTCTCATGGACGAGATCGGCGGGGCCTTCGGGCTGATCCTGGGGATGACGGGGAGCTGCGCCCTGATCCTTCTGTTCAGCATTGTGTCCGCGGTCTCGGCGGTGGCCTCGCCATGATGGAGCTGCTGCGCGCCTGGCTCACCGGGATCACCGCCGCCGCCATCCTGTGCGCCCTGGCCAACAGCCTGATGCCCGAGGGGGCGGTGCGGCGGGTGGGGAAGCTGGCCTGCGGGCTGTTGATGCTCTCGGCCGTTCTCCGTCCCCTGGTGGAGGTGGAGGCCCTCTCCCCCGGGGACCTGCTGAAAGACTATCAGGCCCGGGCCGCCGTCCAGGCTCAGACCCTGGAGGAGGAGCGGAACGCGGCGCTGAAATCCGTCATAGAGCAGGAATTTGCCGCATATATTGTGGACAAGGCGGCCCAGATGGGGGCGGTATGCACCGCCCAGGTCACCTGCCAGCTGGGGGAGGACGGCGTCTTTCTCCCCCGGTCCGCCGCACTCCAGGGCAGCTTTACTCCCCGGCAGAAGGAGGACATGGCCTGCATTCTGGAGGAGGAGCTGGCCATCCCCCGGGCGCGGCAGAGCTTTCCAACCAAGGAGGAGGGATTCCAGTGAAATTGTCCTGGCTCAAGGGATTGTCCCCCGCAGCTAAAAAGCTGTTGGGCCGCTACCAATATGTTCTGCTGGTGCTGGCGGCGGGCGTTTTGCTCCTGCTGCTGCCTCTGGGGGGCGGGGGAGAGGACAAGAGCGCCCAGACTCCGGCACAGCTCCAGGAGGAGTTCGATCTGGAGGCCTTTGAGAACCGGCTGGCGGAGGCCCTGTCCCAGATCCAGGGGGCCGGAGAGGCCCAGGTAGTACTGACCTTAAAGAGCGGCAGCCGGCAGGTGCTGGCTCAGGACACCCAGCGGGGGGCGGATGGGGACTCCAGCTCCGCCACCGTCACCCTGGGCCGGGGCTCGGGCAGCCAGGAGGTGGTCCCCCTCCAGACCCTGGCCCCCCAGTTTCAGGGGGCCCTGGTGGTCTGTCCCGGGGGAGGGGACCCGGAGGTGTGCCTCCAGATCGTCCAGGCGGTCTCCGCCCTCACCGGCCTGGGCAGCGACCGGATCTCCGTGTGCCCCAGCGGCTAGCAGGCTGGCTCTGTATGAATGAAAACGCAGCATAAAATTTGATGTTAGGGAGGAATCGGGACATGAAGACGAAAGGCAAGGGACTCTCTCAGCTCTGGAAGCGCAACGCGGTGGTGGCGGCCATCGCCCTGTTCGTGTGCGCGGCGGTCTATCTGAACTGGAGCTATGAGCAGGAGGCGGCGGGCAAGACCCTGGGGGAGTCCACTCTGGTGGGCAAGGAGGATCCCCTGCTGGGTGGAACCTCCGGCAGCTCCTCGGGCGGAACCGAGGACGAGAGCCAGACGGAGGGGGAGGCTCAGTCGGAGGCCGAGGCCAGCCAGACCGGCGAGACCTCCGGAGACTACTTCTCCACCGCCCGGCTCAACCGGCAGCAGTCCCGGGACAGCGCCCTGGCCTTACTTCAGGACGCCGCTGGGGAGGATGCGGACCAGACCTTGAAGGATGAGGCCAACGCCAGCATCCAGGCCATGGCCGACTATACCGTCACCGAGGCCCAGATCGAAAACCTGGTCATCGCCAAGGGGTACGCCGACTGCGTGGCCTTCATCGGGGAGAACGCCCTGAGCCTGGCGGTGGCCGCCCCGGAGGGGGGCCTCACCGACACGGACACTGCCCGGATCGTGGATGTGGTCCATCAGACCACCGGCTTTACCGCCGACCAGGTCAAAATCATCGCCGTGGAGCCCCAGGCGTGACTGACCGGCCGCCGCCCGGCGGGAAAACTTTCCAGGAAAGCATTCGATTTTGAAACCAGTATCAGTTGTCAAAAACACTCCGGCGTGTTACAATAAAGGCAAGAATTTCTTGGGGCGCTCCCCGGCCCGCCGGGAGGCGCGCCCCGGAAGTCAACGAGAAGGAGTGTGACCATCCGTGGGTGAGAACAAGGAGTATGTCTCCCGCTCTGACGAGCTGGGCAACATCCATATTTCTGAGGAAGTGCTGGCCGGCATCGCCGCCGCCGCCGCTCTGGAGGTGGAGGGGGTCAGCGGCCTGGCCGCCAATCTGGGCAGCGACATCGCCGAGCTGCTGGGCAAGAAAAATCTGGCCAAGGGCGTCCGCGTCCAGATGGAGGACGAAAAGGTGACCGTGGACCTGTCTATTCTCATGGCTTATGGACACACCATTCCCGAGGTGGGCCGCGCCGTGCAGGACGGCGTGAAAAACGCGGTGGAGTCTATGACCGGTCTGGAGATCGCGGCGGTGAATGTAAACGTGGGCGGCGTCACCTTCCCCCCGGCGGGCAAGGTATAATCCGGATCACATGGAACCCATGGAGGCGGCGCTGTGCGCCGCCTCCAGTTTGTCATAAAACCCGTGCAGAATCAAATCCGCCCGAGACAGGTCGGGGGAGTTCGAGGGGGCAGCGGCCCGCCTCGAGTGGGATCGAATGCCCTGAATGCCTTGCATGGCAAGGCGTTCAGCGAGCGCAGCGAGGACTTTTCCGCCGCGCAGCGGTGGGAAAGTATTGGCATTTTTCAGGCTGTCAGAAAAGTCCTTGGACTTTTTTGACAGCCTGAGAGGCGGCGCTGTGCGCCGCCTCTTTTCCTTTTTCCGGAAGTCAAAGCCGGCGCTCCCCAAAAATTCCAGGAAAGCCGCCCGCGTAATTGTGAATAAATCTTGACATGACCCCAAGTTGCCTTTAAAATAATCGATAGGACAAAAATTGAAAAACTTGGGGGATGTTTTTCAGTTGTCGCAAGGATGGTGGGCCACCGCGGCACAGCACGCCTTGCGGCTCCTTTTATGCTGTCTGACCCGGCGGGAAGGTCCCGCCCGCCGGTGTGAAACCATATTCCCGCGGCACAGGCCGCGCCGGGGAGCGGGGCGTCCCCAACCAACTTTTGTATTTTTGGAGGTGTAAGCATCCCACATGGAGTATATCATCGGAGCTGTCATCGGCCTTCTGGTGGGTGCTGTGCTGGTGTACGTGTTCGGCGTTCTGCGGGAGCGGAAGCAGGCGGAGGAGGATCTGAACTCCGCCCGAAACCAGGCCAAGCAGATCGTCAACGAGGCGTATAAGAGCGCAGAGAACAAGAAGCGGGAGGCCATGGTCGAGGCCAAGGAGGAGATCCTGAAGGCCCGCAACGAGTACGAACAGGAAGAGAAAGAGCGCCGCGCCGACCTGCAGAAGCAGGAGCGCCGGCTGCAGCAGAAGGAAGAGAACCTGGACCGCAAGACGGAGAACATGGAGAAGAAGGAAGAGCATCTGTCCAACCGTCTCGCCAAGCTGGAGGCCACCCAGGCGGAGGCCGAACAGCTCAAGCAGGAGCAGGTGGCCAAGCTGGAGGAGATCTCCGGCTTTACCGCCGAGGAGGCCAAGGCCTACCTGCTTGACCAGCTGGAGGCCGACGTGACCCACGAGTCCGCCATGAAGATCAAGGAGATCGAGGCCCGGTTCAAGGACGAGGCGGACACCAAGGCCCGGGAGATCATCTCTCTGGCCATCCAGCGCTGCGCCGCCGACCATGTGGCCGAGGCCACGGTGTCTGTGGTCCCCCTGCCCAACGACGAGATGAAGGGCCGCATCATCGGCCGCGAGGGCCGCAACATCCGCACCCTGGAGACCCTGACCGGGGTGGACCTGATCATCGACGACACGCCGGAGGCCATCACCGTCTCCTGCTTCGAGCCGGTCCGCC
>OGHJ01002281.1_pt1 | contig 16823 bp, 26 predicted proteins | sample 1571351 | NCBI WGS metagenome assembly OGHJ01 (sample SAMEA2582037, study PRJEB24529) | metagenome | biome: Human gut stool | place: China | collected 2011 | reverse complement strand
GCAGGTCTCGACGGCCAGCAAAACGCTTGAATGTCAGTATCTTTTCTTTCGGAAATTTCGGTTCAATCATTGGTTGACCTCCATGTGCAGCTCGCCCATCTTCTCGGGGAGGTCGATGCGGCGGAGCGTCATGTTGAAGCTGACGAAAAAATGCAGCACATCGTCCTGAACCTCCCAGCTCATGGATGTGCCGTGGAGCTTGTCTCCGCCGGGCAGAGTGATGAACTCCAGCGCCTGCCATAGCTGCCACGCAATGGACTGCATGATAGCGTTGTCCTTTTCGTCCTCGGGGAAGAAGTGGACGTCGAAGGGGCTTTTCAGCAGAAAACGGTCCTTGCCCAGCGGGGAAGGCGTGGCCTTCATCGGGAGAATGAAAAAGCAGGGTGTTTGAAAGCCCTGCTCAATATCATTCTGGTAGATGCGGTATCCGGGGCCGAAAGCGTCTCGCAGGGCTTTGGCGATGCCCTTCACGATGTCATTTTCCATGGAATGCCTCCTTCAGGGCCTCGTCTACGCTCTTCTGGACGGCCTTCGGGTATTTTTCGGCGATCTCATCCGCTGAGGTGCGCAGCATGAACTTGCCGTTCACCCAGCTGGCTTTCAGCCGCTTGCCCAGTGCAGGCACATATCGGCCCGGCGTCTGGCGGTGGCCGTACTCAACATAAGAGGAGTATTCCTCAGGATTCTCGGCAGTGATAATATGGTCAGCTCCGGCCTTTTCGTGAGAAACGCGCCATGCCCGCCGGAGGGTGCCGCCGCTGTAGCCGACCCAGTATGCTTGAAAAATCTCACCGTTTCGAGTGTACGTGAATTTTTTCTTCTTTACGGTTCGATTGTATTCAGTGAATGTCCCGTCTTTCTTTTTGCGTTTCACAGTCTGAACGACCGGAACTATTTCAACCGATTCAATCATTGGTCCGTCAAATGTAGGCGCTTTGCCCACCGGCGTTCGCTTCTTCAGCTTGCTCAGCAGGGCGGCAGCGGCCTCGCCGCTTTTCTCGTCGATGATGGCGTCCAGCTTACCGTCCAGCAGTTCTTGGAGTTGCGCGTCCACTTTTGCCAACGCGCTGTAATCGCACCCGCCCTTCATGCATACCTCTCTGCCAGCTCGAGCGGGATCTCCTGATGGGTCGGGTAGACCGCCGCCGGGCCGGACGACTTATAATGGAATGCGCGCGGAATCTCACCGGGCCGCAGGACGTCGATGCGGCTGCCCGGCGGGATGACCAGCTCCGGGGAGATGAACAGCTTGACGCTCTGGCTGCCCGCCGCCACGATGTCGCCGCTGGCGGTGGTCGAAGAAGAGAAGGACAGCCGGCAGGGCTGGTCTGCGTAGAGCACCTTGCTTTCAAAGCGGGTCAGGCAGTCGTCAGACTCTGCTTTCTGCTGGACGTAGACGGTGCAGGTGTCGGAATAAAATCGTTCCAACGCCGCACGGGCCGCAGAAAAGGTCTTTCCGAGGTTTACCATACCAGCCTCCGGTGCCGATAGATCTCGGCCATGTCGCAGTGGGTCAGCGCGTTGATGAGGGCATCGAGGCGCTGTTCCGGCGTGGTGCAGCCGTCCGTGGAGAAGGAAACCGTGGTGTCGCCCAGCTTGATGTCCTTCGCCTCGGCAGAGGCTTCAAAGCCGTCCAGCTGGCCGCAGCACTTCTTCATCCGAAGATACTCGCCGGCGGTCATCCGCTCGGCCAGCGGAATCAGCGCCTGCGGCAGCTCATCGAGGTTGGTGAGGTCAAGCAGGGTGCTTTCCGTGGAGCGTTTTACCAGCGACAGCCACGGGTCAGTCTCATCAACGGACTCGAACCCGAGAGCGTGGAGCAGCTTGATGACGTTTTCCAGCATGGTGTGCCTCCTTATGCCGGGGTGATCTCGAACCAGCCCTTGGTCTTGGGGTTATCGCCCTCTGCGGGCTCCATCTTGACATAGCCGACGCCGGACTTGGCATAATAGCTCTTATCCTTGTTCACGGCGGTGTCGGTGGAGGCGGCTGCAGTGCCGGTGATGATGCCGACGGCCTTGGTGGCGTCGGTCATGGCAGCGACGTAGTACTTGCGGCTGTAGATGGTGTTGCGGCGGATGTTCTCCTCGCGCTGCTGCTCCACCTCGGTGCCTTTCTTGTTGAAGAGAGTGACGGCCTTCTTGGTGGCGATGACCACCTTGCCGCTGGCGGCATCCTTCTTGGTGTAGAGGTTGATGCCGCCCACCGTGCCGATGTAGCCCTGCTTGGCGAAGGACTCCACATATTTCAGGTCATCCTTGAGGGCCTTGCGCAGCTTTGCCATCTCGGCAGGGTTGACGAAGCCGAAGATGCTCACGCCTTCCAGATCTTCGAGGTTCAGCATGGCAGCGGCGTCCACGAAGGCGTCAAAGCCCAGCGCAGGGGTCACGAGGGTAAGAGTAGCATCATTGAACGCGGTGTAGATGTCGGCGTTCTGGGTGTTGAACAGGTCAACGCCTGCATGGCGGGTGCCAGTGGTGACGACCATCGGGTCGGTCATGGCATCCTCATCGAAATAGGAGAAGCGGTTCTGCGCCAGCAGGATCTTGTAAATCTTCTCGGTGAAGTCGGCCTCGATGGCCTTGGTGTTGCCCTCGCCCTTGGTCAGCTTCTCGGTGCCGTCGGTGGCCTTGTAGACGTGGACCTTGTAGTCCATGCCTGCTGTGCCGGTCAGGGAGTTATCGACGGTGCAGAACTGCACAAGGTCGAGGTGGGAGTTGTACTGGTCTTCGATCTCGTTGGCGAGAAAGAAATTGTCGTAGGTTTTGTTGGGCATCAGGTAACACCTCCGTTGTAAAGAGCCCGGTACTCCTCAGGGTAGTTGATGGAGTAGGTGTGTCGTTCGGTGGCGTTCATGCCGCGCAGCCGCTCAAGGGTCATGCCGTTGATGCCGGGAGGGTCGCCCTTCTCGGCAGGCTTTGCGCCCTTGAAGCTGCCTGTAGCAGCTTTCTCGAAGAGGAACGCCGTCTCTTCGTTTTCGGCCAGCTTCTGGACCTCGTCCGCAAGGCCCTTCACGGTGCCGTCGTCGGCAAGCTCTGCCTTGCTGATAAAGTCAGCCAGCAGGGCCTTGCAGGCGGTGTTGTTCTTGGCCTTGGCACCGGTCAGCGCCAGTTCCACGGCGTTGCTGATCTTCAGCGCCTTGAGCTGGGCGGCATAGTCGGCGTCTTTCTGCTTGTTGTCGGCCTGAAGCTGGGTGATCTGGGCCTGAAGGGCAGCGGCGTCCACCTTTTTCAGCTCTTCCAGCTGCTTGTCCCGCTCGGAGAGGGCAGTGCGGGCAGCTTTCAGCTCGGTGTTGACCTCATTGAAACGGCTCTTGGTCACGAAATCGCCGTTCAGGCCGTCCATGACCTTGTCTGCCTGCTCTTCGGTCAGACCCATTGCCAGCAGGTCTTCTTTCTTCATGTCATTCACCTCGTTTGTTGAGTCCTGTGTTTACCGTGGGTAGGAGCCACGACTTGCCCCGCTATGTTTACCGTCTGTGGCGGGAAAGACGATGGTGCCGCTTGCAGGAATCGAACCCGCGTCCGCTGATTACAAATCAGCAGCTCTGCCATTGAGCGAAAACGGCACGAAAAAGCGCCCTCGCCCGGAGGCAAAGACGCTTGCATGATTCAGTTTTTCTTGCTAACGAGCGATTTCAGCCACTCTTTCAAGTCAGAGAATGTCTTGCAAAGAATGGAGACCGTAATGACCAGCGCTGCGAAAGTCCAGCAGTACGCAAAGAAATAGAAAACGACAGGATGCAGCGCCATGAGCCAGAATGTGAAAAGTTTTATGTTGTCCTCCTAAAAATGGGCAAAAGAAAACCACGGTGCGGTGTGCATCGTGGTGAATGAATTATTCAATGCGGGGCGGCAGCTGGCCGATTCTTTTCAACGTGTCATAGTAGTTGCGGGAAAGCGACTGCTGAAGGACTGCAACGTCAAATCCATCATATAAAGAGTCGCAAATGTCATCGTATTTGTGATCGATGGGATGCTCCGTCAACCATTTCTGCATTTTGGAGACCTCGGACTCTGAGTATGCCTCAGCGGTAGAATTTAATGCCATGTGCTTCCAACTCCTTCAGGCTGCTCTCGACCAGCCCTGCCGCTCTGGTGAGTAAATCGGCGTCTGAGAGCTTTTTGCGCGGTGTATCAGCCATCACCAAAATCTGCTCATACAGCATTTTGATGATTTTATCAGCAGCGGCAAAATCGTAGGTCGAGGTCTTTTCAATCGCAAAAATATGACCGCTATGCCCAAGGGCGGTCATAAGTTTCAGATTCTCGTTTTTGATAAAACTTTTTAAGTCACCGTGCGAGAAAATGCCACTTGCCGGGTGCGTATGTATGACGATATACGGGGTATCAAAGTTGGGCAGCTTAACAGAGTGTCCCCTCTGCGTTGCCGGTAATATTACCAGTTAGCGGCTGCATATCCAAATCGAACACTCTGCCAACCTCGACGCCGAGGGGCTGCTTGGACGCTTCCATCAGCAGCCGTTTGTGCGCATTTTGGAGCTGGCGCTGTTTGGCAGCGTCCAGAGTGTCGCAGTTAAAAGCTTTGACTTTTGCTATTGCCTGCATTGTAACAGGTTCCGGCTCGAGATTCAAGCTCTGGAAGGTGGAAACATCGGTTTTCTGTCTACCTTTCCACTCCAGCCACTTCGTTCCCGCAGACACATAATACTTTTCGCCATCCTCCCCGCGTGCAATGCGCAGTCCGTCGGCGAAGTCCTCCGGGATGACGGGTGCGGTGGTGCAGCGGCAGCGGGGATGGAAAGGCGGCACGGTGACGCCCGGCTCATACTGGGCAAGAGGTATCTCTTTGCCGTCCAGCTGGCCGCAGATGCTGCAGGTGCTGCCGTCTAGAGTGCCGATGATCTCCACCTTCTCGACGCCCAAGTCCTTGAAGCCCTGCTTCTCGGCGAGGGCGCTGTAGTAGGCCGTCTCGGTGTAAACCAACCGCCCTGCCTTGTAGCGGTCAACGTCGAACTGTTTGGCGATAGCGTCGGTGAGCTGGGTCGGGGAGTCGCCCCGCAGCAGACCCTGCGTCAGGCCCTTATGGACGGCCTGCACGAGGGCGTTCTTATTCGTCCAGCAGCGGTCGCGGAATGTGCGGTCGTCCGTCGTCCATGCCTTGGAGGTAAGGGCGTCCAGCTGGGTCTTGTCGAGGGAGACGGTTTTGAACTTCACGTCGAGGCCCTTGGTGGTTTCTCTCAGGGCGCCGGTGTAGGCGTCGGCTGCCGCCCGGCGTACAGCCTCTGTGAGCTGTGTTTCCTGCCCGGCATACAGTTCCTCTATCTGCTGGCGAATCTGCGTCTCCACGGCTTCCAGCCGGGAAATGTGGACTCTGGCGGAGGCGTTGCGCAGCTGGCGCTGCCACGTCTCATCCAGTCCGGCCTTCTGGGCTGTCTCTATGTACTTCGCCACGTCCCAGCGGAACTCTTCAAGCTCCTTCGTGCTCAGCAGACGCCGGGACTCGATGAGAGAAACACCGTTGTCGTCAGCGAAGCGGGCGCACCAGCTGTCCAGCTCTTTGCGGGTCTGGTACAGAGCCTGCCGGTACAACGCTTCTATTTCCCGGAGTGCAGCCTGTGCGGTCTTGTAGGTGCTGCGTTCCAGCAGGGAGAAGCGCCCCCGCCAGTATTCAGAGTTCTTCACGGCGGGTCACGCTCCCTGTTATGTATTGAAGGTAGTGGGTGTATAGCTGTCCTGAGCCTGTGCGGCCTTTTCTTCCGCCAGACGGGCAAGCTCGGTCTGGGCGTCCGTTACCCACGGATGCTGCTCAACGATGGTCCGGTTGGAGAGCAGCCCCACCGAGTTGCGGCAGTTGGTGATGCTCTCCGTCTCGTTGATGAGCATATCGCGGTTGAACACGATGGTGACAGGGACATCCTCGAAATCGCCCTTGCCCTGGTTGACGAGGTCTTTGTTGATGAACCAGAGCAGGTCTTCGAAGGCGGCCTGAAATTCGGTCTCCATGCCGTTTGCATCGAGGTCGATGTCAGCGTACATACTCTGGATGTTCATCTGGTTGGGATTACCGGAGAGACGGTCATCCTTGGCGTCATAGCTCTTGGCGTTCTCGATGAGGGCCTTTTTCAGCAGGTCGAGGATGGCTTTGTAGTTGTCGGAGTTGACCTCGACGGTCAGTTTTTCCACACCGCCATCATCCCGCACCTTGACCGCGCCGTAGGCCGAGAGGTTTTCCCGGAACTTCCCCAGGTCCTCACCGTCGTAGTTGCGCAGGATGAGGATGGTGTTCCGGGCGTCCTCCTGCATATTGTTCGTGAAGTCGGAGAGCAGGGTGTTGATGGCGTCCTGCAGGCACTTGACCCGCTGGATGAGCGGGAGCTCCTGCTTGTTGTACTTGAAGGGGATGAGCGGGATGCGCTCCCAATTATAGCCGGTGTCAGGCCCATCCGGCCCGGGACCGGTAAAATATGTTTCGTACTCTCCGGCAGCAGTGTCCGGCAGCAGCATATCGTTCTGAAAGATGTAGCGGTGGATGCCGTCCTTTCTGAACAACTCCACCTTTTCGACGGTCTCTTTTGTGTAGCCGTTCCAGATCTCCTGCGTGTAGAGCCGGGCGGCGCAGTCCAGCCGGGTATGGTCATCGTCAGCCCAGAAGGGCAGCACCTCGTATCCGGAAAAACGCTTGAATGCCAGCTGGCCGTCTTCGCCATAGTAGGGGTAAAGCCAGGCCAGACCGTTGTTCAGTGCGTCTTCGGCCAGATATTTCAGCTGCCGGAAGAAGCCGCGGTTGAAGTATCCCGCCAGCAGGTCGGAATAGGTCTGGTCTTCGCAGCTCACCGTGAAAGGCTTGCCCACAAAGTAATTCACCTTCTGGTCAACGGCCTTCGCGTACTGGTTGTCGATGAGCTTGTTATTGGGCAGGTTCTCCACCGGCACAAGCTTGCCGTCCCGCCCGATGGCCAACCGCTGGCGGTTCAGAATTTCGTGTCGCCCTTTGTAGTAGTCGGAGCCTTTTATCTGTGTCCCGCGCCGGGGGCTGGCTTTCCATTCCTTGATCTCAGCGGCGAATTGGTTCTCCGTCATACAGGTGGCACGCTGGACGATGAGACGGTTGATCTTCTCCATCACGCCGTTCACGATAAGATTCATGGATGTACCTCTCAGTCAAAGCTGTATGTCGGTCCGCGCTGGATGTCCTCCATCGCGTATCGCATGGCGTCCATCAGGTGGTTGAAGTCGTCGATGGGTTTTCCGGTCTTGTTGCCGAACTTATCCTTGGCCCATGTGTAGTTGGAAATTTCGGTCAGGAAATTCACGCAGCGGGGATGTACCACGATACGGAAGTTCTGGATGTACTGGATGCCGCTGCGGATGGAGTCTGGGCCTTTGCCCGCCGGGCAGATGCGGCGAAGACCCTCTTCCCGCAGCTCGTCGAGGCTCTTCGGCTCGGCGCTGTCGCCCCGGATGCGCTCCTTGGCGTATCCCATGCCGTAAATGCGCTGGTAGATGGCCCGGTTGGTCAACCCGCGTTCATAAAGCTCATCGAACACCCAAATGGTCATCTCCTTTTCGCTCACCAGCCCGCAGAAGAATGCGGTCGGGTCGTTGGTGTAACCGAAATCAAGGCCGAACGCACTCTTGACGTCCGGCCTTGCCGCTATGATGGTCTTTTCGAAGGCTTCCTCCACCCAGTTTTCGAACACCAAACCGTCCACGATGCCCCATTCGCCCAGACCGGCGACGCTGTAGCGGCGGGGGTTCTGAACCTTCATCCGCTCAAACACCCGGCGGTCGGCATCGTCGAGCCATTCGTTGCAGGTGTAGTTCGTGGTCAGCGCCAACGTATCGGGGTCGGGGGTGTCAAAAAAGCGGGCTTTGAGCCAGTGGTGCTCGTTCCACGGGTTGAAGGTCAGTGTGACCTGTTTGAACAATCCCGTTTCAGGCGGGATAGCGCCACGGATAGATTCGTCTATCATATTGAAATCGGCTTCAGAGCTGATTTCATATGCCTCCTCTATCCACGCCCAGCACAGATACCCGTGCTCGGCCGCGATGGACGTGACCTTGAGCGGGTCATCCAGACCCCGAAACAGAATCTTCTGTCCAGTGGGCTTGTAGGTCAGTTCAAGGGGGCTTTCCTTCACGTCCCAGAATGCCTGCACACCGAGGCGGCTGATAGCCCATTTCAGGTCGGTGAAACAGGAGTCGTGCAGGGTGCGGTACACCTTGCGGATGACCAGCAGGTTCGCCTGCGGGTATCTCATCAGGTTGACGATGTACCACAGCGCGGTGGTCTTGGACTTCTTCGAGGCACGAGAGCCTTTGCAGACCCGATAGCGGCCTTTGAACCGCCAGAAGGTGCCGTAGCCCTGGCCGACGATGTCCGGCAGGTGGAGCTGGCTTGCGCGGGGGTCAGTCAACAAGCTGTTCATCGCCGGAGATCACCACCGGAATCGGCCCGCCCAGTTCTACGTTGTCCTTAAACATCCCGTAGCGCTTGCCGATGAGCTCGGCAGCTTTCAGGCGATCTCTCGCGGAGACATCGATGTCCTCGATCTCCTGCATCCCGTCGCCGCACAGCACGAGGGTCTGTTCCTTGTGCTCGCCCCGCATGACCGAGGTGAGATATTCCAGAACCTCCTGTGCGTTGGCGGTCTTTTTAGAGTGGAGCTGGGCAAGGCGGTCGTCGATGTAGGCTCTCATCTCAGGATTGAATTTGCCTGAGGGTTTTTGAGGGTTTCCTTCATTGAGCCATTTGCAGGCATTTCGAGCGGTTTTAGGCGAATACCCTGCACGGAGAGCCGCTTTGGTAGCGTCGCTGTCCACAAGGTATTCGTCACAAAAGCGCTTCTGTCGGTCGTTCAAGGTATCCACCACCTCTCCTGCACAAAAATGGAGCAGCCGGGAGGGTGCGGCCCTCCGTCCGTCTGGTCACGCCAGCTCTCTCGCGGCTGAGCTACGGCTGCATAAAAAATCCCCGCACATTTCTGTGCAGGGAAGAAAATCTTTGAAGCAGCCTCAGAAAGCTCAAGAAGGAGAAAAATGCCTGTCAAGCAGCAAAAAGTCCAAAGGAGCAATTCATCATGATGGAGGAAAAGTTTCGGAGGCTGCGTATGCAAAACCCGCAGGATGATAAATTCGTCCTGCGGGTTTTGACAATAATATTATAGCATGAAATTTTGGCTTTTTAATGCAAGGGTTTGAAATTTTTTATATTGCTAGACAGCGAAATTTTACCGGCCGTGCATTGATTGAGAGAAAATTCGCTATGAAGAGTGTTGTTGAGAACTTTGATATACAAATTTGATGGAACATTTTGAAGCGCACACGGTGCATAAAGTGTGTTGTATAAATCGTCTATTTGCCTGTTTAACTCGGCATCCATGACAAAACCTCCTAATTAGATTATATGCTCAAGATTGAAAACGGTTGATGACAGCCTTCCCGTTTTGAGATTCAATGATTTTGACAGAATCAGAATTAGAAAGAGATAAAAGATATGCATGATGGACACTCAAAATTTTATCTTGCAAGCAATCGTCTGACTCCATTTCTTCGATTTTTAAGCCAATGCTACGGCAAAAATCAATATTAAAGTGTCTGTCATGGGTTTTAGAATGATCATGCTCATTTAGCTGCTGGGCGATGTTGTTGACGATAGCTGCTTCAGCAGGAATGTTACTGTCATACATACAGCTACCAAGCCAAACTTTTATTAAATCACTTGAAAGATTAATGGCATCCAACGCGGTCTTTAAGAACGCGGCAGGATATTGCTGCAATTTTATTGCCCAATATTGGGCATTTTCAGGGTGCAAGGCTAAATCTGCTTTGGCTTCTTCGAATTCAGCCTTAATATTATATGCAGGAATTCCATTAAATTGGGGATCTATTGGACCAAGGCTAGATTGCTTTCCCATAATAATAATTTTAGCAGCGCAGGCAAGCATCGTGCCGGCAGACATGGAAATTTGAGGAACGATGGCACGAATATCATTATAAAATTTGCTACGAAGATAATTGACAATAGCTTCTGCCGCAACAGGAGAGCCTCCGGGAGTGTGTAGAATCAAATCTAACCCTTTTGAACAGTCCATTCCCTTTAATGCGTTCATAAAGCCTGTCATGTCTGAATCGTTTATATCAGTGCCGACAGCTTGACGGGTCAAAAAAGCGGAATAATATGCAATAGTATTTCGACCAGTGTAGTCGGAAAGAGATTTTAAGTATTGGCGACGAACAATATCGACTGGAGAAGGGGTATCGCCTAATTCTCGCAAAATGTCATCCCATCCGGCCATAATCAACATCCTTTCAACATATAATTCCGAGTCAATAATACCATCAGATTGAAGATACTGCAATACTTGAAATGAAATTGTTTTATAATAAACCAAAGTGATGAGCGGTCAACCGTATAAAATCTCCATGCCATTGGGCGACAAGTGGATCACTATAGCCTAATTTTGTGGCAGCGCCCGATACCGTATACGATTTTTCCCAGAATACCATCCGAATCATTTGCATCCGTTCTTTACTATTTTTCAGTGTGCGCGTGTCTGCGATAGCATGTTGTACAGCATCCATTTCACGGAGATTGATAGCCGGAAGTTCTCGAAGGGCAGCGTTAGAAGTGGGGTCGGAATGATTTCCATTGACATGAGATGCGATGCTTAGACAGGGGGAAAGGCTTACTTCATGTAATTCTTTTTGCTTTGCACAGAGAAGCGGGTAGCGCCGAATCATTCCTTTGACGTATCCCCACCAATCATAACGGGGTTGACTCATTTATTTCACCTTTCTTCAAATTTAGTTTAAGACTATGTAGTTCAGTTATCTTTTGGAAAGTCTCCTTTCTTTTTTAGCTTCCTCCGCCCAGCATTTTTGAGAAAATCGTTCCCGCTGGGTTCCGTGCGGTCAACCCGGATCTTCCGTCCGCTGCCGGTTGGATGCAGTTTGCGGTACTCTTCCACGGACTTGCACCCTTGTGCCTCGGCCTCCGCCAGCGCCTTGCGGACATACACCCAGCTGTAGGCACCGAGGTCGGCGCACCTGCCGATGACGGCCAGCACCAACTCTTCTCCCAGCCGGTCAGCGTATCCGGTCAGTTGGGTTTTCCCTTGGGCGCTGAGCTTGCAGATGCGCTGCTCGAACTCCATGACCACGGGAGAGGTCGTCTTCGTCGGAGTCGGCTCGGGCGTCGCACGCGCAGACGACGACTGTCTTGTTTTCTTTGTTATCTTTGTTAAGTCTTGGTTAGGAGCTGGTTGATTGCTGGTTGATTGCTTGGTTGAACCAATAATTTCAGCGTAATTATTTATCGTGATAACGCTGTATCTTGGCCCTGCTTTGCTGGTTATGCAGTTGGTTGACTGCAAATGCATAAGTGCTGTCCGAACGGATTGTTCAGACATTCTGAGCTGTTTTGCCAGTTTTGCACGGCTCGTGACCAGCTCTCCGGGATGGATGGTGATGCCCTGCCACTGCTTTCCCTGCCAGTTGGCCGTAAGCAGCAAGTGGATGAACAGCCGGGCAGTGTTGGGCTCCGAATACCATTCCCAGTCGGTCAGGCCGCGCGGGATGGCAACGAAGCCGCGAGAAGGGTCAATGCCCACGGCCTGGCCTCCTTTCGAATGGAATGCCCGTATCGCCAGATAGCACAGCGGCAGCGGTCAGAAGGGGAGGTCGTCACTGTCATCAATGATGGAAAAGCCATCAGGATTGTACGCTTCTGCGTCGGGGACAGCGACCGGCTGACCGTCGGGTGATTTGCGCTCGGCGCGATAGCTCTGGCTGGCAAAACTGGTCTGTTGGGCCTGCGGAGCGCTCTGTGCGGCCTTTGCTTCCTGAACATGATTTGCTGTCTGCTAGTCAAAATCCTTCACGACAGCCCGCTCTGCGGCCTTACTGCCGCAGAAGCTCACGTTACTGGCGACGACCTCAACTTTGGTGCGGTTGTTGCCGTTCTTGTCCTGGTACGAGGTCATCTGCAAGCTGCCTTCGACTGCGATCATGCTGCCCTTCTGGAAATACTTACAGACGAACTCGGCAGTCTGCCGCCATGCGGCAATGTCAATAAAATCGGCCTTTCGTTCCTCGCCCTGACGAACATAGCTGCGGTCGCAGGCGATACGGAAACGGCACACGCTGGTGCCCTGCGTGGTGGTCTTGAGTTCCGGGTCCGCCACAATGCGGCCCATGATGGCTACAACGTTAAGCATGTGTCAATCCTCCATCGGGGCTTCGTAAGATTCACAATCAACATTTGCACCCATGAGGACCTCCGGGCACTCCGCGCGGGCAAAATAAGCGGCTGCGCGATACTTGAGCATCATCTCGGTCATCTTGGGCCAGAAGCTGTTGGGCTTGTCCCACCACCCGGAGTCCTTTGCCATTTTAACCGTGACCTTCGGCCCCTCGATTTTCTCACCGGTGACCTTGTCCACACCGATCAGGCGGCATCCCCAGTTGTCCTTGCCTTCCTCGCCCTCCATGCGGTAGCGGGTGCGACCGGCAAACTGGCCGGAGTTATCAATCAGGGCTTTGCAGCTCTTGCCGCTCCAGGACGGATTCCCCCGCACGACATACAGATTCTGCATGACGAAGGCCGGGTCCATGCCCATTCTGGCTGCCATATTGCAGGCAACGGCACAGGCAGCGACGTTGCCTTTATAGCTCTGCGGAACCATGCCGTCCGGAAGCTGAGCATAGGCTTTCCCCATGCTGCAAGCAAGCTTCCAACTGCTGATTGCGGCGCTCGCGTTGGAATTCTGAATGGTGGTTTCTTCTGAAATTGCCTGGGGGATAGCATTTTCATGCACCTGCGCAGGCTGTTGCTGTTCGACAGTGATTAGTTTGGCAGCGGTATCAGGCATGGTGGATTTCCTCCTCTGTGAATTTGATTTGAATGATATTTGCAAAGCGCTTGATCGCATCCAGATCCGACTTTGTGCAGTGAAACACAATTTTGCGGTCGCGCGGCTCTTCGTGCTCGGTAAAGCTCATAAATTCGCCGTCATTGTATTCGTCAGGGTCAAAGTCGAACTTTTCCATGGGGTCTTTGAAGGACACAGACGGCTTTACAAGGTTTATCACATTCGGATTCTGCTGAGGCCCCTTGTAGTTGTCTGGCAATCCATTGATGACTGCCTCATGTAGCAGGGTACGGTACTCATTCCCGTAACAAAAATCAATGCTTTCGTACGGTTCAGGCATGACCTCCGCGCCGCCCGCTGCGTGGATGATGTCAATATCGCACATCATCCTTCCGACCATCCTGTAAATGTTGTCAATTACGGCTCGGCTGAAAGTATCGTCCATGTGCCCTTTTTCGGCGAACGTCGTGAAAAAGGACACTGCGTGGTTGATCTCGCTTGCGAGGTCATTTCCGGCATTGATGAGCCGGAACGTCATGTGCTGCGGGCCGACATAGTAGTAAATACCCTCGGCCTTGTTGGAAAGGTCTTTGACGCGCTCCCTCTTGGTCATACGCTTCATGCGTTCTTTCTGCATAAATATTCACCTCGAATAAATCAGGTTGCCCAGGGCGTCCTTGACGTCGATCTGGCTGTATTCACCGGTCTGGATCTGCTCATCTGCCCAGTGCTGGGCGTCCACGCTGGCCTTGACCGGCTCGCCCTCAAAGCATTGCACGTCAATGCTGCAGTGCTCTTTGCGGTGTCCGTAGCAATAGTAAAATGCCACGTCATCCATTGTAAAAACCTCCTGTTTGTGATATCTTTGTGGTGATGGAGGTCTGGAATCCCGTCACCTTGTGGTCTGTCCGTGCTGGAACACACTGGCAGGCTGCTTCTTTTTGCGCTTGCGGCGCTGCGGCAGGCTGTCCACCTCACTTCTGGGAATGCGTTCCCGCCGGATGGTGTACTTGACGTGTCAGCTTCCGTCGTGCAGCCAGTGGCTCACTGCACTGGCGAAGCTGCCGGAGCTGGAATACCCCAGCCGTCGGGCGCACATTGCCGCCGTGCCGGATGCTACCAGATCTCCGGTCTTGGCATCCCAGACGGTGTACCACATGACATGGTGGACAGTGTCAGGCATACGTGACCTCCCCGGACTCCTCTTGCAGCATCTCCAGCACGTTGTCCATTTCTTCGGCGCACATCTCCCAGACGTTTGCCCGTGCGGAGTATCCGGCCCGGACAACAATGTCATCTGAGGCTTCGGCTTCTCGCCTGCAGCGTTCGGCAAGCCGCGTGTAGGATTTGACTTTGCCCTCAACGTACTCTTTGGCCGTCATCATGCCCCACGCTCCTGATTCTCCGGGTATTCCGGGTTGCGGGCGTGGGCACGGTTGATCTTGCCGTACTTGCGCCGCTTTGCGGCTCTCTCCCTGTCCTCTGCGGCAAAGCCCAGACGAGCCAGCAGAACAGCGGCCAAAATCAGCGCCAGCGACACCGCAAACAGCGTGCCGGAGATGTATCCAGTGGTCTGCGCGGTGCCCTCTGCGCCCATAGCTGTGCCCATTCCAACGCCGCCAAAAATGACGGCCAGCCAGTAGTAAGTAGTAGATTTTAACTTCATTCCTTCAGATCCTCCTTTGTGTAAACCTTTTCGAGCTTGTAAAAGTCCTTCACCCACGCCATAAACCTGGCACGGGAGATGTCAGGGCAAGGCTCTTTTGTTCCTACGGACGGCTTTGACCACTCCGGGAAAATTCCCGCCTGGATCTGCGCTCTCAAGACCTTTTCGGTCTTTGAGATGTTGTTGTCCCGAAGAATCTGGACGCACTCTGCGATTCCCATGTTCGGCTTCATTATCGTCCACCTCCTTTTTTGTTCTCAGCTGCCGTTTCAGCCGGATATGCTCCAACCGATCCGGCTGCCTTGCATCCCAGCGCTGTTCAAGCCAACGCTTGTTGTAGTGCTTCTTCACGGTGCAGCCTCCACAAACTCGCCATTTTCGAGGGTGTACCAGGCGTTCTCTTTGATAACGGCTCCGTCAACCTTTGCCATTTTGGCCAGCAACATATTGCCGTCATCATCGTACTCGGTCAGCACCAGATAGCAGCCCAGTGCGCCGCACGCCTTACCGCAAGCACCGTTTACAACGGCAATGCTATCTTTGCCGTCTGCTTTTGCGCTGCAATAAGCCCCAGTGGCTGCCGCCGTGCTGGAATTGCCGCTGGAACCCGCCGTGCTGGAATCGCCGCTGGAAAAAGGTTCTTTGCCCTTCACCCGATTAAAAACGGCATTCACTGTAGCTTTTACCAGCCCTGCAAAATTCACCTCACCTTTCACCGTCAGCTCAGTGCAGGCCAGCTTACTGTCCTCTTCGCTTTTATCCACGTTCCCGCCGCACTCGACCTCAAAAAAGCGCGGGCCACCCCTCAACGGGTAGTAGTGCAGCACATCCAGCGGGTTCTCGCAGGCGTGCATACCAGCGTGGCAACAGTCAGCCTCGTCCTCATAGTAGGTCTTACCCACTTCGTACTGCTTGCCACGGCACTGCATATTTTTGTCCATGGCCTTGTAGGCGATGATTTTCTCACTCATGGTGTCCTCCTTACCCTCTTGCGATCACTTCTGCGCCGATCAGCCGCCCCGCCGGGGCGCAGGCACGGTCAAACAGGCTGGTCTGGCCGTTGGTCTGCTGGATCAGCATCACGGTGTTGGTGCTGGGCTTCCACCGCTGGATGTACTCCACGGCTTCATCAAAGCGCTTGCGGGGGATGTTGCCCACGCTGTTCACCCGGAACCAGTCCTGCACGTCGCGGTTGCACTCGCTGTACACCTTTCTGCGCACATGGTTGTCGATGTATGCGGGCGCATCCTCGCCGCCCAGGGCGCTGATCACAGCCCGGCTGATGCTCTTACGCAGTACGCGCTGCTGGTTGTAGTCCACCGTCATGGTGTTCTCCAGCGCCGTGAGCCGCTGCTCCTGTTTCTGGGTGCGGTCGTCCAGCAGGAACAGCGCCTGCATCTCCTTGCTGAGTTTTGGCATCTGCGGAGTACTCAGCTTCTTTTCCATCTCGTTGAACGCCGCAATGTACTTCAGCTTCCATTCCAGCGCTGCCTTGCCGGTAAAACCCATCACCAGCAGGCTAAAGCCGTCCCGGTTCATCAGGTACATGGGGTAAGTCTGACCGTTCTGCTCGTGGGTGTACTCGGTTTTGTAGAACATAGGGGTCTGCTCATTTTTGAGCACACCCGCCGTCATGAGGTTTTCGATGTCCCGCATGACGTTGCGGTGTTCCTTGCCGAAACTCTCGGCGATCTGGCGGCTGGATGCCACCGGCTCGCCGTTCTGGGTGGATAAGATGATCTCGTTCAAAATAAACCTCCTTGTGGTCTGCCCATCCCGTGCTATACTTGAGCGGGAGGGGGTGAAAAAATGAATTCATTGGAACGCTTCAATCAACGCTCAGATGAAGTAGAGCACATTCTGAGCGCCGGCAGGGGAAATGTTAAAAGCCTGTACGACCCGCAAAAGCCAACGCCGTATAAGATCCAGCGGAAAAATTCTGATGATGTAAGAAAACTGCTGGAACAATATGAAGCGGATTTAAAAGAACAGGCGAAAGAAAGCAAGAAAAACCGCAAACTGACTATTATTTCAATCATCGTTGGAATCGTAGCCGCCGTTTTTGGTGGTGCTTCTTTTGTTGTTGCTCTTATAACGCTGCTTTTACAACTGTCGTAATAAGAGAGGCAATCATAAACGCAAATGCAATGCTCTGAAAAACGATTGCCGTTATGATGGTTTTCCGGTATTCTGCATTACGTTCACGATTGATTTTTCTCTGTCGTTCTTCCATGCGAGAAAATGACCGCATGGTCAAAACGATTTGTCGAAGCTGATACTCAACTTCCTTGTCAAGTTCTGCCTGGCGTTCCTCTTCCACAG
>OGHJ01002273.1_pt1 | contig 16856 bp, 16 predicted proteins | sample 1571351 | NCBI WGS metagenome assembly OGHJ01 (sample SAMEA2582037, study PRJEB24529) | metagenome | biome: Human gut stool | place: China | collected 2011 | reverse complement strand
TGCGTGATCTGGAAAACAATATCTGGCAGTACTAAACTGCCACTGACTCCAAGGCGGGCTTCGGCCCGCCTTTTCTTTATGCAAAATCATTTCTCTGCGGTTGCCTCACCCGGTTTGGTCGTGATGAGCTTATACACCGCCGTATCCTTGGGTTCCAGATTGGAGAACGGTATCATGCTGTTGCCCATCTTGATAATGCCGTGTCCCTCGCTGGCGTTGCGCAGAAATTCCAGCTGCGGCTTGGACAGCCCGTACAGGCGTTCCAAGGCTTCCAGACTTTTCGATTGCCGCAGCATAATGACAAACTCGCTGTTGGAAAGCAGCGCATACGCCACGGGGTTATCCAGATAGTCCTGAATATCCTGCGAGATGCCGGTGGCGTAGGCATTGTACTTTCGGAATCTTTTCCAAGAGGAATACAGGAAATTGGAACTCATCGGGTCCTTTAACAGCACATGAATCTCATCAAAGTAGATCCATGTTGCCGCCGTGGCGTCCTTGCGGCGGTTGGTCATCACCTGCATATTGATGAACTCCAGCAGGGACATCATGGCAATCGGGCGGAGCTGGTCGCCCAGGCTTTGGATATTAAAGCAAATCAGGCGGTTGTTCATATCCACATTGGTGGTGTGGGAAAACGCCTGCAAGCTGCCGTTGGCGAATACATCCAGCATCAACGCCAGCTGCTTTGCACGGCGCAGGTTGGATTTGTTCAAATCCCGATACAAATCACCGAGCGTCGGGCAGGGCGCTGTGTAGCCAGAGGCAATCAGCGGTTTATAAATGTTTTTGAGGCTGGCAGCAATCAGGCTTCTGTCCTCCGGCTGAAGATGCCCATTCTCGCCGATCAGCTTGTCCAGCATCGACAGTACAAACTCAATTTTGGCAACATCGGGCGGCACATCGGTCTTGGGGTCGTAATGATAATCCAGCGGATTAAAGTATGTCCGGCTGTCCACAGACACCTTGATCGCCTCGCCGCCCAGCGCCTTGACCAGCAGCTCATATTCATTTTCCGGGTCCACCAGAATGAACCGCGCGTTCGGCCAGCGCAAAAACTCCATTATAATTTCCATCTTCACGCTCATGGATTTGCCGCTGCCGGAGGTGGCAATCACCATCGCATTGCCGTTGATGAGCTTGGTACGGTCGCCCACGATCAGGTTGCCGGTAATTGCGTTTCTGCCGTAGAAGATACCCTGCGGGGATTGTACCTCCTGCGCCACAAACGGCACCAGCGCTGTGACGCTGCGGGTCAGCATCATGTGGCTGCTTTCGACACGGCGCAGCCCATAGGGCATCGCGGTGTTAAAGCAGTTTTCCTGCTGAAAGCGCATCTCGGTAAAGCGGCAGTTAAAGTTGGCAGCTGCCGATTGCAGTGCGTCGGTTTCCTGTTTGATTTCCTCCAAGGTGTCCGCAAAGAACGCCACACTCAAAAGCACCATAAATACCTGTTGGTCACCCTCACAGATGGCATTGCGGATTTCAGCGGTGTATTTTTCCTGCTGCTGGTTGCGCGGGGAGATGGTTGCCATAAAGTCGAGATTTTCTACGTTGCGTCGGTTTGCACGGTACTTTTCGGAGTCAATCTTCATTTGAGAAGCCTCGATTTCCCGCATTGCATCCTCGGTTTCTACCGGCGTAATATCAATGCTGAGAACGATGTACGGCACCTGTTGGAGCAGCGTCGCCACAAAATTATCGCTCAGCTGCTGCGGATACTGCGCAATCGTCATCGCCTTGGCAAATCCGTCGTCAATCTTCGCATATTGGGTGGTACAACGCATCGCATCGGGTGCAATCGTGTTGCGGAAATCGTTGCCCAATTTTCCGTAGTCATCAAAGCTGAACTGAAAGCGCCCTTCCTCGCCGCGGCGAAAAAAGTTGTGCAGCACCTCCAATCGTTCATTGTTTGTCATAGGTTTGATTGTACAGCCCAGATTGGAAAGCTCCGCCAGAAGGTTGCCCTGCACCTGCCGCAGACGGCTGCGGGCATCGGTGACATTCTGTTTGTTGGTGGATAGAATCAGATACTTGTGCTGCACCACATTGCCCGCGTCTTGGACGCATTGTCGGATTCGGCGGTTGCGTTCTACACGCCACTTATCCAAGCCGTCAAGGTTGCGGTGCAGCAAAACATTTTCGCGGAAGGACTTCTCGTCCATACGCTGGCTCACAATGCAGATTTTTAGCCAGCAGTCAGAAGGCACACCCATATACACCTTGCCGAGCAGGTTAAGGATTTTTGCTTTATTGTCCTCATCGCTCATTGTAAAGTTGATGTCCGGCATGGACCACATCTGGCTGTACACATTGCCGCAGCGCCATGTCCCGTCCTCGTAAATTTGGTCGATGGGGATGCTCTGCTGCACACTGCGCGGCACCTTGCGGCTGCCGTAGGTTCTTTGGGTGGACGCATACTCACTTAAACGCAATCTTCTTCACCTTGCCTTTACTCTTATGTTTGGGGTGCAGTTCGGTTTTCCATACCCGCCAACCGCTGCACAGAATCGTGCTTTCCAACACGATGATAACAAACTTTTCAAACGGCAGCCCGTCATAGCTTAAAAATCCCGCGGCGGCAATGGGTGCCGCGGCAAGGATACACAGCCAGCTGGCGGTTTCCTGCCCCAACAGCGGTTTTGCCCATAAATAAATCAGCACCGCCAACCCAATGGCGATGCCGGAACAAAGTAACTGGCGCAGGGTCAGCCCCATAAAGATTTCCTCTTGGTAGCGCCGAATGTCTTTATTGATCGGTATCTGCATACTTTTACAACCCCATCATTTCGTGAATAATACGGTCAGAGCCTTTGATCAGCCCGACCAGCACAAGCATATTGAAGATAATTTCGGTCAGATAACTCCACACCATTGTGGTTGCCTCGCCGCCTGAAACTGTGGGCGTGCTGACAAAAGCGGCGTAGATGACACACGCCAGCACGATGACAGCACCCTCCAAGCAGACGCCGACATAGCTCTTAATAAAGGAAATGCCGACCGACTGTGTGCTTTCCCCGGCAAAGCTCGCCAGCGGCAAGGGAGCCAGCGCCGTGTACATATACAAGCGAAAGAACCGCCCGTACACGGTGAGGATCATCACGAACGACAGCACTGTGATGAACAGACTGCCCAGAATCGTGACGAGCCACAAAGGGATGCTGGCTAAGAAGCCGACATTTTCAATGGCAGACTGCACCTCACCGGGCAGTGCGACCATCGCCTGTGAGATGCCGCCCATACCGGCAGCCATATCGGAAACAATGCCGTTGCAGACGGAAAAGATATTGAGCATGATGTCCATGCCGTAACCCACCAAGGTTTTGGCTGCCACAAAGCGAATAAGGTAATGCACAGCAGCCTCCGGGCGTTTGAGTTCATGGAAGTTGGCAGTGTTTTTGAACAGCGATATGGCAAAGAACAGCACGATCAGCGCATAGCCTATGCCGATCATCGCATTGTGCAGGCTTTGCATCACGCCCCATACTGCGCCACCCTTAAAAGTTTGGGGGCTGGTAGTCACCAGCCCCCAAAGCTCTGTTAATTTGCCGTTCCAAGTGGAAAAGGCATTGTTCAGGTTTTCTACGATCCAGTTTTGATTCAAGGTTTCACCTTCTTTCGGATAAAAGAAATGACCGCCTTGCTGAAAAGCAAAACGGTCGCTGTGTTTTTTCCACCATCACACATTATGCGGTTGGGTGCAATGGGAAAATGCAGGGTTTAAAGTCTGCCACTCATTCCATCGGATTCTTCCTTGCCAATAAGGTACAAAAATGCAATAGCAGGAATTCGATAGATTTTAGGAGAAGTTTCATGGCGCGTCACGCCAAAGTCCTCCAGCTGCTTCGTGATGACAAAGGCATCTGTAATGCCAGCTTTAGGATCATTGCACAATTCTACAATGCCATCCGTCTGCGGTATATGCGAATTGTTTTTGTATTTGACTTCGCACAGAATTTTTTGCTGCGGGAGTTCAATTACGGCATCGACCTCTTTTTGATTTTCTTTTGCCTTTCGATAATAGCCAAGCTGTGCGCCTGTCCCTTGATAAAACGATACCAGATGCTTATATACAGTGGTTTCAATTAAAAGCCCCAACTCACGCTCATCGGACAGAACGTCGTCTACCATCAGAACCGCATTGCGAATGGCGGCATCCGCTATATAAATCTTAGGCCGCCCTTTCAGAACCGACTTGCTTCCGACAGCGATTGGATATGCCATATAAATCAAGTTGGATTTTACAAGGGCATCCACATAGGATTCAATGGTGTTCGGGGATATATTATCTAACTCTTTAGCCGCAGTCGTAGCACTAAAGATTTCTGTTGAATTCATGCACAAGTATAGGAATAGCTTTTCCATCAACAGTGGACTGCGAACTTTGAACAAGGTAAGCACATCGCGCTTTATTACCTTATCCACAACATCCTCACGCAGCATACGCTGCGCATAAAGATCATCATCGGACAGCGCCAGTTCCGGAAATCCGCCGATGGTAAGATAGCGGTTGAAATGCTTAACTAACGGTTCAAAGCGCGCCATCAAATCCGCGACCTCGGCATTTTCCATTTTAGGTATATCTGTGATTTTTAAGTGGTCCGGCAGTAACGGCATATCATCCAACTGCAAAAGCTGGCAGTATTCATAAAAGGAAAGCGTGGGAATTTTAATGACTGTCCAACGACCTGTTCCGCTATCGGTTGACGCATCCTCAATAATAGGGCTTGCCGAACCTGTGGCCGCCAGCCGAATGTCTTTACGACTGTCATAAATCACTTTCATCCAGAGTTCCCAATTTTCGGTGTACTGAATTTCGTCAAAGAAAACATAGCGCACACCCTCTACCGGGTACATGGAATCGTAAGCAGATAAAACCATATCAACTCCCGCCATTTTCAGTACGGGGTTATCAAAGGTTGCATAAAAGATATTTCGCGGATTCACACCGTTATCAATCAGGTGATTGATGATTTGATAAAGAATGGTCGTTTTACCTACGCGACGTGCGCCGGAAAGAACAGCAAAACGCCGAATCGTCTTATGCTGCATAATTCGCAGTGTTTCATGATAGGCAACACGATGCTGTGGTCGATCTTCTTCTTTCGCAGCGCTTGGATTTCTCCACCAAGGATTGTAATTTCGGAGGGCTTTAATTACCTGCTCATTTGTCACCAATGCCACACTCATCACCTCATTATACTGACTGAAAGTATTGGAATCTTGCTCAATATAATATAGCATTTTCCGGGAAAATAATCAAGTATAATGAGCGTAGTGCTTCTTCTTACAGAATCATATCCAGAATATCCTTGGCAAAGTAGATGACAACGCCTCCGAAAAAGGTCATAAAGCCCTGCGCACGCTGCCCGGCATCGTGGCTTTTGAGGGCAAGACCGATCTGCACAATGCCGAAGCCCAGCAGAATGGCACCAATCGCCTTAATGGCGCTGAACACAAAATCACTCAGTGCATTGATGGTTGCCAGCGGGTCGTCCGCATACACAGGCAAAGCCATCACGATTACGGCGGCGGCAACCGTAGCAACCGTCAGGTAGCTGCGCTTGATTTTGCGCTGAGTTTCCGGTGCAGATACAGGTTTTTTGATTTTCATAATAGAGATTCCTCCCATTCTTGTAATTCATCATATAAATCTTCGGTAATTTCGGGGCAGGTCAGCTCCGCCACATAAGCGAGCGATACGGTGCCGGCCTGCGCCATATAATCCGGAGGCATCGTGTAGCCCTCCGGTGCGGGGATGGGGGTTGCAGCCCGATGCAGCAGCCCCCGCGGACTGCGGTAGTCGGGTGTGTATTTCAGGTTCGGGTGGTCAAAAAGGTTGTATTTCTTGTCCCTTACCGGTGCCTCGCCGCTGATCATTACAAGGCAGTCGCTGCGTTTCATGCGGCGCACCTCGTCCGGGGTCATCAGCTCGCGCCCCGTGACCTGATAGCTGTCGCTGGACGACCCGTGGCTGCCCTTGCCGATGCTCTGCCCCTTGGTGCGGATGGTCTGTTTGCCCAACAACTTTGAAATGTACTCAAAGGTGCTGTAATCGTTGCCGCCAAGGTAAACAAGGCTGTCGCAGTTGCCGATGATCGTTTCCCAGTCGTCCTTGTATTTGCTTTTGATCTGGGAAATATTTTGCAGAATGATATCGCAGCTTATGTTGCGGCTGCGCGCAACGGCAAGAATCTTTACAAAGTTTTCCGGCGTTGCGACATTGGCGAACTCGTCCATCATCAGGCGTACATGAACCGGCAGTGTGCCGTGAAATTCCGGCGTGGAATCCGCAAGGCGAAACAGCTGGTCAAACAGTTGGGTGTACAGAATCGAAACCATAAAGTTAAAGGTATCGTCATTGTCGGGGATGACGCAGAAGATGGCGCGTTTCTCCACGCCCAACTTCGGCAGAAACATTTCATCGGTGGCAATCATCTCGGCAAACGCCGCCGATTGCAGCATATGCAGATTGGATACCGCCGTGACCATAATGCTGGACAGGGTTTTCGCGCTGCCGAGCTTGAACGAACGGTATTGCAGCACAGCCGGGTGATGCGGATCGCGCTGCTCCAGTTCACCGAACAGAATATCCATACGGTTTTCGTCATAGCTGTCCTCACTGACCTTGCATTCCAGAATCATATCCATCATCGTGTTGAGGTTGCGCTCATACAGCGGGGATTCGTACAGGATATACAAAATCAGCGATGCCAGAAACATAACAGCGCTCTTGTCCCAGAACTCGTTTTCGCCGCCGGAGGCTGCCGGGTTCTTTTTGGTGTTGAACACCAGCGCATAAGCCAGCTTCATAGCGTCCTCATCGGTTTTCAGGTACGCTACCGGATTGTAATGTCCGCGGAAATGCACAAAGTCAATGACCGTTACGGTGACGCCGTTTTCCTCCATAGCACCGCCGAGGGAATAGGTCAGCTCCCCCTTGGGGTCCAAAAAGAAGTAGGAGCCGCTGCATTGCAGGGCATTCGGCTTTACAAAGAAGCGGGTCTTACCGCTGCCGGAACCGCCGATCACAACAACGTGCAGATTCCGCTGGTGTTGGTAGGAATCATTGCTGAGGCGGATATTCTGGGAAAGAATGATTTCCTGCCACGGGTCCTTGCGGTTGCGGTAGCGTTCGTTCAATTCACTGGCATTGCCCCAATGGGCAGAGCCGTGTTCCTCGCCGGGGCGGCGGTCCGCCTGATCGAGTAGATAGCAATACACCCCCAGCGGGTACAGCACCAAGACCGCCAGCAGAAATTTCGGGGTGCTGCTGCACCAACGCAGGCTCAGCGGGTCGTTCAACAGCGCGGTAAGCCCTGCCGCCAAGGCGGACAGCCCGTGCGCCTGTTCGGTGATTTGCGCCAACCCTGCCGCCAGCCAGAGCAGCGGCAGCAGCAAGGCAGCCCAGAGCCAGAGGTTCTGCCGATCCTTATTCGGGCGCATGGCGGTCAGCGTTCCTCTGCGCGCTGCAAATCACTGCGCGGGCGCTGCAAGTCCAATTCCTTGCAGACGGTATCGCCAAACACCTTGGCCATCTCGCGCACCTCCTCCAACGCGCGGCGCTCCTCCCCGGCAGGGATATGCGCCCGCAAGCCGTTCAGCCTGTCGGCGGCATCGGCGGGCGGTGAAATGCCGAGCCGACCACAAACTTCAACAGACACAGCCAACGCCATTTGGTGCAGGTATTCTTCATTACCGACCTCTGCATAGCACTGCGCTGCCGTGGCAAGAACAATATCCGCGGGCAGACGCGCAAGGACTTCTTCATCACTTGCACCACTTGGATAGAGAATAAGATTTTCGTCAGCAAGAAAACCGGTGGGTTGCTTATCATCAAACTGTACATCTACCGGTGACAAGGCGGACAATACAGGAATGGCTTTGCCAAGCTGGTCGCCCTGCAGCTCTACCGTCGGGCATGGCTTGTTGCCGTAGGTCGCGGAACGGTCATACACCTTGCCCACCGTAAAATAGCCGCCGGACCGCACCAACTGCGAAATGCCAACGGCACCCTTGCTGACCCTGCGCCCAAATTGGTTCCATCCGTCAAAGGACATCACGGCAGTCGCCTGCGGGCAGGCTTTCAACACCAGTGCGGCATTGCCGGAGGTGATCCCGCTGCCCAGCCTGCCGCGCCCCAGCAGGTAGGCGGTCAGATGCGTGCCGTCCTGCAAAACCTCCTGCAACGCCTGCTTTTGGTCGGCCAGCACGGCATCGCGGTCGTTCTTCTTTTTGGCTTTCCAATCCTCAATGTTCATACGCTCATACATTTAGCGTTCCTCCTTTCGGGTCGCATTGACCGCGCGTTCCGCACTGCGGGCTGCTGCCTTGCGCAGCTGTGCCGCCACCGTCTTGAACGAGGGGCGGGGGTCAATATCCTCCATCGTCTTCCCGCGCGTCAGCATCGGATCGGGCGTCTGGCGGCGGGTTTCTGCGTTTTTTCGGTCAGCCGAAATCTTCTTGGGTACGGTATATCCAAGCTGCTCATAAATGCGGTTGAGCTTGGATACATCTTCTGCCTTAAACATAATGTCGATTTTCTCGCCCTGTGCGCCCTTGTCCTTAATGGACGCAAACAGCACACCGTACTGTTTGGCATACGCCTTGAATTGAGCAAGATCCTTGGTCTGCAAGGGGATGATCTTCATCTCCTTGCCCTCGCGCAGTAGGCGGTCAAGACTTGTCTTGCCGCGCACCTTGGGGTTTTCCTTGGCGTAGGCAAGCGCAATCGCCAGCGAGTTCTTAAAGCCCAGCGCTGTCAGCTTGATAGCAACCTCAGAAAATTGCAGTGCTTCCCGCACCATCTGGTCAGCGGCTTCTCCGCCGTTGTTCATTTTCGTTCACCTCGCGTTCTTCTTTTTCAGCCTGCCGCACTTCCTGCCATTTCAGCAGCAAAGCGGCAGCATCGGTTTCAATGTCTGTGCAGGTGTTCAGCTCCCTGCGCACGGTTCGCATCCGGGCAGACAGTTCCTCCAGCCGCCTGTTGCGGACATCCGGCGTCAGGACTTCCTTGTGGTTATACAGGTATTTGCGTTTTTGGGTAAGCACCTCCAGTTCGTGGGTCAGCCTTGCCTTGTAGGTCCGCAGTTCCTCGGTGGATTCGATTTTCTGCTCCCACAGCAAATCGCATTGCCGCCGATAGCGGTTGAATTTGCTGAAATCCTCGCGCAGCAGATAGTAGCAGCGCCGTCCACTTCTGCCGCGGTAGTTTCTGCGCAGCAAGGCGCAGTAATGGTAGTAGCAAGCCATAATGCCGCCTACCTTTTTATACGGACGGTTCAGTCTGCTGCGGCAGCGCACGCGGCGCACGACCGGAAGTTCCGGTTCTTTCTGCCAGCTTTGCTGCACAGGCTGGTTTTCTGCCTGATATTCCTGCTGCATTTCTGGCGGAAGTTTTTTCAGTTGCGTGAAAAACGCTCTCAATTCCGCCTCGGAAAACTGCGGCGCAACACCGTCCAGCCGCACAAACCTTTTGCTGTCTTGGTGCCGAACTGCCATGTGCTTGACGCGGGGACCGTACTTGACCTCATAGCCCATCTTTTGCAGCTTGCCGACAAAATCGTCAAAGTCGGAGCTTTCGGCAAGCGCCATTTCCACATCGGCTTTGACCATACCGCGCAGTGTCGGCTTGCCCTCGCGGCGGTTGCGCCATTCGCCATACGAGATGCCGCGTCCGTCCGTTTCTATGACCGACAACTGATTTTGCCGGCACAGGTCGTCGGAAACCTTTCGTATGCCCTGATAGTAGGTTTTGAAATCGTTGCGGAACATTTTGCCGTCCATAAAGGAAACCGAATTGACCACAATATGGTTATGCAGATGCCCCTTGTCCAGATGGGTGGACACCGTACACTCAAACCGATCTGCCAGACAGCGTCTGGCTAATTCGCAGCCTATTTGATGCACTTGGTCCGGGCTGGCTTCGCCGGGCTTAAAGCTCTGAATAATATGGTAGCCGACATTGCCGTGTCCGATGTCTTTATGCCAGCGGCGTTTGGTTGCCTCCATAATCAGGCAGGCATTTTGCGGGTCGCAGTTAAAGCCTGTGACATAGAGCTGGTGTTCCGTCTTGTCCTCGTTTTGGGTGTAGTGCATCAGCCGGTCGAGCGCATCCCCGCGAAAGATCTCGGTCTTTTTCGGGTTGGCAGCATAGTCCAGGCAGTCTTTCAGGCGCTTGCGCACCGGCAGGATTTTTGTTGTCGCCATTATAACTGCTCCTTCATAAGCAGCCAGATTCGAGTCATGATCTGCTGCGCTTCCTGCAGATAAGCATCCTCCGCCTTGCCGTTGAAGTTGGCTATGCGCGCTAACTGGTTCAGGTTGTTGCCGACCGCCGCCACCTGCCTTGCCAGCGCCTTGCAGCTGTCCGGTGTGCGGGGGTGAATCTCGCGGCCGTTGATAAGTGAAACCAAGAAAGGATTCATCTTCAGACCTGCCAGTTCACTTTTTCTTTTCAGCGTGGCATATTCCTGCTCCGTCAACCGAAGCAGGAAGGATTTGTTTCTTGTTTGCATTTCGCTGCTCTCCTTTGGATTATTGCAAGCGCGAGGGGGTCTTAGGGGTGGCAGCCCCTAACAAGGGGTCGGAATGATAGCAAGCTATCATTTTGACGTGCTTGCCACGGCGTTGCCACGGCGTTGCTAACGCAATGCCGTTCCGAGCTTTCTGAAACAAACCAAGGTCGCTCCCACCCTTTGCGGGCGCAGATTTCATCAATTATCGTGCCCATGTGGTAGGCGGGCACTTTCAGATTCAGGGCGTACTCGGTTGCAATGACATTGACCTTGTACCGCATCAGCCGCCTGAAAAAGGAAATCAGATGCCGTTCCTGACCACTGATCTGGCTCATACGGCAGATATAAATTCTCTCGATATGTCCTGCCTTTGCCTCGCGCATCATCCTGCGGTAAGCAGGGCGGCGCAGCCAGCCGTGGTGAATGTCATATCCCCAGCCAACCACTTCGGCACCATCACGCTGTGCCTGCAGCATCAAAACATTCAGGGTGTTTTTCGTTTCTATGTAGTTGCCGGGGACGCGCGCATACAACCATGCGCGCTGGGGTTCCTTTGATGTTTTCATGGATTTTTGTTTCCTCTATTCTGTTTCGTTTTTTTGGCAATTACAAGCAATCTGCCGTTATCGGTAATGTTGTCGCAGGTGGAAAGCGTGAGCAGCTTGTCGCCGTACTTAGCTGAAATGCCTGTATCGTACAGCGCCCGCGCTTGGCAGGCCGACACATAATCGGCAAATTCTTCCGGGGTTGCTGCGTCCACAAACCGATAGAACGGGAACGCATCGGCGGTATCTGCCTGCACGGTCGTGTGGATCACGGCAAAAATTTCATAGGCACAGCTGCCCAGCGCGGTATCGAACCAGACGGTTTTGTGTGATTGCCAGAAATCCTTGCTGCGGTACTTGGCAAGATCTGCGAACATCGAGCCGTCCTTCATGTTGTGGCCGTAGAGGATCAGGTTATCGGACGGGGCAAGCGCATCGCAGTCTGCCTGCATAAAGGGGCAGCCGTAGTCGGTGTAGTTCTTTTCAAAGTCGTGCTTCAGGTAATAGGTGGGGTCTGTCGGTGTCTGCATCACGGGATAGTCAATGTTGGTGTCCTCGATAAGAATCCAGCCGACCATATCTGTGTTTTCCCAATATAAGTTTTGGTATGATGCCTGTTTCTCTGGTTCCGAAGCCGTTTCCTGTTGTGTGTCCTGTTTCCTTACGGCGGCAAGGTCGCTGTAAAGGTGCGCCTGTTGTTTAGACTGTGCGGCATACATCAACAGGAATGCGATGCTTGTAAGACCTGTAATGCCGAACAGCCCAACAAAAAGCGAATATAGAAAGTTCTTCATCGTCTGCTCAACGCTCCCCGTATGTAAAAAAGCTAAGCTGTTCCCCCTCCAGAGAGAACAGCAAATCTAAATCATGCAGCGTATAGCTGCGGTTGAACCGTTCTGTTGCCTTATTGGGGACATCTTGCAATTCCAGCAACAATTGCCATAAATCGGGGTGGGCGTTGTACAGGTGCCGAAGTTCCCGCATGGACGCATTGGGGCAAAACCAGCAGCCGCCACGCCCTGTGAACGCATATAGCGGGGACAGCAGCCCCTCGGCTTGGCACATTGCCTGCGCGTCTTTTTCGGTCAGGTTGTACTTTGCCAGCAGAGAGGTTTGGTTTGCCTTTAGTCGTGCCAGTCGTATCGGTTCATCGGCGGCAATCCCCAGATAGTAAACCGTGTCTTGCGGCAGCGTTTTCTGGTAGGTGCGTATGGGTGGCAGTTTGCAGTCCCTTTGTATACTGCAGCGTCCGGTCAGCGGAAAGGACGCCAGCTTTCCCTCGGCGTTGCCGCGGCTTACGATGTGGTAAAAGCAGTCCAAATATGTCTTTTGCCCGCGCAGGACCCTTGTGGGAATGCCGCGCTTTTCAAAATACGGGATTGCTGTTTCATAGATGAACCGCTTATGCTCCGGCAGTTCTCCCGATACGGTATCGCTGAACATCACCTCGGAATAAACCAGTTCATCCAGCGGTTCGCCGTGCTGCAAGGCAAGCAGCGCCGTGGCGATGCTGTCTTTGCCAAAGCTGCAAGTCAGAATCGGTGTACTGTCCGCTGCTGCTTGCCAGTGCCGCGACCTGTCCGGTGGCGGCTTTGGTACGGCTGTCCACCGTTGGATAGGTGCCGGGAACAGCAAGAGCGCCCTCACGCAGCGAAATGACCGTGCCGGTGGAGCGCTCTACCACATAATATTTGCCGAGGTACAGGTTTGCGAAGGTCAGCCAGCCGTTCTCGATTTTTGCGCTGGCTACCAGATGGTCTTTTTTGAGCACCGGCAGGTAATCCGATACCCACTGCCCGCTGTTGTCACGGATGGTCGTATGCCAGATGGGACTACCATCGGCATCCACGATTTTGGAATAATCCACAACGCCGGTCACACCGTCCGGGTGGATGATGTCCTCGGCAGCGTAGAGGTCGTACACGGCACCGTCCAGCACAGCATCGCCGTGTGCCTGCCCGCTGGCAAATGCCGTACCATGGGCTGCTTTGCCGCCCACATAGCGCACTGCATCCAAGTCCACCTTGGAAATGCTGATTTCGCCCAAGGTGCGGTCGTTTTTCATCACGCCGTCCGTGGCAGTCACCGTGTAGCTGTCCTCATTGGCGGCTTTGCCGCTGTTGTCGGTGTTGTAAACGCGCGTAGGTTCTTTATACTGAATTTCCGCTGCGGGCACATCGCTGGCTTTGTAAATAACAACGGTGGTTTCCACGCCGCCGCTGGTCACCAGCTTGGTGCCGCCCTTGTCGGCGGTCAGAATATCGGCGCTGTAGTCGGCATTGTCCAGCCAAAGCACCGCATTGTCGTTGGCTTCGGTGATTTCGATGTAATAGGCGCGCTTGCCCAAGGGGGTGCCTGCTGTGCCGGGGTGGTCAATGTCCGTCCAATCACCAAAATATCCGGCAGGAGCTTTGGTTTCCACAAGTACGAACTTGCCCTGATTGCGCTGGGTGTAATACAGCGTGTGGCGCATCGCGTCATTGATGGCATACGCGGCGCTGTTGATGACCGCATAGCTGCCGTCGCCCTGGCGCTGTACACTGTAAGTGTTGTACCCATCGGCTGCAAGAAACTTATTACTTACACTGTCCCACTGATAAATTTCATAACAGGCGTCGGCGGCAATCGGGTTGCCGGTTTCGCTGTCGGTTTTTTGTATGTTGACCTGAAGGCTCCATTCTGCGTTGTGCATCAGGTACTCGTTGTCGGAATTAGCCGGCACCGTAAGGGTCTGGTAGCTGCCGTTGCTGCCCCAATACTTTTCAAAGCCATAGGGTACGGAGATCTCTTCGTATCGGAACTGCAAACTGCCCAACTGGGTTTTGGCGCTGCTGACTGCCGCATTTACGGCATTTTGCGCTTCTGCCTGCAATTCCGCAATGGCGGCGTCGCGGGCACTGTTGGCGGCCGCATCAGCAGCCTCCTGCGTGGTGAAAGGACCAACCTGTCCATTGCGAGTGCCCGATGTTTTGGTAACGGCATAGTGCAGGCTCCAGCTTGCACTGGCATCGCCACCGTTCTTCTGGTAGTTGTCATCGGCGGTATGACCGCTGGTGGTCACCGTTTGCTTTCCGGCAGGACTGATAGACCAGCTGCCGCCGTCAATGCTGCCGGATTTGGTGATGGGCTCGATCTCGATGGTCGCGCCGTCCACTTTTTCCAGTGTGGCAGTCTGAATCTTGTCGGTGCGCACACCGTAGGAAAAATCGAAACTGCCGCTGGCGGTCTGGGCGGGTGCCTCCCAACTGGCGTAGTATTCCTGCACAACAGGTTCCGGCTCAGGTTCCTCCTCACCGATCTCAGGTCCGATCAGGGCAACGGTCTGCCATCCTGCGCGACCGGGATTATAGATGTAGGTGTAGTAACCGCGGGCAGAGGCGTAGGTTTCCACGCCGTTCAGCAGCTCATCGGCAGAGGCAAGATAAATTTCCGCGGTGGTGCTTTCGGGGAAGTTTTCGATGATATACATCTGTACATCGTCATAAATTGATGCACAGAAATCCAAAAGAGAGATTTCTTCACCCTCGTCAGCGGAAAAAACAGCGGGCAGATCGTCCGCATCGCCCAAAGAAAGCTGGTTCAAGCCGCCCCAGATGCGAATCTGGTTGCCGTAGTGGTCACCGGGGATGCACTGGTCTGCGTTGACCGTGGAAGTGTTCACATAGGTGTACGGCGGGCATCCCGCAGGCTGACCGTTGGCACCGTGGGTGCAGCAGTAGGCGGGTTCGCCGTTGAACCAAATCAGCCAAGTGCCGTTGACCTTGGCAACCTTGGTGATTTTGCCGCTTGTCACCGCAGGGGTGGGGCGCTCGGCAAAGGCGGCAATTTCGCTGTCAGGAAAAGGATACTCGGCAGTGGCGTTGCGGTCGATGGTGACCTGTAATGTCTTGGTCAGGGTGCTGCCATCGGGCGCAGTGTAAACCAGCTGTGCGGTAAAATCTGCATCTGCCTGTACATATACACCCAGCACGGCAGCAGAGGTTTCGCTGTACTCATTGTGCAGCAGGCTTTCTGTGTTTTCAACGGGTGCGCCGTAGTAGTCCAGCAGGGTCACACCGTCCGGCAAAACCAGATCAAGGGAACTGCCATCTGCGGGATACTCCACCTGCGCCAGAATCGGCACAATGGCGTAGTTGGTATCTTCCAGCAGGGGTGCTGCCAGCGTCAGGTCGGTGCTGTCCAGCGCCTCGGCACTCAAATAGCTATCCTGTTCCCAATCGGCTGCCCACGCGCCAAGCCCGATTTTGGTTTCGCCGGTCGCCACCGGCAAACCGTAGCTGCCAAGGTAAGAGCCTGTGGGGGCGTCCGGCATATCCGCGTAGAGGATTTCACCGTCAAAGGTGTAAGGCTCGTTTTCTTCAGCAGGCTCATCCGTGGTTGGTGCTGCGCTTTCCTCGGTAGTTGCTCCGGGGTCGGGGTTGCTGGCATCGGTCTGCCCGTTGTCGGTTTCGGTTTCATCGGTCTGTTGTTCCTCAGTGGCGACCGTGCTTTCCTGCGGCAAGGGCGTTTCGGCAAATGCGCCGACCGGGAACACGGAGCAGCACATCACGGCTGCCAAAGCCAGCGCCAGAAGGCGGTGGCTCCATTTTGTTTTTCGATTCATGGGTAAACACCTCTTTTATCTTTCGGGGGCTGTTTTCTCGCGCTCCAGCTGACGCAGACGCGAAGTAAAAATATCGATCAACCCGGCATGAGATTGCAAATTGGCGTAATACACCGCCTTGTCATACCCATCCGCATTGATGTCTTGAATTGTTCGCACAGAATCCGCCCATCTTCGATTCTGCGGGGAAATTCGCGCATCGCCATCCCGCACTTGGATGGCTGCTGCAACAATATAGCGGGTGCGCTCTGCGCCGTATCCTGCCAATACCTGCTGCACGGCACCGTCATCCAAGCACAAGCCGTTATAGTTGTAAGAAATGGCGTCATCAATTTCATCGCGGCATTCCTCGTTCAACTTCATGGAGGCGCGGTATTGCGGCAGTTCCTCGTGTTCGCGGGCGTATCGACCGGTCTGATAGTAAACGGGCGGCCAGTTCTTTTTCGTGCTTTCCATCAGGTCGATGTCGGCGCGATCCGCTATGCACAAGGTCATAACATCCAGTGTGTTGGTATCGCAATCGCGGTAGTCTTTGTAAATGTCCGCCAGCGGTGCTTGGGATTCCAACAAAGCGCGCAGCTGTGCAGGACGCAGCGAAGCATTTTCAAGAGCGATGAGGATATCCTCACGGGAGCTGTACTCATACTCGTGGTTCAAAATTTCTTCGGGCGGCTGTGCAAGCAGCCACGCACGGTATTCGTTTTGCTCCTGCTGCATTTTGTTGTACAGCTTAGCGACAAGGGGATCGTTTTTCACATCGCATCACCGTCCGTATTGTGCAGAATTCTTTCCCAGAAATTCCGCTTTTCAGGCTCGGAAAGACTGCGATAGGCGGTTTCGATCACCGCATTCACGACCTGCTCGGCGGCATCCTGCGCGATATGCAACTGTTTTGCCGCATTTTTCCCCATCGCAAGACGGTGCAGCAGATTCTCTAAAACCGTTATTTTTTGCTTTTGCAGCGCGTTTTTTGTGCTTTCGTCTATGTCGAGCGCAGCAACAGGGGTGTCGTATACGCTTTCCGGCACACGAAATACCAACTCGCTGCGTTCTCGATTGGGGGCAATGTCATTCAGCACGACCATGCAGCCGTTTTGCTCGGCTTTTCTAAGTAAAGTTTCAATGTCCATAGAATTCCTCCAATAAAAAAGCGCCCACAAATGTGAGCGCTTAAGTAAGATATTCAGTTAC
>OGHJ01002271.1_pt1 | contig 16883 bp, 13 predicted proteins | sample 1571351 | NCBI WGS metagenome assembly OGHJ01 (sample SAMEA2582037, study PRJEB24529) | metagenome | biome: Human gut stool | place: China | collected 2011 | reverse complement strand
TACACTCTTTCCCTACACGACGCTCTTCCGATCTTCCATTTCAAGCTTTGAGTGCGAATTTGCCGTCCACATTGTGATTTTTGTTACGTCCGTTTTTGATGTTTCCTTGCTTTTGCAGCCGCTCATACACGAAACCGCGGTAAATCCTGCAAGTATAACCGCCAAAATTCTTTTTTTCATTTTAAAATCCCCCTTTTAATTAAAATCGGCAAAACTGCCTGCCTCAATTTTGATGTTTTCACCGTTTGCAATTACATAAACGTCGGTATCCGACGGATTGTATAAAATATTGTTTTTCATATTAAGCTTTTTCATTGCCGTTGTGTATTCGCATACCTCGGCGGTTGTCGCTTTCCAAACGTCGTTTCTCGCGCCTATGGTTTTGCAGAACGTTTCCATTTCGTCCCAGCCGAACGTTTTGCTTGTGTCAAGGTCGCTCGAATGTCCCCAAGCCGACAAAAGTTTTAAATCTTCACTGTCTTTCAAAAAATCGCCAAGATAGCCGTTAAGCTCGGTAATAAGGCACGTTGTCCTGAAATCGTACCAGTCGGTCGGAATGTCAAAATTCTTGCTTGTCAAAACTGCGCGTGCGTACGAATAATTTTTCTTCACCGCCGACAAAAGCTCGCTGTAGTCACTGCGCGTAATCGGCACGCCGTACGGCCACGCAAAGCCCGTGCACGAACCCGTGCCGAACATACTCTCAACCAGCGTTTTGCCGTTTTCTATCGCGGCAATGCACTCTGCCGTCGTCTTAACCTCCGACGCGTTCGCGCTCATATTTATATGACCGTCCGAATGGCTCGCAACCTCGTGACCGGCATATCTTTTTGCATAATTTCCGTTTTTGTAGTAGACGTTAAACGTCGCCTTTATGCCGTTTTCATTAAAAATTCCCGCAAGCTTTTCATCTTGAGGCTTGCCGTCGTCAATGCTCAAAACAAGCGCCTTTTTGCAGAAATTCGGGAAAACTGCGGTGTATTCGGTTTTGCCTGTTCCGCCGTAGTATGTTTTTCCTGCGCCGACAACCGTTTCAACTCCGTCCGCATTGATATACAAATCAACGTTTGACGGATTATACACCGCACCGCCGTTGACAACGAGCTTTTCGCTCGCCTTAACGTAGTTGTAAATTTCGGAATTTGTCGCTTTCCAAACGTTGTAGTTTGAAATAAACTCTGCAAAATCTTCTATTAAATAACGGTTGTTGTTGTAATTTTCGTTAAATTCAAAGGTGTGTCCCCAAATGTAGAAAAGTTTCAAATCTTCGCCGTCGCCGTTAACAAAATCGTTCGCATATTTAAACATATCGTCGTGATGGCACGTCGGGTTCCACTCATACCAGTCGCCGGGGAGGTCAAAACTTCCCGTCGATTTCACCGTGCGCGCCCAGTCGTAGTTTTGCTTGACGGTGTTTAAAAGCGTGCTGTAGTCGGCGCGGTCAACGGGCGCGGTGTAGGGCCAGACAAATCCCTGACACTTGCCGAACATTTTTGCAACCGATTTTTTGCCGTCGGTTATAGCCGAAATGCAGTCGTCGGTTGAATACTTTTCGTCGCGCATATCAATGTGCCCGAACGAATGGCTCGCCGTTTCGTGGTTTTTGTAAATTTCCTTGTATTCGTCTTTTTCGTCAATAAGATTGAACGTCGATTTTATGCCGTATCGGTCGAAAAGGCTGATAATTCCCGCGTCGGACGACGGGCCGTCATCGTAGCTGAATGTAAGCGCCTTGTTTGTAAATCCGGGGAACTGAACCTTTACGTTTCGGACAATTCCCTTTCTTATTCTGTGCATTTTCATATACGGAACAAGCGTGCCGTTTTGCCAGACGAAAATTTTTGCGGTATCAGTATTTTTTGGAAAAGCAACGCTTCCGTCACCGTCAAAAATGTTTGCCGACAAAAGAAGTCCGTCGTCGCCGAAAAACGCAATGTATGCCTGTTTGCCGTTCGTGCCGTCTGTTTTGTAAACGACGTTTGCACCGTCGGAATATGCCGTTACACTGCCGTATTTTTCAGTGACGTACGATTTTTGCAAAAGTCCCGTAACGTCGCGCCCGTTGCAGTTTACGAAAACCTCCAGATTGTCGAAATCGAGATTTTTCCCTGCCGAAAAATTAAAACTGTATTCGCCGTTTGAATTTGCGGTTGTCTGCCCTATGTACGCAAGGTCGGACGGTTTTAAATTTTCGCGTTCGGCGCCGGATTTTATAAGCATCGCGGTGACAAAATCACCGTCGGTGCAGTTATCCGCCGTGCCCGACAAAACAACCGTCCTGTCGGTGTCTTTGTAAGAAATATCCGACGCAAACACGCACGGGAATGTATTTATCAGTAATATGAATGTCAAAAGCAAACAAATTTTTTTCATAAAATCCTCCTTCAGCCTGTTTTATATAATAATGATAGCATTTCGCGCATTTTTTGCAAAGGGTGATATTATCTCACCCTGCCGAACAAAACATTGTGCAAAATTCTGACAATACGACACACGAATTTTGATAAAAAAACGGGGCGATGCGGGCATCGTCCCGTTAAATATTCAATTCAAACTCCTCACACATCAAATTCGTCGAAAATTTTGATTTTCTTCAAAAACGCCGTAAGCTCGGCGGCGGAATGAAAACCTAACTTTTTAAGAATATGGCTGATATGCGTTTTCACCGTTTCCATCGACACAAACTCCGCCTCTGCGATTTCGCGCCGTTTCTTGCCTGCGTAAAGATGTTTTGTAATGCGCTTTTCCGCGTCGGTAAGACGCGAATAGTTGTTTATAAAAAACAGAAGGCTCTCCTCGCGGTTACGCGCAAGGGTAAGACTTTCTTTTAACTTTTTCGCAAGCAGAGGGCCGAGAAAAAAGTCATTTTTGTAAACCATTCTTATGGTGCTCAAAATATTCGCGCCGTCGTCATATTTCAAAATGTAGTCCGACGCACCGGCAAGGTATGCGTCCATCATAAATTTGTCGTTGTTGTGCACCGTCAGAATAATCACTTTCGCGTCGGGCATAATCTCTTTAATCCGCTCCGTTGCGCGTATTCCGGCGGTTTCGTCTTCAAGCTGAATATCCATTAAGATGATGTCGGGTTTTGCCGATTTTGCGCGCTCTATTGCCTCTCTTCCGCTTTCCGCCTCGCACACAAGCGTCATATCGGCGCACTCCGACACAAGTGTGCAGAAATGCTCTCTTATGCTTTCAAGGTCGTCAACCACCATACATTTTATTTTTTCCATTTCAATCTCCTTTTGTGCGAAATTGCAGAGGATTTTTCTAATCCGCCGGCAGAATTATCTGAAATTCGGTGTATTCCGAAAGCTTGCTGTCAACGTCGATATATCCCAAATGAGCCTCGGCAACGTTTTTGACGTAAGCAAGCCCCAGCCCCCAGTTTTTGAACGACTTTTTGGTAGAATTAAACGGCTTGAAAATGCCGTCTATATCCTTTTTCGCAATGCCCGTGCCGTTGTCCCTCACACTCACGCAAAGCCACGGCTTTTCAAACCAGATTTTAATTTCGATTTTCTTTTCGTCTTTCGGCACTGTTTCCAAAACCTCTTTCGCGTTTGCCAAAAGATTGTAAAACATCTCCTGAAGATAGTCAAAATCGCCGTACACCGCCGCCATATCGTCATAATACGATTTTATAACTTTAATATTTGAAAAATCTATTCTTCCCACCGCAAAGTCCATACATTCGTCAAGGCAGACCGACGTCAGATTAAGCTCTAAATTATTGTTGTAAATTTCAAAAAACTTGCTTGCCTGTGCCGAAAAAGCGTCTATATTGCTCTTGATGTCGCAGAGCGCCTTTCTGCATTTTTCGGTGCCGAAATTTTTCATTGCCTTGTCCTGCAAAAAGTCTATCGAAAGCATAACGTTTTTGTAGCTGTGGAACAAATGGCGCATATCGCCGAACAGAATTTTGAACTTCTGATTTGCCTTTCTGCGCCGTAAAAACAGATATTCCTCGGGCAGATTGAACCGAAGTATCACATACGACGCAACAATCAGCGATGCCGCAATAATCACCGGCACGTAGATATACAGCGTTTCGTCGTATATTAAATTTATGCTTGTATAATCGTAAATATCGGTGTTGTCCATAAAAAATTTCAGCGGTGTAAAACGTATGACAAAAACATATAAAATCTGCAAAAGCAGTATCGCCGCGAAAATTGCCTTCAGATGCCGTTTTTTGAAAAGAAGCACGGTAGAAAAATAATTCTGCATTATCGAAATGTAAGGACAGAGCGAAAAAATGAGCATATACACCGTGCCGTAAAGCGAAATAAACCGCCGTGCAACGCACGCAAACGCAAGATTTTTGTTCACGCCTATGTAAACGTATTCCGAAACGGCGGTGGAATTTACAAAAATGTATATAAGGCTCATCACCGCATAAAGCACGAAATACCGCCGTGTAACCCCCTGGCGCGCGGTGTAAACGTCGCGCACGGTGACAAGCACCATTGCAAGCTGAAAAATCACCACCGCGATAATTAAAATCCATTTTATATCGTAAAAACTTATTTTTATATTGCTGATAAAACGGTAAATTATAAACTCAATCTGAAAAAAATAGCGGTAAACCGTCATTTTCGTTATGTAGAGCATAAGCGACAAAAGCAGGAGAACAATGGAGAAAAACGCCGTGACAAATCCGAGCGTATATCTGCCTTTTATTTTCGTTATGCCCACAAGAAGAATAAGCAAAACCGCAATAATTATGCCGATAAGCACGCGTCTTTCCTCCTTTTGATATGATATTTTCCGCCGTCTTTATTATACAATATTTGTACATAATTAACAAAGGGTGATTTTTTGTCACCCCTTGCAAAATTTATTTTTTAAATTCAACCGACGTTTCGGTTATGCAGTAATTATCGTCCCATTCGGGCGCCTTGAAATGATTCCACAAATCGTCGGTTTTAAAGAACGACGCAGGACCGACGCTGTAACTTTCGCCCGTCTTTAAATGGTGCGGACCGAGAAGATTTCTCAAATTGTTTGTAAGCGTTATTTCAAGCTCGTTTGCACCCTCTTTTACATACGGCGAAATGTCCGCCTCATACGGGTGCCAGATTATTTTTGACGCACTTTTGCCGTTAACGCCGACCTCGCAGACGTTTATGCCGTGCGCAGTGTATTTAAGTTTGAGATTTGTATTTTTCGCGTCAAACTTTTTCGCAAGCGTGATTTTTCCGGCAAAGAACAAAAATCCCTGCTGTTCGATATTCTGCAAATTCACGCATTTTTGCGGTGCGTCAATGTAAATTTCGCCTTTCGTTCTCACTGCGTTTTTGTCAAGCTTTTCAAACCCTCCGCGCGCCTTTGCCGAAAAGTTTCCGACAAGATACATCGCCTCGATTTCGTTGTCATATGTAAGCTTGTTTTTCTCGCTTTCAAAAATACGCGATTTTTCAAGATTTTCGTAAATTTCATCGCGCTGAACAAAATCGCACTCGGTTTCGATAACGTTTCCGCCCGTTTTAAGATGCTTTGAAATGTCCGATTTTCTAAAGGAAATGTCAATGTAATTTCCAACATCGCAAAACTTGTATTCCGCGCCGTTGACGGTAAATTTGAACTTTTCGGGAGTTTCGCATACAAGAAAAATTTCGTCGGGAACAGCGTCGCACACAAAATCGAAAACGCACTTAACGTTTACGCGTTTTTTAAATCCGCACGCGATTTGCTGAACCGAATTTATATGCACTCTGCCGTAGGATTTTCCGTCTATATAAAGGTCGCAGAAATCGAGCACAAACGCGTTTTCGTCCGCCTTTTTTATCTCCCATTCGCCGTTTAAAACAAGGTTTTCAAGCGGTTTTTCCTCGGTTTTTTCTGTTTTTTCGCCCGTATCGAAAAGCACAATGCTGTCGGTCGGCGCAAAGGTGTATTCACCGCAAAAATCCTCGGTTTTGCCCGTCATAATGTCAAATTTTTTGTTTCCTGCAAAGAATTTGCACTTTTGCTCTTTGCCCGTGCTGTTCACAAAATAGTGCATTGTAAAACCGTCAAATTCGCGCTTTGTATAGGTGATTTCCGCGTTGTCGCACACCCTGTTTTCAGCTAAATTTTCAATGTCCTCAAAACGCACGATTTTACCGCCGTTTTTCTCAAACTGTGCAAGAAGATTTTTCGTATTTTCAAAAAAGTCTTTGTGCGCCGGCAAAACCACCGTTTTGTAGCGCTGATTGCCGATAATAAAAGTATTTCCGTCAACGCGCGCGTGACGCTCCATCATAATTTCGTCGCCCAAATCAAACAAAATGTGCTTTTGTTCAAGCACCGAAATTGCCTTATCCAGTGCGTCCTGATAATATTCCAAACCCTCATTTTCACCGTTGTCAAACGTAATCCACGCGCTTGTCTGAGGGTGAATTAAAAGCGTGTCAAACTTTGCACTGCCCTCTGCCAAAAGCATACCTATTCTGCTCATTGCCGAGGTGAACATTTCGTAATCGCCCCACCACGGCTGTTGATAATACATAGCCGGCGGATAGTCGCGCTTGCGTATTCCGCGCAGAGAATATCCCTCAAGGTGCGGACACAAAAGGTTTACACCGCGCACCGCCTGCCACTCAACAATCCATCTTAACTCCGCAAAACTTACGCTGTGACCGCACAGTCCGAAAACCTCGGTCAGCACCTGTTTTTTGCCGGTTTGACGCGCAATCGACGCAACCTGAATTTGAGGAAGAGGCGACGAAATGCGTCTGCCGAGCCAGTCCATTGCAGGAATGTGATAATACTCGTAACTCGGCATAACCGCGCCGTTTGCGTTAATCTGAATACGCATATTGTCCTCCAGCACCAAATGCCCCGTAAATTTCAAGCCGTGCTTACCGCACCACTCAAAAATCTGCTTTGAATAGCTCTCGCTGAACAGCTTTGCAATAAGACGCCAAAACTTTTTGCGCGTATCCTCGTATCCGTCCGCCTTTTTAAAAAGATGAACAAGCCTGTCGCACAAATTTTCGCCGTATTCCTTAAAATACTCGTCCGCAAGCACAAAACTCCACGGAATACCCTTTCGCGACACCTGCGGTTCGTCGGTGAAAATTCCCTCCAAACGGCCGCCGAACCTGTCGTAATACGGCTGATAAATTCTTTTTATAAACTCGGCAACCACGTTTTTGTCCAGCGTGTCAACGTAAAACGGGTTTATTTCATAATAAAAATGATAACCGTCCCTGTTGCAGATTGTGTGCTCGGTCTGTTTTTCGCCCTCCTCCATTCGGAGGTATTTCTGCTGATATTTTATACCCAGTCCGTTTACAATTCCTCCGCCGAATCCGCTCGGCCAGCCGTTTTCGTCGTATGCCCACGCATACATTCCGCGCTTTTGCGCCTCCGACACGCCGATTTCTACGTTTTCAAACCATTCGTCGCCCATATACTCGGTCAAAAGTCCGCCCCGTGCGTGCATAAAATATCCGCCGAGGCCCGCCTTGTCCATAAGGTCAATCTGACGCGCGGTTTCGGTTTTGTCAAGTTTTTCGTTCCACGACCAAAACGGCACGGGACGGTATTTTTTCGGAGGATTTTCAAGCATTTTGCCGGTTATTTTCGTCATAATTTTTCCCTCGTCTACATCAAATTTTCGTCGTAATGAGCGCGCACACCGCCGATGAATTTAGGGCGCGAACGTGCGCAGATAACGTTTGCCTCGCCGATTTTTTTAACCGAAATGCGAAGCGGAACGCAAACGGGCGCAATGTGCATACCGATGAGGGTTTCGCCGATGTCAATTCCTGCTTTTGCGCTTATTTTTTCCACAACGCACGGATTTTCAAATCCGCCGTATGCCGCGGTTGCAAACGAACCGCCCGCCTTTACGAACGGTACCGCGTTAACGCACGGATAGAAATATTTTTCCGCGGTTTCTTTCTCAACTACAAGCGCGCGGTTTAAATGCTCACAGCACTGCGCCGCAAGATAAATTCCCTTTTCTTTCAGCACCTCGTATGCCGAGTCGAACACCGCTTTTCCCACTTCTTCGCTGGAATTTTTGCCGATTGTACCGCCCGTGATTTCGCTGGACGAACAGCCGATTACAAAAATTTCGCCTTTTTGTATTTTCGACGCCTCGCATACCTCGCGCACCGCCGATTTTACCTGTTCTTTTATTGTTTCAAGCATAAAAACACTTCCTTATAATATGTATTGATTTTTTGTGTGTCGTTTTAACGGGACGATGTGGGCATCGTCCCCTACGATGGTTGTTTGTTCATTCGGGTGTATACCGTTCGGCGAACGGGACGATGTGGGCATCGTCCCCTACATTTTTTATTTATATCGAATAATTTTCGTTTTACAATTATTTTCGTTGTAGGGGGCGATGCCCACATCGCCCCGCCCCAAACAAATCACCGCACATTACCGCATTATCTTCATTCTTCAATCAATTTCTGCGAATACAATTTATACGCCGCGGCGAGGGATACCGACTTCAGCAACGGGTCAAATCCGTCAAGACGGGGAATTTTTTTATCCCCGAAAACCGACGCGCACGCACACTCCGCCGAGTCGCAGAAATCGTCGTAAACCGTGCTCGCTATGCCGTTTGCCGTCATTTTTTCGATAATCATTTTTATTTCGGACATCGTAAACACTTTTTTGAGCGTGATTATCACAAACAGATACGCGAGATGCTCGCGCGAATATTTCTTTTTGACGGGCGGCATAATCAGCTTGTGCTTGACGTAATTGTTAATCATTGTGGACGTGACGCCCTTTTCGTCCTTATCAAACAAAAACGCAAGCTTTTTTTCAAAAAAACTTATAAGCTGGTCCATATAAAGGTCGATTTCGGGCAATTCCGCCCACCTCGGAAACACAATTTTTTCGTTTTTTTCTTCCAAAATCATCACCGCCTTATTTTCGCCCATTATACCACCAACACCCGAAAAAGTCAATCGCACGGCACAATTGCGCGCCCTGTAAATTTTTGCCTTTTGTGCAATTTTACCAAAAATTTCGCCTTTTGAAAAATTTACAGTTTGTTAATACATTGACATATCGGAAGTTGTATTATATAATAGACATAATGAAATAGTATATTTTCACGTTTTTTGTCAAAATTGCTTTAAAAAAGCGTAAAAATAATATTGCTATATATTTTGATTTTAGAGGTGGTACAAAGTGAACGCAAGATTTTTCCAGCAGCTTATTCTCCAGATGAAGGACGTAATGAACAGGCATCTCGGAATGATTACCGACGGCGGATTTGTTATTTCCAGCAAAGAGGGCTGCATTTCGCCCAACGACCTCAACTGCGTTTTGAGCTTCACCGAGGAAAACACGGACACATTCACTTACAACGGCTTTACATACAAGCCCGTGCTCAATATGAACAAGGTTGACTATATAATTTTCATTCAGGGCGACGACACGCTTGCAAAAAATTATATAAACATTCTTCAGGTCAGCTTTTCGGGCGTAAAATCGCTTTACGACGACAAGCACGACAGGGTTAACTTCATCAAAAACATCATTCTCGACAACATTTTGTCGGGCGATGTTTTGGCAAAAGCCGCTGAACTTCACTTCCCCATTGAGGGCAAAAGGGCGGTTTATCTTATCCGTTCGGACAAAGATACCGATTTTTCGTCGTTTGAAATTATCGAAAATATGTTTCCCGACAAGCAGAACGATTTTATCGTCAGCATAGACCAGTCGTCAATCGTGCTTGTAAAAAGCTTCCCCGACGACGCGGAAAACATTGTGCTTGAGGACATTGCGCACGAAATTCACAACAATCTTATGAGCGAAAATCTTATGAAGGTGACAATCGGCATAGGCACGCTTATAAACAACGTAAGAGAAATTGCGCGTTCGTTCAAAGAGGCACGCGTTGCGCTTGAAGTCGGCAAGGTTTTCGACAACGAAAAATCTATCATCAGCTACGACAATCTCGGCATAGGTCGTCTTATTTATCAGCTTCCCACAACGCTCTGCGAGCTTTTCTTAAGCGAGGTGTTCAAGCGCGGTTCAATCGACGATTTGGACCAGGAAATTGTGTTTACAATTCAGAAATTCTTTGAAAACAACCTTAACGTTTCCGAAACGTCAAGACAGCTTTACGTGCACAGAAACACACTTGTTTACCGTCTTGACAAAATCCAGAAAATCACGGGTCTTGACCTTCGTATTTTCGACGAGGCTATTATATTTAAAGTTGCGATGATGGTTAACAAGTATTTGCAGTCGAATGCCATCAGAATTTGAGGTGTAAAAATTGATTTTATTCAACAATGTGTCTATGGTTTATGAAAACGGCACAAAAGCGCTGGAAAACATAAACTTCTACATCGACAAGGGAGAATTTGTTTTTCTCGTAGGCTCGTCCGCCGCGGGAAAATCAACCATTATAAAGCTTATTATGCGTGAACTTGTGCCCTCTGAAGGCACAATCATCATAAACGAAACAAACACGTCGTTTCTCACGCACAAGCAAATTCCGTATTTCAGACGCAAAATCGGCGTGGTTTTCCAGGATTTCCGCCTTTTGCAGAACAAAAATGCGTATGACAACGTTGCGTATGCAATGGAAATAGTGGGTGCGTCGCGCCGTGAAATACGCAAAAACGTGCCGAACGTCTTATCGCAGGTGGGACTTACGGCAAAAGCAAAAATGTTCCCGTCACAGCTTTCGGGCGGCGAACAGCAGAGGGTTGCGCTTGCAAGGGCGATTGTAAACAGTCCGGCGGTGCTTATCGCGGACGAGCCTACCGGCAACCTTGACCCCGAAACCACAATGGAAATTATGCAGATTTTGGACGACATCAACAAACGGGGAACGACGGTCGTTATGGCAACACACGCGGAAAAAATCGTTAATATGATGCAAAAGCGCGTTATAGAGGTTGACCACGGCGCAATTTCCCGTGACGAGAAAAAGGGTGGCTACAATTATGTTAATTAGAAATTTAAAGAGAATGTTTACCGACGCGGTGCGCTCGGTTGTGCGCAACGGCTTTATGTCCATTGCGTCAATTCTCGTTTCGGTTGCGTGTCTTTTTGTGTTCGGCGTGTTCACAATGCTCACCATAAACATCAACTATATGGGCGAGCAGGCAGCAAACCAGTGCCAAATTCAGGTTTTTGTGGACGAGTCAATCGCCGATGAGGCTGTTATAAACGGCATACGCGACCAAATAAAGAAAAATCAATATGTAAAAGACTTAACCTATCAGTCGGGCGATGACCTTTTCAACGAATATGTCGCAAGTATTCCAAAAGACCAGCAGGCATATTTTTCGGGCGTTCCGTCAAGCATTATAAGCGATATTTTCAAAGTTACGCTCACCGATATTTCGCAGACGAAATCGGTTGCGGACTACATTTCCAAAATCGACGGCGTAAAATCGGTTAAAAGCTTTGACAAACTCACGACAAACGTTCAGCGCATAACCAAAACCGTGCGCAACATTTCAATCTGGGTTGTAATAATTTTCGCATTTATAAGCATATTTATTATATCGAACACAATTAAACTCACCGTTCACAACCGACGAAAAGAAATCAACATTATGAAATACGTCGGCGCGACCGATTCGTTCATACGCGGGCCTTTCGTGACCGAGGGTATGCTGGTCGGCTTTATCGCGGCGGTTATCGCGTTTTTCCTCACCGAATACGGCTACAATTCGCTCCTTAAATTTATCGGCGGTTCGGCTGTTTCAGGCACGACAATCATCGCGTTTAAAACGTTCTCCGATATGGCGCTCATTATCGCCGGCGGATACCTTGCAATCGGCATAGGACTGGGCGCGGTCGGCAGTGCGGTGTCTATGAGAAAATATTTGAAGGTGTAATGATGAAAAAAATGCAGACAAGAAAAATTTTAATAAAAGTTTGCGCGTGGGTCGCGCTCATCGCGTTTGTGGGGCTTACCATTTTAAGCGCGGCAATGTCGTCTGTTTACGCGGCAAAATCGTCGTCGCAGATTAAAAAAGAAATGGACGTGGCGAAAAAAGAAAAAAGCGCGGCGGCGTCACAGCACGAGGCGCTGGACGCGGAAATCACAAAAGTTTCCGAAAAAATTCACTCGCTTGAAGTGGATATTGACGCAAACCAGGTGAAAATCGACCAAACCGCGAAAGAGCTCGAAGAAGCAGAGGCGAAAAGCGCCGAGCAAAACGAGTCGTACATAACGCGCGTCAAATATATGATTGAAAACGGCGACCAGACGTATCTTGAAATGCTTTCAACGTCGAGCTCGCTCACTGATTTTTTGAACAGAATGGAAATCGTCAAAATGGTGTCGGAATACGATAAAAACCTTTTGGACACATTAAAAGCGACGGAGGAGAAAATCCGCACGCTCAAAGACGATTTGGACAAAACACAGGCAACGCTCAACGCAAATAAATCGAGCCTTGAGTCCAGCAAAGCGACGCTAAATACGAAAATAGCGCAGAATGAGGAACGCCAGAAAAAGCTTGAATCGGACATCGCGGCATATCAGAAAGCCTATGAGGCGGCGCAGAAACAAGAGGCGGCGGCTTGGGCGAGCGCACAGGCAAAAGTTTCAACAAACACAAAATTCGTCGGCGGACGGTTCGGCTGGCCGTCAGCGTCGTCAACGATTATCACGTCGCAGTACGGCAGACGTCTGCACCCTGTTCTCGGTACATACCGCGGACACGCCGGCATTGACATCGGCGCAGGCTACGGCACAAACGTTCTCGCCGCAAACGACGGAACGGTTATCGTTGCCGGCTACAATTCGGGCGGTTACGGCAACTACGTAATCATCGACCACGGCGGCGGATACACCACGCTTTACGGTCACAACAGCTCGCTTTGCGTGTCGGCAGGACAGAAAGTTACGCGCGGAACAGTCATTGCAAAATGCGGTTCTACGGGACTTTCAAGCGGTCCGCACATTCACTTCGAGGTGCGCGTAAACGGTTCGCCCGTAAATCCGCTTCCGTACGTTCAGAAGTAACACAAAATTAACGCAAACGCATTGCAAATGCAATGCAAATATAATTTCGGGAGATTTTATTTTTAATGACTAACAAACAAAAAACAGTCTATACGGTGCTGATAACCGCAGTTTTGACGTTTATCTCGTCAACTGTTTTGTACTTTGCGCTCGGCAGTAATATTGTTTATTTTCTCTCAAATAACCAAACCGCCGACGGAATTGCAAAGCTGAACCGTATCGACAAGCTTGTGGATAAGTATTTTTACGGCGACATCGATAAAAAAGAAATGCAGGACTGGGCATATGCCGGCTATCTTGCAGGTCTTGACGACCCGTATACCGAATATATTTCGTCCGGCGAATACGATTCGTTTACCGAAACCAGCACAGGAAATTACACAGGCATCGGTGTTGAGGTGACGAAAAACGGCGAAGAAACGGTGATTTCGGACATTTTCGACGGCACTCCTGCCGAAAAAGCAGGATTTTTGCCGAATGACATAATCAAAAAAATCGACGGCAAGGATATGGCCGGCAAAGCTCTTTCGGAGGTTTCGTCGGCAATTAAAGAATACGCAGGTAAAACTTTTGCCGTTACCGTTGAACGCGGCGGCAAAATGATTGACATAAACGTTGAGCCGGGCGAAATTGAAACGATTCAGGTTTCGGGCAAAATGCTGGACGGCGGTATTTCGTACATCAGAATTTCTATGTTTGAAGGACACTGTGCAGAACAGCTTAAAACCGCGCTTGACAACGCAAAAAATTCGGGCGCAAAGGGAATTATTTTCGATGTCAGAAACAACCCCGGCGGTGCGCTCGATATTATCACAAACTGCGTCGACCAAATTCTCGACGAGGGAATAATTCTCACTGTCCGCGACAAAAACGGCAAGGAGAACGTCTATAAAGCGAAAGACAAAGAAAAAATTGATTTGCCGATTGTAATTCTCACAAACGCGCAGACCGCAAGCGCGGCGGAGGTTTTCACAAGCTCTCTGCACGACAACGGCAAAGCGTACACCGTCGGCACAAAAACCTACGGAAAAGGCGTTGTTCAAACGATTTTTGACCTCGGCGACAAGTCGATTGCAAAGATTACCACGGCGAAATATTTTACGCCGAAGAACGTCTGCATTGATAAAATCGGTCTTGAACCCGACAAAAAAGTCGAACTTGACGAAAAATATAAAAAAATGTCGGTAAAATATATCCCCGACGGCGAGGATACACAGCTTATCACCGCCGTGGAGGTTATGAAAGAAAAAGTAAAATAGTTTTAAAAAAAGACGGGTAAAGCCCATCCTCGCTAAGACAACATTGCATAAAAAACCAATGCTTTCTTATTTAGGAGCGGCTAATACCGTCTTTTTTGTTGTTTTTAAACCGAAAATTCTTTAAATCCAACGGGGCTTTTGCGGGTATCGCCCCTACAGCACAAACATATCCTTCGCTTTGCAAATTTTATCAAATTTAATATTTACAAAATATCAAAAATATGCTATAATATAACGATAAATCTTACGAAAGGAAAAAACTGATGAAAGAAAACAAAATGGGCACAATGCCCATGACAAAACTAATTTTTTCGATGTCACTGCCCGCAATGTTTTCAATGCTTATACAGGCGTTATACAACATTGTCGACAGTATCTTCGTATCGTTTCTCGGCGAAAACGCGCTCACCGCGGTATCGCTCGTATATCCAATGCAAATGCTTATAATCTCGTTCGCGGTCGGCACGGGCGTCGGCGTAAACTCGCTCATATCGCGCAGACTCGGCGAAAAAGAATATGACGAGGCGTCGCACGCGGCAAATCACGGGCTTGTCCTCGGCTTTATCACGTGGATAATTTTTGCGCTTATCGGCATTTTCTTCACAAAACCGTTCATATCGTCTATGGCAAAAGGCGCGTCGGACGTATCAGCCGACATCATCAACTGGGGAGTAGACTATATGTGGGTTGTAATGGTGTTCTCGTTCGGTGTGTTCATCGAAGTCAGCATCGAAAAATCAATCCAGGCGACGGGAAATATGCTCTACCCTATGATTTTTCAGCTTATCGGCGCGGTGATAAACCTTATTTTCGACCCGATTTTCATTTTCGGATTCGGCTTTATCCCTGCAATGGGCGTAAAAGGCGCGGCAATCGCAACGGTTATGGGGCAGATTATCGCAATGTTCTATGCGCTCTATATCGCGCTGAAAAAAGATTTCCACGTTAAATTTACGCTGAAAAACTTCAAATTCCGTTTAAAAACAGTCAAAGACATCTACGTTGTCGGCATACCGTCAATCGTTATGCAAAGCATAGCGTCGGTGCTGATAACTTTCTTAAACAAAATCCTTATCGTGCTCACACCTACGGCGGTTACGGTTCTCGGCGTTTACTACAAGCTTCAGTCGTTTGTGTTTATGCCTGTTTTCGGACTTACACAGGGTGTTATGCCGATTATGGGATACAACTACGGCGCGCGCAACCGCAAACGTCTTATTGATGCGGTTAAAAAAGGTACAATTATCGCGGCGGTTATTATGGCTGTCGGAACGGCGATTTTCTCGCTTTTCCCAAGACAGCTTCTTATGATTTTCAACGCAAAACCCGATATGCTTGAAATCGGTATGCCGGCATTGCGCATAATTTCGCTCAACTTTATTCCGGCGGCAATCGGCATAATATTCGGCACATTTTTCCAGGCAATCGGCAAGGGCGTTTATTCGCTCACGGTGTCGTTTCTGCGTCAGATTGTACTCATTCTGCCGGCCGCAAAGTTTTTGTCGCAGTTCGGCGTTATAAACGTTTGGTTTGCTTTCCCGATAGCCGAGTCGTTCTCACTGGTGTTCTGTATATTTATGTATATGAACGTGTATAAAAAGCAAATCAAAACAATGCAAACTTCTGTATAATGTGCATATTGACGTATTTTATAAAAATGTATAAAATATAATATGTATTGTATAAAAATTCACAGAAAGGAATGATTTTTTTGAACATCACACAAAAAATTATAAAAAGTCACCTTGTTTCGGGAAATATGGCAGCAGGCGAAGAAATTTCAATCAAAATCGATCAGACGCTTACACAGGATTCCACGGGAACAATGGCGTATCTTGAATTTGAGGCAATCGGTATTCCGCGCGTTAAAACAAAACGCTCGGTTGCATATATCGACCACAACACACTCCAGTCGGGATTTGAAAATGCCGACGACCACAAATACATTCAGACGGTTACGAAAAAACACGGCATATATTTCTCGCGTCCCGGCAACGGCATCTGCCACCAGGTTCACCTTGAAAGATTTGGTATTCCCGGTCAGACGCTTCTCGGCTCGGACAGCCACACTCCCACAGGAGGCGGACTCGGCATGCTCGCAATCGGCGCGGGCGGTCTTGACGTTGCGGTTGCTATGGGCGGCGGTGCGTACTACATAACAATGCCGAAAGTTGTAAAAGTTAACCTTGTCGGCAAACTCAAACCGTGGGTTGCGGCAAAGGACATCATTCTTGAAGTTCTGCGCCTTTTAACCGTAAAAGGCGGTGTAGGCAAGGTTATAGAATACTCGGGCGAGGGCGTTAAAACCTTATCCGTTCCCGAAAGAGCGACCATCACGAATATGGGCGCGGAGCTGGGCGCAACAACGTCGGTTTTCCCCAGCGACGACATCACAAAAGAATTTTTGAAGGCACAAGGCAGAGAAAGCGACTTTTCGTACATTCTCCCCGACGACGACGCAACATATGACGAAGAAATCACCATAGATTTGTCAAAGCTTGTACCGCTTGCGGCAAAACCGCATATGCCCGACAACGTTGACACCGTTAAAAATATCGGCAAAATCAAAGTTGACCAGGTTGCAATCGGAAGCTGCACAAACTCGTCGTATATGGATATGATGAAAGTTGCGAAAATCCTCAAAGGCAAAACCGTTGCCGAGG
>OGHJ01002270.1_pt1 | contig 16900 bp, 15 predicted proteins | sample 1571351 | NCBI WGS metagenome assembly OGHJ01 (sample SAMEA2582037, study PRJEB24529) | metagenome | biome: Human gut stool | place: China | collected 2011 | reverse complement strand
GAGCTTTTCGGTTTCTTACCATACTGTAACAACCGATTATTTCTTGGTATAGTATAATTCATTTTTTATTATACCGTTTTTCCCATATTTTGTAAACTGATTTTTTTAACAATTCTGAGATTTTATAAAAATTTTAGGAAGTTTTCTTCGGAGCAAACCGTTCAAATAACATCATCAGATTTGCTGTCTTATCATCACTGTAATCTGTATCTATTTCTTCTTTCTGAAGTACCAGTCTTTCATACAGTTCTTCCACTCCACCAAGCATATAAGATTCAAACAGTTCATTATAGCGTTTGAACTCTTCTTCTGTTTCAACACCTTTAAACGCCCGCCGGATACACTCTTCATGGATTCCCTGCCCTGCCGGCTCTAATAACAGCATCATCTGCAGGATGAACTCCAAATCTTCTGATGCTTGTCTCATCTGCTCCCCAAATACGGTTCTCTGTTCTACCGGTGCATAATCTCTTTTGGCTTTTCTGTCAATTCTGAATCCCAGAATCGCGGCTACGATATAGATATCTATCAATCGCTTAAAATAACTATGTTCATAGTCATTTAATGACCATAGTTCGCTTACCATACGGGCATGCTTACCTGAAAATTTATAAGGGTCGTTAAAAAATTTATAATTTTCCATTAAACCGTCTCCTCCCCTGCCGGTTTGATCGTTGCAAATGATTCTTCCGGTTTTTTATCAATGTAATATCTGCTTCCAACGTAAGGATCTAACTTTGTATACTCCCAGTCTTTTTTCAACATAAAGATAATGACCTGTTCCGAAACCTGTGGCAGCACCTTTGCGATCAATTCGATATTTTCATCTCCCAGCTTAGAAAACGGTCCATCCAATACGATCGGAAGGGTGTCACTGTCTGCTGTCTCATGCCCGGTCTTTTCCTGTTTCTTTCTTCTGCTGAAATCCATGATCGTTACAATAAACGCAAAGTTCCTTGCTATTTTCTCGCCTTCGGACAGATTTTTCTCTTCCCGATATCCCTGCTGCGTACGGTAAAGCATCTGGATCTCATACTTCGGTGTCAGTTCAATCTTTTTATCCTTTGCGTTAAACATTTTGCTGAAATTCTCCTGTATCTGCCGGTTTAACTCCAGAAAAATCTTATTTTCCTGCTCAGAAAATTCTTTATCCAGCTGCCGGTACAATTCCTCTGCTATCTCTAAGCGTTGCCGCCAGATCCGATTCCGCTCATTTCTTGCTTCTAGGCTTTGCATCTCTTTTTCCGTAGTTTCTATTCTCTTTTTGCAGGCTTCGATCCGTCCTTCTTTTTCTCCCTTTTCCTTAGAAAAACGCTGGATCTCCGATTTATAGAAACGCTGTGTCCTCCGTTTCTCTGCAAAATCAATATGTTCATCTAACTGCTTTTGCAGTTTTTCATAACGGTTACAGGAATCATGATACTCGCGGACATTCTCATCTACTTCTTTTGCACAATCGTCAATCTCTTCTAACAGCTCGTCACCTTTGCGGTACCAGCGGTTTGCAGTTCTCTCAAAGTCCCCTATTATGGAACCGACATCTGCCGGCGGCAGATAATTTCGCTGCTCCATCAGTGCAAAATACTCACTGCTGTCTTTTTTAATCTCATGACCGCAGATACACCGTTTGTTCTTAATGATGTAATCTATCGTTGCCTGACGCATATATGGGATATCACGTCGTTCCATTTTCGCACTTTTTAATAGTTCCATACTTGCACGGAGCATTGGCCGGGCAAATACCATATAGGCTTTATCGCTGATGGCATTTACCAATGTCTTGTAAGAATAAAGACTTTGCTTTCTCTGGGACTCACACAATAGCTCTAAATGTTTCTTTTTCCTTTGCAATTCTTCCGTATTGTGGTTTTCTGCTAAGAAACGTTCGATATCTTCATTCTTTTTCTCATAATTCCGGATATTGACTTCCAATACCTCAATCTCATCCCGAAGCTTTTCGATATCACGCTCTAATTTTTTTCGTTCTGCTTCTAAATTATCATAGACTGCACCCGATCCCTTGATCTCTGAACGGAATTTTTTGATAACAGAATTGCTTCCCATGTCTTTCAAATGGTTTTTTGCCTCGCGATATGCAGATAATCCCGTTAAAATATGTACCGATTCTTTGATATTTTCCCGGACTCCACCTACACTGACATCATTCCACCGTTCTCCATCAAATAAGAAATAGTGGGACAGATTTTTGGGAAACAGTTCATTGATCAGTGTCTCTATCTCGTTGCTGTCTACCTCGACATAGCTTTCCATGTCCTCTAACTCTGTAATCCGCATCGCACATTTCTTTTGAAACTCCCGGCTCTCTAACTTTGGAAATGCTCTGGTATAGGTTGTCTCTCTTGTGATGATATAACGTTTTTCTTCGTCAACTGCTGCAATCTCTACTTTTACCTTCGCACGGCTGTTTGCATCCATCATTTCTAAGATATCCGTATTTAAAAGCTGAAAATCTCCGGCACTTTTTGTTCCGTTTGCCATTAATGCACCATACAGACCCCAGCGGAATGCCTGCGCTATCGTCGTTTTTCCAACCGTATTGTCTCCTAATACTACCGTTACATTTTTTACATCATCGCAGCTGAATTCTATATGATTCCTGCCCTTATACCGCATGAAATTTTCCATGGTAATACTTTCAAATTTCATATACCTGTCCCCCTATTCCGTTATCCCTCTTGCATATTCCTTGATGATTTTCTGCAATTCCTCTGACATGCGCTGATCTGTCTTTGCCTTGCTTCGCAGATTCTTCTTTTCCATATGCAAAACTTCAAACTTCAATGTCTGCATCATGCTGTCCCGATTCTTTTCCATATCAGTTTCCTCCCTCTCCGCAGCAAATGTCTGGACAATTCAATAAATTCCGACACTTCGACGTAATACGGCTCTTAAAATCATCATATCTTTTTTCCAAAAAAATCCGCAATGCTTCGTCACCGATCCGGTATCCGATTTCCCGATCTGACATATCGGTAAATGTATGATCTTCAATATCCACACTATTTAATGCCGTCTTATCACACAATTCAAAGTATTCTTTCAGTGTATGGTTTTGGATCAGCCCATTCGCTTTTTCCGATATCAGCAGGAAATTCAACGGTGAATTATACGGACTGCTGTTGTCTTTTCTCCGGCTTTCTGTCGTTTTATTGGCATCCTTATACTTTACGCTAAGACTTCCGATCGGCATAATGTGATGTTTTTGCAGCTTCACGGAATTGTTTAATGCACTCAGTGTTTGTGGCTGATAGTCGTTTTTCTCCGGAAGCGGTTTTAAAATATCCGAATATGTCTCTGATAAATAAAATTGACAGATGGTATTCCCAATTACCTCCTCCGGATATACGGATGGATTTTTCATTAAAACAATGTCACGGTCTGCAAATTTTTTATCTGTCAGTACGTTATTGCAAAGGGCTTTTGTGAATTTCTTATCAGATTCTTTGATGTTTTGGATCTCAGATAAAACATTCTGAAGATTCCGGATAAATGCCCGGTTCTGCTCTATCTTGAACTCTCCCGATAAAATCGCACTCCAATACCAGACTTCCATATAATCTAAGACTTCACTGTCCTCAAACCATGCTTCATCTAAAAATACCGTTCCTAAGATAACCCACATCAGATTGTAATGTATTTCACCAAGCTTTCGGATTCCACACCGCATCTGTAAAAATAAGGCTGCGCGGTCTAAGCCCTGACATGCCACCTCCACATAACCGTATATTTTTTCTGATGGAATCTGCAGCAGATATTCTCTTTTTGTGACTTTCACGTTCAGGTTTTGGATCTTCTCAGCATCATGCAGACTAAATCCCGGATCTCCTTCTGAAAAATAGTCAATAATACCCAAGAGGTTCATCAATGCCTTTATATAGGTAGCAGAAAGCTCTTTTTGAGATTTATCCCAGCAGCCGATCCGTCCCACTGCCGAATATGGTTTGTCGCTGTCTGCAATGTGATTTTTATAACTGTTCTTCTGACCCGGCGAGCATTTTTCTACAAATGAGGTATATTCCTCTCTGTGGTCACGCTCTATGTCATCTACGATCTGTGTAAAGAGATTTCCCTTCTCCTGCGTATGCCTGGATGCCTTTGCTAAGATCAGGTCAAAGACACTTAGGGATTTTCCTCCCAGGTTCAGGTTTTCATAGATATCAATGGCGCGCTTTTTATCATTGACGGAAATTGCAATCTCATAAAGCCGGATATCCTCGATACATTTTCTCAGATATTCACAAAGATGCATTCCCCACTGCATTTTCCGTTCCTTTAAACGGTCAGAAAAATTATCTTCTCTTTCTTCTTTTGGTAAAAAAAGTGTTCCTGTCTTGATCTCTTCTAAAACAGCCTCTCTTTGTGCATCTTCAAGTCCGAATTTTTCTAAATACTGTTCCTTCTCTTCTATTGGATATTCCTCTGCCTGAAGCCATGATCTAATGGATTTCTCATATTCTGCCCCGATTTCTTTGACTACATCCTCAAGAATGACAGCACCCGATGACCCCGGTTCACAGGCATCCAGCAGATAGAACAATGGCAGCAGATAAGCATCACCATCTTCACTGTTGTCGATATTTCTGCAATATTCACGAATTTCGCGGGTATCCTTCGTTTCTGCCTTTTCATATAAAAATGCTTTCTTTCGATCATGCACAAAAGTGATCCGTTCCTTCATCTCCTCACTGGAAATTTCCGGATAATTTCCCCGAAAAGAATTTGGAAAACTTAAGATCGTTCCACCAAAAAGATCTTCTTTTTTGCTATCTATCACACTTTGAAAACTTGGAAGATTCAAGAAATACCGCCGCTCCAGTGTCGGTGATACGAGATCGTCAATATTTTCTCTTTGAAGTTTCGTGGAAAGGAATGCCGTTAAGACCGTGATCCTCTGCTGACCGTCTAACAGTGCCTTTACTTCCTGCTTTCCCTCTAAATTGTCAATGTTTCTTTCATTCTTTCCTATTTTCTTGTATCCATAGTCCTCTGTTTTTACATTTAAAAATAAGACCGTTCCTATGGGCAGCTTAGTCAGGACAGATGCTAACAGCGCTTTCTGCCGATTGTTTTCCTTCCATGTAAAACCTCTCTGAAAATCCGGCAGTACGATCGTATTCTCCGAAATCCTGTCTACAATGTCTCTTAAATTTACCCGTTTTAAATCGTCGTTCACTTTTGTTACCCCCTTGCGATTTCTTCCACTGCGTGTATGAGTTGCCTGATGTCTTCTTTTGTATTAAACTGTCCGATGCCCACACGCACCGTTCCCCCGTATGGTTCATCCTTTAAGTATTTATGGATCAGCGGTGCACAGTGATAGCCGCACCGGACTGCGATATGATAATCTTCATCGAGCAACATTCCTACATCATCCGAAGAATATCCTTCGATCGTAAAGGAACAGATGCCGCTCCTTTTTTCCTTATCCTGTGGAAAATAAGTATGGATTCCCTGTATTTTTTGAAGCTCTGTCTCTAACAGTTCCGTCAGTTCCCGTTCTTTTTGATAATGCTCCTCTATGGTCTGACACATTTCTTCATAATTACTTCCAAATGTTTCTATCGCCGCTTTCAATCCCGCGATCGCCGGTACGTTCGGACTTCCCGGTTCATAACGGTCGGGAAGAAGCTGCGGCATCTCTAAATTCAGTGAATTGCTTCCGGTTCCTCCTGCGATCACAAGTCCTAATTTTTCTGCATTTCCTGTAGATTGTGCGATATAACCGCCGACTCCAAACGGTCCGTAAAGTGTCTTATGACCCGCAAATATATAGTAATCAATGTCGCTTTGTTCCAGACGGACAGGGATCAATCCCAATGCCTGCGAACCATCCACGATCACCGTCGTCTTTTCCGTATCTGTCAAAGCTGCCACTTCTTCAACCGGAAGAATATACCCTGTGACATTGCTGATATGTGTCATGGCAAGAACCGTTGGAGGGTTTTGGATAAACTGATAACGGATTTTTTCTAAATCAAGCTCTAAGGTCCCTGCATCTACCGACAATTCCTCTATCGCAAAGCCATAGCGTTTCTGTAAAAAATGCAGGGTACGCATGACCGCGTTATGCTCATAGGGTGAGACATAGACAATATCTTCTCTTTTCCATGGAAGACCTCCAAAAATCTGGTTGCATGCAAAGGTAGCAGAGGGTGTAAACACTACCTCTGCTGCCGTTTTCGCCTTTGTGAGTGTCAGAAGTAACCCCCTGGTATCTTCGATCAACTGTTTTGCCTGTTCTGCCAATGCATAACTGCCGCGTCCGGCATTGACTGCTGCATTTCGGTTTGCCCAGTCCAATGCCCGATAAACCGCCTCCGGTTTTGGAAAAGTGGTTGCGGCATTGTCCAGATAAATGTATTCTTCCATGATGTTTCCTCTACTGTAATAGTTTTTCTAAAGCCTCCGCTAAAACAGCCACTTTCTGATTTGTCTCTAAGCTGTCTCCAAAGTTATCCAGTGCCTCTTCGATCATATTTTTCAAAAATTCACTGGTGCTGTCTTTTACATCCGCATCATAATATTTGTGGATTTCCGCTCCATCCGCCGTCTTTAGGAAAATCTCTTTTTGTCCGTTCTCTAAACCGGCATCTTCCTTTGCCGCCTCTGTCTTTTGGCGTATCTTTGTAATGTCACGCAGAAATTTTTCCTGTAATCTGTCATTCCAGTCCTCAATATAGATATCTTCCAGACGTTTGGATAATACGGCAACAATCTCCCGCTCGTCGTTGGTATTCAGTTCTCCCACATATTCCATAAAACTCTTGATCTTTTTGTTCAATACATAGCGTTTGGAACGGTTTTGCTGTCTGCCATACCAGTCCTGCAGACATGCCTTGAGACTGTCGCTTTCTTTTGCACCAAATATTTTTTTGATCTCCTTTGCCGTATCTTCTATCGCATTTTCAAAATGCGTATCCATGCTCCGCTTCATTTCCCTGACTATAAGCCCCGTCATATGATTTTTAGAAGAATCCATGGCATTCGGAAGCTGCTCAAACAAAAATTCTCTCGGATTTAACTCCGTCTGCTTTAATAACCTTCGGAAATTTCTGACGGCATCGAGCAGTTCCTGCGGATAGCGTTCACTGACCCGCGTATACTGCGGCAGGGAACGGTACCATTTCTGCATATTTTCCATAATGACGGAAAGTCGGTTGGAACGTATGATCTTTTCCGTCTGCGCATCACAAAAGATATCCTCCATTTCCTGTAAATAAAGCTCTTTTTCCATATCTTTCTTTTCTATATAAAGATCATAGCTTTCCGGAAACTGGTTGATATTGTTCAGCACTTCTACCGTGATCAGCAGTTCCTTATTTCCAAGGTACAGCACCGGCATGCCTTCTAGCAGATAAAATTTCCACGCAAGAAACAGCGGAAGTACGCCTTTTCTTACCCCGTAATCTTTTCCCTGCAAACGCTCATAGAGAATCTGAAAGGATGCCCGCTTTCCGCTTGCTTTCACAAAAAAGTCCTCGATCTCCTCCATGATCTTTCGACAGCCGCCGTCTAACGGAAACTCTTCTCCGGCAAGACCTGTCCGAAGAAATGCTGCACGATATACCATTGCCTGAGGACTGCTGCCCCGCTCATATTCTTCTAAATCTTTTCCATCTAAGATAGCCCTTACTACGTCATTTCTCGCCTTTAAGTACTGCCCCTGCACATTCTGAATATTCAAAAGCTCATGGTTGATTCTCGGTGCTAACGAATAGTAGTCTTCGCAAATCTGGCTTAAATACCGGTTAAATTCCATTCCGGTTCTGATATGCGGCTCTTTTCTGCTTGTATGAAGCACATAACAGCCTCCGTTTTCCGGCATAAAATCCCTTTTTAATCTCTCGTTCACTTCATATCGGATATCTTCCTCATAGAGGTCTAATTCCTGACGGAGTGCTTTATTTTCTTCAATAAAATGCTCATCCTGTGCAAGGCTTCTGACTGCTGCAAGACGCAAAAGCGCCCACTCCGATACAAACTCTTCTTTCGGCAGTAATACGATAATACGTTCATCTCCTAATTCCCGCAGATGACGCAGCACTTTTTCCTTTTCTACCTTGTCTGCTGTCACGATCGCTAAGATATATCCATCGGAAAAACGGTGCTCGAAAAAGACCTTTGCACTGCCAATGGAAAGGAAGTCTTCATATTCAATGAATTCATATCGGAAATATCTTGTCATTGCACGGTCCTGATTGTACTGTTTTGGAACGGCATAGGTCAGTTCGGAAATCTCGTTTAACACTTTACAGGTATTGATGCTATGACGCAGCCGCCGGATTTCTTTTTCAATCGCCTCCTCGATATTAATACCGATATTGTTCTTAAATGCATAGGTACCAAGACTTGAGCGGAAAAAGACCACTTCTTTTTTCATCAGCTCACGCATTGCCTTGTCACACTCTTCTTTTTCGATATTCAACGCCAGACAGATCGGCTTATTCAGTACCGCTAACTCTTCCGGTCGGCGTATCATACGGATGATCGCCATTGCCTTAATGATCCTTTTTTCAATCTCCGTATCCGCTTTCGTCAAAGCATATTCTGCTTTTAACCATTCGTTATGGATATAGGTCTCATCCACAGTTTCCCGAAACAGATTTTTGAAATAATCATAGACATATTCCACACCGATGAGATCTTCTCTGTTCCTGCCCTCCATAATGTGATTCAGGCTGCCCGGTTCGTTTCCCGCTAAAAATGTAAAAACCGTTCTTTCGTTCTGTCCGATTTTTTCACTGATATTCAGCAGTGCATATGCACATACCGGAGTCAGCGGATAGCAGCCTTTTGCCACGATCTGATTAAAATCCTCTTTTTCAAAAAGATGTGAAAAACAGGCAAGCTGATAAGACGCTTCTGCCCTTTCCTGTATTTCCGGGGTATAAAATCCCTCTTTCTTATGCAGTGCATGCTCGATCAGTTCATAATTATTCTGGGAAGAAACTACAAACCGGATCTCTTTCAGCCGCCCTTCTACCCCACGGAATGCCTGGATCATTTCCGAATCAATACTTTTGACATACTCATGGATACTCTTATGCGCCACAAAGGTCAGATACATCTGCTCTTCTTTCCGGCTGTCTGCCAATTCGCACATATCCTGCAAAATCTTCATATCCTTTGCAAAATTCTTTGTTTCATGTCCTTCTATATACTTACTGAATTCATCAAAGATGATATAAATGCCGGCATATCCGTACTTTGCACAAAGCACACGGTTGACCTCTTCATAGACCCGAAGTGCTTCTTTTTGCACCATTGGATTGAAAACACTTCCGGATGTCAGTAGCGGGTAAAATTCTTTGAATTCTAAGAGTGCAGCTTCTTTTTGTTTTTTTAAACGTTCCTTAAATAAAGAGGCGGTACATCCTCTCTCTTCTAACATTTTTTCAAACCGCTGATAGGTGTCGGGATAGGATTCCTTCCAACTCTCCATCGTACGGACGGCTTCACTGTACTCACTCGGAAGCGGCAGATCTCTGATACCGGTCTTTTTTAATGCCTCCTGTAATGCAAAAATAAATGATTCGTTTAAATCTCCCTGAAAAGAAGAGACGATCACCGGCAAAAACGGTCTTCCCACTTCGGCAAGCTCCATAAAAAACAGTTTTGTCGAAGTGTCAGCTTCTATGATTTTTTTCTGTATTTCTGCTGTCTCGTCTTTGCTTTTACACAGCAACGCCAGCAATACCAGTAAAAGATGTGATTTTCCTTTTCCATAAGGACCGATCAATATCGTTGCATGTTCTCCCTGTCCCCGCACGATATTTGTCAGATACTGTTTTAATATAGATACGGAGGAACGTGTCGGTATATAACGGTTTACCAATGCCATATCCCCTGTATCTAAGGTAAGATTGATTGATTTTTGAAATCTTGTGTCTACATTTACGAAATTTTTCATCTGTCTGTTCTCCCCCTCTTCTCTATGGTCGGAAGTATTTTTTAACAATTTCTTCTCCTGTTACAGACTGGTTCAGATATACCATGTCCAAGCCTGCTGTCCGGTTCATTTGTATATAATTTTTTTGTTCTAACTCTTCAAGTTTTTCTACCAGACCGGTCCTCTTCAAATTCAGGATCCTGCCCGGCGAATCCTTTCCTGTCAGAAGATCATCGATACTGACAGCTCCTTCTTTGGACGTGCAGTCTTTCAAAAGATACCCGACGATCTCTGCCGGAAGCAGATGCAGCGGCGGCTGGCTTTTCCAGTAAAGACTGCCCTTTTGTTTTACCAGTTCAAAGATGCCAAACGGGCTGATGTTCTTTTCCTCCGGATCACTTCCCCGCTCCGGCTTTCTTACATACATACGAAGCAGTGCCTCTCCGTCTGCTTCTACGGATTTTTCCGAAAATTTTTCAAGTCCGTCCAGATTTCCTGCTTTGTTTATCAGCTCTTTCACCAGTTCGTCTTTGGTAAACTCCATTTCATCATATTCATTAAAAAAAAGATTCCACGCGGTTGCCTGCCCACGATTTTTTACGATATTGCAGTGAATGATCCACAGGGAAAATGTTTCCTCTAAATATTTGTCATATTCCCAGATCTGCTCTCCGAGCTTTGAAAGGAATACACCCTGTTTTCCCCGCTCGTCTAATAACCCGCAGGTTCGCATCCAATAGCGGATCGCCTTTGCCATGTTCGGACCCACCCCGAGCACATCTGCTCCATAGTTCTGCGAAAAAACAAACGGATCATTTCTCACTTCCCTCATGCCTTTATTGAGCCAGCCCTCCCGCAAAATAAAGCTTTCATGCCCTTTAAAACGGTATTTTATCTTTGTCATGGTTTCTTCACCTGTTAATTTCTTTTAATTGCCAGTACCTTTCTCATATAACATCCTGCAGAAAAATGACTGACACATTCCCTGCACCTTACACATTTTTCATCCAAAATCTGATAATGGATGTTCCCATCGTCGTCTTCTTTTATGGAAATCGCATCATGCCTGCATACGCTCTCACATGCAAGACATCCCATACACATCTGGTATTTGGTAATCTGACACTTTATCTTATCTTCCGTAATCTTCTGATCCAATAGGGTAACCTTCAGCTTCTTCGTTCCTATCCTACCCTGAAGCTTCAACTGCGGTACTCCGTTCTTTCCTAATATATAGACTTCTCCAAGTCTTTCATTTCCAAGCTCATAATTCAGATAGCCAAACGGACGGAACAATTCATAAAGTTCTGTTTCTATCGGCTTTTGCAGCTCATAATTATAGGTATTTTCCTGCGTCGCACATGGCTCGAATGCAATGACGGATTTCTGTGCATAGGCAACTCCGTTCCCTCCCTGTCTTGCCTTCCAATATCCTTCATCCACATATACCTCTGCATCTTCTTTTCCAATTTCCCTTGCAAACTCCAAAAGCATCTCCCGAAAATGCGTACTCTGCTCCTTCATATGGATTTTTGATAAAAACTCCGACCACCCACTGTTATTCGGACAGCACCAGCAGCCCACTCTCGCATAACCCAGCCGGTATGCCCGGTTAAAGTCGATTCCCGTAGTCAGAAGATAAAGCCAGATGTCAAAATCCATCCAGTCAATGATCGGTGATATGATCCTCTGTTTTGTGATCTTCGGACTGTCCGAATCCCTGTCGTACTTGCTCCTGCTTGCCGACTCACTTCTTCGGATGCCGTAAAAAGTCAGGATTTCTTTTTTATTGCGAAACAGGGACTTGATAGTCTTTTGGATGCTTCCGGTCTTAAAGACCGTACAGCACCAGCGCATCACACGGCTTGGCGGCCCGATCATACGACAGAGTTCCTCAAAATCCTTCTCTTTGTTGCAAGCGGTAATGACCGGTGTCTGCGGATGCTCCTGCTTAAAACGTTTTACATATTCATAGGTAAATGGAAATTCCAGTGTCGTATCACCAAAAATGTGGAGCACTTTCGGGTTTCCGAGTGCCCGCATGACCAGATCAGAAACAACGGTAGAGTCTTTTCCACCGCTGAACGAAACAAACATTTCCATAAAGTTATAATCTGCTGCCACTCTGCGGATATACTCATCTGCCTCTTCCACCAGTGCCTCATAACGCTCTCTGTTTGCCTGTAAGAATATCTCCATCTGTTCTTTAAAATACCGGTCTGTATTTTTTCCCTGATATTTCTGATATTCTTCCCGCACTTTATCAATATTCAGTTGTTTTAAATCCTTTACGGAAAAAGGAATTCTCTTCCCATCTACATAATAGTGATTTCCTGAACCATTCCACACAGACTTCTCTAAAAATGCATAGGGTGTCCCCAAAATGAGCTCTAACAGCAGCCTCTCTTCCGGAAAGACCGGACGCAGATCCGTTGCCAGCTTCTTTCCTTTCTTATTACAGATAGGGCAGACTTCCTCATATATAGGGGTTTTGCAGCTTTTGCACCAGTATATCTGTGAGCCGGCATCTGCTCTCTGACCACAGGATGGACAGACGCTTGTCTTACATACGGTATTGGTGCAGGGTAAATCTTCTCCTGTCTTAATGTCCTTATTGCGGCATATATATGTAATCATTTTTCTCCCTGTCTGATCGGTATAGTTTGGGGGTTAATTTGAAGATAGGAACAAAGTGCTAAAAATTCGTCTGCGTCCAGACTTTCTTTTGTTCCCGGAATCAGCTTTTTCTTTGGTATATGAAGTTCCCTGCTTATTTTTTCTGTAGAAATTCCATGATCTTCCATGTACTTTGCAAGCCATAATGTCGCTTCATTCCTCATATACGATCCTCCTGTTTTCTTTGAAGAAGAGAATTCCCCCACTTAGAACTCCATTATATTCTTTTTATAAAGGAATATCAATACGGTATTTCCTTGATTTCAAAGAATTTTTCAGACTTTATTGACGCAAAATATAGGGTACTATATGATAACGAAAGAGGTGAAAACATGAAAAACCCAAATATTGCAAAAGTTTTAAAAGAATATAGAAAACAAAACCACTACTCGGTGGAAGATGTGGTCTTTAAATTAGAGGAACAAAATCTTCCATTTGCCACAAAGACCATTTACGGATGGGAAAGCGGACAGACCCAGCCGGATGCGGATACGCTGTTAGTTCTTTGTAAAATTTATAAGATTGATAATATTTTAGAGACTTTCGGCTATCAGCCGCCGTCAGAAGAGCTCTTCCTCTCTAAAGAAGAGCATGAATTGATCCAGAAATACCGGCAACACGAAGAGATGCAGAATGCCGTGAAGAAGTTACTGGGTGTCGGTGAGGATTAGGGTGGACAAAAGCAGCTTCGGAAATTTCCAAAGCTGCTTTTACCGCATCCACTATGCTTCCTTTGTCACATGAACTTCATCCTCATCTTCGAGCTCCCTGATCCTTTCATTGATCCTTTCTGCCGTTCTCCTGTCCCGAAGCATGAATACGACCCAGAGCAATACTGATGTTCCAAGGCTTGCTAAGATCGGAGGCATGCACTGTCTTATCCCTCCTGCTAACGAGAACCATCCTACGGCATATCCGGTAATCAAAAAGATGACACATCCCGTTCCCATATGGATCAGAATTTTTACCGCATAGGAAAAATCGGTTGTTTCATATACGATTCCCGGAACAGAAAAACCAAGTCCCACGATGACTGCCCCAATGACCATTTTGGTATAATTGTAATTTTTTAATGTAAACACTCCCTGGTTTGCCACATCCGCTACCAAACCGAATACAGCGAAGAGTGCCAGTGCCAGACCGACACCTTTTATGGAAAGTTCTATGATTCTTTTCATGATTTATAATCCTAAATATTCTTTGAATTTTGGAAGGTACTTTCTTGAAATACTGTCCTTACTGCCGTTTTTCATTACCAATAGCATCGTTCCGTTAAAATACGGTTCTACATATGCAATATATTTGAGATTTACCAGCGTTGTTTTAGAAATCCGCATAAAGCCTTCGCCCAGTGCTTTTTCAATATCGCACAACCGCTTTTTCGCACTGTATTTTTTTTCTTTACAATGAATCCACTTATATCACTTTTAACTAAATCTTCAAAATGCTGCTCTACTTCTCGATCACTGCATGATAAATATACCTGAAGACTGGTTATGAGTATTTCACCACCCGTCAGGTATCGCTCCATATCTTCAATTTCGATTATTCGAATGCCTTTCACTTCCAAATCTAGACCTTTTTCACCGCAAAGCAGCTTCATTTTTGGAAACTGTTCTGATTCAAGTAATTTTCTTACAGTATATGCCATCGTTACTCCTTATCCATTGCAAAATCAATACAACATAATATCTGTTATGTTGTTTATGGACAGATTAATTTTCGTACGATATAATGTTAAATAACACCATGTTATCTGTTATGCTGTTCATATTACATAGTTCCTTTCTGATTTTTATGGTAGCTGTGCCCTATTTAAGTACCGCTTTTGGGAAATTGGCTATAATCTTTATTATTTTTATTGTTTAAAGTTCTCTTTTTGAGGAAATGAATGACTTGCAGAAATAGGGTAGAACAGGTTAATAGAGACACTGTACAACATAACAGATATTATGTTGTACATTCCAATATTTCCTGTTCGACAATCTTATCCAGCTTCTTTTGGAACACTGTTTCTGTAGTTGCTGTATATATTCTCGTTACATTGATACTACTATGTCCAAGTAAATCCGCAAGACCTGTAATATCTTTTGTCACTTTATAATAAATCCTTGCAAATAGATGTCGAAAATTATGCGGGAATATTTTTGATTCTGCTACTCCTGCCTTTTCTTTTAATCGTTTCATTTCTCTCCAAATATTACTTCTGTCTTTTAACTTCCCATTTTTCGTGACAAATATCCAACCTTCTGCTACTTGGTTATTATGGCAATAGGAAAGAAGTTTCCTTTGCAATACCTTCGGCAAAAAAATCCTTCTATACTTTCCTTTATTATAAATCTCTATCTTTCCAGATTTTACACGCTTCACTGTAAAAAATTTTATTTCGCTAATCCGAATTCCTGTACATACTATTGTTTCAATACACAATGCAAGCTGTTCTTTTCCTTCTGACATAGCTGTTGCAATCAATTTCCTGCATTCTTTTTCTGTCAATTCTTTCTGATCCTGTAAAAAAGGCTGCTTCTGCACTTTTATTCTTTTCACTTTCAGATTCCCTACATCCAAAAATTCCAGGAACTGATTCAATGCGGCAAGCATCGAATTAACACTATTGACAGCATATTTTTGGACAATCCAATCTTTATATTGCAACAATACTTTTTTATTGATCCGCTTATCATCTGCCAAAAAAGATAAAAACTTTTTTATATCTGCCATATATTTATTGATTGTTGCCTTTGCATTTTCTTTCTGATATAAATAATCTGCAAATTTTTCTATCTCACTTTCTGATACCTCTATTGAAAAATCCATCTGTTCCATAATCATAGTCCTCCTGAGAATTCATTTTCTTTCATTATAGCTGTTCGCTTTTTCGTATTCCCATACACTACTTTTTCTACTTGTTATGTATCCACGGTTTTTCAATATTTATCTCCAATTATATATCGTATTGTTGATTTTAGTCAACAGTAGGCGATTATTTTTATCATCGATTGTGGATATAATTTAACAATACGAGAGGAGATGTTTTATACTAATGTCGGATAGCGAATTATGTTTACAGGAAATTGGAAAAAGAATTATGGATCGTCGAAAAAAGCTGGGACTCACTCAAGAAGCACTTGCAGAAAAAGGTGAAGTCACTACCCAGTTTGTTTCTTATGCTGAATCAGGGAAGCGAGCAATGAGGCCTGAAAATCTGCTAAAAATCTCCTCTGCTTTAGAAGTAAGTGCCGATTATTTACTCACTGGTGAAATTATAGATAAGGATCTGTTGATTCTTTCAGATAAGCTCCGCCGACTCACTCCTTCACAGGTACGCACAGTTGAAGCTATTATAGATGAATGTAACAACCTTTTTAATCAGAAAGAAATTACCCTTCTCTCTCAAAAAAGGAATGGAAGCTACTAAAACAGTTAATGACATTGCGTATTTATAAAGTTTTTTTGCCGTGCAGAAATAAAAAACCTTGAGGTACAAGCTGATTTTTGCTCATATCTCAAGGTTTAATTTCTTTTTGTTGGTCGCTAATCATTTTTACCCTTTTCAGGATAATTATATTTGCACCTTAACATTCAAGTTGCTCAAACTCCTTTGCGTACTGCGTTTCATGACACGCAAAGGCTGTTATTAGAGGCTTGCATTTCGAATGTGTGTTATGTTCTTATGCTTTTCGCACCGCTTATGAAGAAATAAACTCCAAAATTACTCCATTTTACTCTTTATTATTTTGACGAATAATATTCTTCAAATTTCTGTTCTTTTTCCTCTGATTCATAACGATTGGCAACGTTTGGACAACTTTTCTTTGCTTCCAAAAACACGATACTATTTCATCATACTTTGGAATGAACTCAACCGTTTTTATCCCTAAACCAAGATCTTTGTAAATTTTAGAATTCTCAATATGAAACAAATTTGTTTCATCAAATTTTCCAAAATTCATTTCCGATTCCGTTATGATTTTCACTTTAGTACCACCCCAATTTCTTCTCTGTAAAGCTGTCGGAAAGTATCCATGATTGCATTATGTTCTAACAGTTCAAATTCTGTTGCTGTCTCACATTGTACTTTTTCTTCATCATCTTTATATAAAGAAATGTATTGAACCTCACTTTCCTTACTCCGTTTTACCTCGATATACTTAGATAAGAAATAATCATTGGTAGATACGAAAATCTGTACTCCCTCACTTTCCAGCATGATCAGCAATTCAGCCAGCACAGGAATATATTTCGGATTGATATTTGCTTCTGGTTCATCCCAAAATAATACAGATCCTTTTTCCAGCGTGCCATTCTTAATTA
>OGHJ01002263.1_pt1 | contig 16951 bp, 15 predicted proteins | sample 1571351 | NCBI WGS metagenome assembly OGHJ01 (sample SAMEA2582037, study PRJEB24529) | metagenome | biome: Human gut stool | place: China | collected 2011 | reverse complement strand
CAATTACTGCAGCTGTTGAAGAACGTATCGACGTATTCGGTTCAGAAGGCAAAGCTTAATTAAAAACAGGAAAGCAAGGTCCCATGTGGATCTTGTTTTTTTGTATGAGTAGAAATTGAATTTTTATGTGCATGTTGAGAGAACAGGATCGTTAAAAATAAAATGAGCCATTTGTATTATTTTCATACGGAGCAGTAGAAAGCCTTTTCCCAAGCCGTTATTTGTGATACAATGAAAGGAACGTTGAAGAATGTTTTTCTTCTCTATTGTGAACGATGAAATAAGATATTAGGGATCTAAACTGAGCAGGAGATGTTATGTCTGATACTTTAACAGAAAATTTTAGGGAACAAGGCGCTATGGAGGCACAGGAGTCACTAGATAGTCATAATTCTATGAATAACCATGGAACTACTGACTCGAGTTCAAGTACTAAAGAATTAGCGATTGAACGGGATCTGATCAACCAACTTACAAAAGGTGAGAGTCAATGGGTCTATAGACCAGATCTAAATTCTGAGGAGAAATTATGGGATAATTTTTTTGAAAAACTAGAGGAAAATAATGTCCGTACACTGGCAGATCATCCACTAACATACTCGGAAAAAAATCAAATTAAAAACCAACTTAACTTTGTGAACTTCTATGAAGCGGCTAAGTGGATTGCTGGAGAAAATGGCATTGCAAAAGTACAGGTACAACGGGAAGATGCTAGTTTAGGAACGATTCGTCTAGAAGTCTTATGGCGCAATAATGTGGCAGGTGGGAAGTCTAGTTATGAAGTCGTACATCAAGTCATGACAGGTGGTGAAGGAATTCGTCAGCGTCGTGGTGATGTTACTCTTTTAATCAATGGTTTACCTTTGATTCAGATCGAACTGAAAAGTCGTTCCCATACTTATATGGATGCTTTTCGCCAAATTAGTAAATGTGATCGAGAAGGACAATTTAGAGGGATTTTTTCAAGCCTTCAGATGTTTGTTGTATCCAATGTAACGGATACTCGCTACATAGCAGCTGCTAAGGCAAATAAACTAAACGAACGCTTCTTAACCAAGTGGGTCGATCAAAATAATCACCCTCAACCTCAGTTGTTTGACTTTGCGGAGTCTGTGTTATCTATCCCAAGAGCTCACGAGATGGTGATGCAGTATTCGGTAATTGATGATGATAAAAAGGCTTTGATTTTATTACGTCCTTATCAGGTGCATGCAATCGAAGCGATTCGCGATGCTAGTCGAAAACAACAATCAGGCTATATCTGGCATACGACTGGGTCAGGGAAAACATTGACCTCTTATAAAGTCTCTAGAAATCTTCTTCAAATCCCATCCATTGAGAAGACGATTTTTGTAATTGATAGGACAGATCTGGATCAGCAAACTACCAGTTCCTTCCAGTCTTACGCTGAAAATGATATGATCGATGTCGATGAGACGGATGACACAAGAGAGTTAATCAAAAATCTAGCATCTGATGATCGTCGGGTAGTTGTGACGACTATTCAAAAGATGAATGCCATGATTCGTCAGTTTGACGAAGGTCGTCATCAAAAGGTCTATGACCGTATTAAGAACTTAAAATTGGCTTTTGTAGTGGATGAATGTCACCGAGCGGTGACCCCAGAACGGCAACGTCATTTGGAGAAATTCTTTACAAATTCTCTTTGGTATGGTTTCACCGGAACTCCGATTTTCAGTGAAAACAAGCGGGAGCAAAAAGGGGATTTGGCCCAGACTACTGAGGAGCAATACGGAGCCTGTCTTCATGAATACACAGTCAAAGAAGCCATTCATGACCGAGCTGTCCTTGGTTTTAATGTCGAATATAAGACGACCATGCCTGACTGGGCAGAGGATGAAATTGACGAGGAGTTTTATGATGATGAGCGACATATGTTAGCTGTTTTGGATGCTATTCTCAATCGTTCCACACGAAAACTTGGTTTTAAAAATGGGGTCGGTAATACCTACGAAGCCATCCTAACAGTCAAAAGTATCGCGCGTGCGCAAGCTTATTATTCTTTGATCAAGAAAGTCAAAAATGGTGAGACCTCTCTGAAGATTTCTGAAAGTGTAAAAAAAGTCTTGCCAGATTTTCCAAAGGTTGCGATCACCTACTCTGTAACTGAAAATGATGCAGACTCGGCTTCAAATCAGGCCTATATGGAAGAAAGTTTGCAAGACTACAACGCCATGTTTGGAACCCACTTTAATCTAGCAACCTTGTCCTCCTACAATAGTGATCTAAATGATCGTCTTGCAAGGAAGAAAGAGCGCTTTGCTTTTCGGGAGGAACAACTGGATCTTGTCATTGTTGTGGATCGCCTTTTGACAGGTTTCGATGCTCCTTGTCTGTCTACCTTATTCATAGACAGGCAACCGATGAAACCGCAACATATCATCCAGGCTTTCTCAAGAACTAATCGTCTCTTTGATGAAGGTAAGAAGTTTGGGCAAATCGTGACCTTCCAAACACCTGATCGGTTTAAAGAAAAGGTAGATGAAGCTCTTAGACTATATTCAAATGGTGGAGAGTCTAGTGTCTTGGCTCCAGAGTGGCCAGAAGAAAAGGCTAAATTCCTTGAAAAAACACAAGAACTATTAGCGATTTCTCCAACGCCTGAACATGTACCTGATCAAGATATCGCTACAGACGCAGAGTTGAAACGTTTTGCTAAGGCTTTCCAAGAATTCGATAAATTATTTTCATCTATTCAGGTCTATGCGGATTATGATGAAAACAGTATTCTCGAAGAGATCGGTCTTAGTCTGGAAGAAATTGAGAACTTCGTTGGTCAATATCAAAATGTCATCGAAGAACTAAGAAGACGACGAGATGAAAATCCAGAAGGTGAAGAAATATCATTTGATATTGAATACGAACTGGAATCTATCCATAAAGATGAGATCAATTACCACTATATCCTGTCTTTGATCCAAACCTTGATAGAGAATAAAGAGTATCTCATTGGGAGAAAAGAAAGAGACTTAGTTGATAACTATATTGAAGATTTGAACAAGTCTAATCCAAAATTATCTGGAATGATTTCACAACTATGGCAAGAAGTCCAAACAGATACCGAACAGTACCAAGGCCAGTCAGTTGCTCATAAGTTGGATGAGATGATTGAAAAGACAACCCAACAAAAGATCCATGAAACAGCGGATTATTGGAAAATTGGTCGGGATGAACTCCAATTTGTAGTAGACAATTTCCGTATTGGACGCGAGAAACAAAATGGGGAAAAAGCTGTTACAGACTCACAGGACTATGCAGCCTATAAAGAAGCTCATGGAGATCAGGCGCTTCCAAAACTCAAATACAAAAAAGCCCTCAAAGAGGACTATATGAGCATGATCGCTGAAGAAATCTTACCACTTAGAGGAAGATAGTTAGAGACTTTAAGTCTGTGAAAACGAAGTATCAAGCTTGAAAATAAAGTATGAAGGAAAGGAGAGGTGAATGACAGAAAAACTATTTATTATCGGCAATGGCTTTGATATAGCACATGGCTTAAAGACAAACTATCTATATTTCAAGAAGTTCGTTTATCAGCGGGCTTATGGAAAAGATGAACTGTTTGAGTCGTTGCAAACAGTAAAAGGAATTTGCGACTTTTTTAGGGAAAAGGATATTGAAATTCAAGAACAACATCGATGTGCCAAGGAAGATGAGTTGAGAGATATATATGGATATTCTCTGTCCAAAATTAGAAATGGTCAGTTAGATAAACATGAACGGTATCAATTTATTTATCGACATATGATGCAGTTAATGGGATTAGAAAATTTTTGGTCTCAGTTGGAGCGTGATTTAGGTTGGATAAATGAGGTGAAAATTATACCGCCATCTTGTGTCTTGGAAAATTTAGAAACATATTCTGAGGAACTGGCAACTATTCTTAAAAAATTTCTAAGAGAAGACATTGAAAATTTATTTAGGGAATGGGTTCAAAGTTTTATTCTGGACTGGGATAATATGCCTTCTAATCTGAAAAAACTAAAACGAAAGAAATCTGTTGAACACAATAAAAATGCCTACTTTTTAACTTTTAATTATAGTATGTTGTTAGAGGATTTCTACGGTATAAATTCTGAACAAATATGTCATATACATGGAAGTATTACTGAAAATAAGCTAATATTTGGACATAATCGTGAAATAGATTCTTATGATGAGTTTATACAAAATAAACCAACTGAGGTACGTGACTTTCTTTATAATTTAGTTGATTTGACTAGAAAGCCAGTCCATCAGCAACTTAGAAAGCACGACTACTTTTTCAAAAGTTTAAGTTCTATCAAAGAAATCTACTTCATTGGTTTTGGTATTCGGGATGAGAATGGAGTGGATGCTCCGTACTTTAAAGAAATCTTTAAACAGGCACCGGATGTGAGCATTTATATAGACCAGTTTGATAAGAAGAATGAATACACTATTAAGAAAATACTAAAAGCATGGGGTGCTCATAAAGCTTATCAGCTGCAATTTATAGATACAGATAAAGATGAATTAGTTGGAGGAGTAATATGACAAAACAACCAAGTTATCGCTTTGCGGGATATACTGAATCTTGGGTGGAGAAGAAGTTGGGTGAAATAGTGGAAAGGATTACGAGGAAAAATAAAAATTTGGAATCTGATTTACCTTTGACTATTTCTGCTCAGTATGGATTGATTGACCAAGAAACTTTTTTTAATAAAAAGGTTGCTAGTAAAGACGTCAGTGGATACTACTTATTGAAAAAAGGTGAATTTGCGTATAATAAATCTTATTCGTCAGATTATCCATGGGGGGCAGTTAAAAGATTGGATAATTATGAAATGGGAGTATTATCAACATTATATATAGTTTTTAGACCCAATTCTATAGATTCAGATTTTTTAGCTGTATATTACGATTCTCCAAAATGGTATAAGGAAGTTTCTATGCGAGCAGCAGAAGGAGCTAGAAATCATGGTCTTTTAAATATTTCGCCCCAAGATTTCTTTGATACGGAGTTAATTTTTCCTGTTAATCAATCCGAACAAATCGCCATTGGTTCTTTCTTCCAAGATATTGACCAGCTCATTAACCTTCAACAGCGTAAGTTAGAGGTGCTTAAAGAGCAGAAGAAAACCTATCTTAAACTCCTCTTCCCAGCCAAAGGACAAACCAAACCTGCCCTTCGCTTCGCAGGATTTGAAGATGACTGGAAGGAAGTGAAGTTGGGGGAGATATTAGTTGAAAGAAATGAGCAGATTTCTGAAAGTGAAGAGTATCAGTTAATGTCATTTGTACAAGGAAAAGGAGTAGTACCAAAATCTGATAGATATGACAGAAGTTTTCTTGTTAAAGATGATAAGAAGAATTATAAAAAGACAGAATATGGAGATTTCATTTATAGTTCTAATAATTTAGATACAGGGTCAATCGGCTTCAATAAAACCGGTAAAGCATTAATTTCTCCTGTTTATAGTATATTTTATTCAAAAACAAGGAAGGAAAGTCAATTTATTGCTATACTGTCTCAAAGAAAAGAATTTATCAACGAGATGATTAAATATAGACAAGGTGTAGTATATGGTCAGTTTAGAATTCATGAGAGTGATTTTCTTAATATAAGTATACTAGCTCCAGAAAGTAATGAACAGGAATATCTGATAACATTCTTTCAAGACCTAGACAAGGCCATTGCCAAGCAAGAGGAAAAAGTCAACCAGCTCAAAGAAAGCAAACAAACCCTACTAAGAAAAATGTTTATTTAAGATACTAAAACCGAAAAACAAACCAATGAAAGTAGAAATGGATAGGAGACCCTATGTCACAAACAGATTTATCTAGAGAACTATACCAATCCCTCTGGAATGCAGCAGATGTACTGCGTGGGCAGATGGATGCCAATGAATACAAGTCTTACCTTTTGGGTTTGATATTCTATAAATATTTATCTGATAATATCCTTCGAGCTGTTTGCGATAACTTGGATGAAGACTTTGAGTCTTTCCCACAAGCGCAAGAACTTTATGAGGAAAATTTTGCGGATCCAGAAGTTCGTGAGGACCTGATTGAAATCTTTAATGATGAGCTTGGCTATGTCATTGAGCCTTCTCTGACCTTTACTAAGCTGGTGCAGGATATTCACGAGGGAACTTTCCAGTTGGAAACCCTAGCGCAAAGTTTCCGGGATATTGAACAATCCAATGAGAAATTTGAGAATCTTTTTGAAGATATCGACCTTTATGCGAAAAAATTAGGCAGTACCCCGCAAAAGCAAAATAAAACCATCTCTGAGGTCATGAAACAACTCAATGACCTCAATGTTTCGGGTCATGCAGGAGATATTTTGGGAGATGCTTACGAGTATTTGATTGGCCAATTTGCTAGTGATTCTGGGAAAAAAGCTGGAGAGTTTTACACTCCTCAAGCGGTCTCCCACCTCATGACGCAGATTGTCTTTGCAGGTCGTGAACACCAAAAAGGGATGTCCCTTTATGACCCGACTATGGGTTCGGGCTCTCTCTTGCTCAATGCCAAGCGTTATAGTAAAGAAGCGTCAACCATCTCTTATTATGGGCAAGAACTGGTTACGTCTACCTACAACTTGGCTCGTATGAATATGATGCTTCATGGGGTTGCGATTGAGAACTATCACCTCAGCAATCATGATACCCTGGATGAAGATTGGCCAACTACGGAGCCAACGGATTTCGATGGTGTGCTCATGAACCCACCCTATTCACTGAAGTGGTCTGCTGATAGTGGATTCTTACAAGACCCTCGCTTTTCAAGTTACGGAGTATTAGCACCTAAGTCTAAAGCAGATTTTGCCTTTCTACTACATGGTTTTTACCACCTCAAGCATAACGGCGTGATGGCGATTGTCCTTCCTCACGGAGTTCTTTTCCGTGGAGCAGCGGAACAAAAAATTCGCCAGCATTTGTTGGAAGAAGGGGCTATTGATACCATTATTGGCCTGCCAGCAAATATCTTTTATAACACGTCCATTCCAACAACCATTATCATTCTCAAAAAGAATCGTACCAATAAGGATGTCTTCTTTATCGATGCCTCAAAAGAGTTTGAAAAAGGAAAAAATCAAAACAATATGACCGATGAGCATATTGCTAAGATTTTAGAAACCTATCAAAAACGGGAGGATGTTGAAAAGTTTGCCCATCTAGCTAGTTTTGAAGAGATTGTCGAAAATGACTATAACCTCAATATTCCTCGTTATGTCGATACATTTGAGGAAGAGCCGGTTGTCCCTTTGGCAGATTTAGCAGATCAGTTGGCAGAGATTGATCGTGAAATTGAAGAGGTAGAAAAAAGACTTGCTCAGATGAGAAGTCAATTGGTCGGTACGACTCCAGAAGCTCAAGCAGAGTTAACAGCCTATTTGGAAAAATTGAATAAGATGTGAGAAAGGGAGCCGGTCTGGTTCTCTTTTTTTCTGTCATCTTAAGTTATATGGAAAATCGAAAGATTCTAATTAGTAATTTTTTGTAAAATACTCTAAAAAATCCTTTACTACGGCTTAATCTATGATATAATGAATCGATTATGAAAAGTTCATTCTATAAGAAGAGTTTTGAAAGGGAGAAAATAGATTATGTATGATTTTAATAGAAAATTGCTATCAGGGTGGGCAATATCTATTTTTGTAGTTGTTTTAATGGTTTTCGCTATATTCGACACTGGTAGCAAGTTGACGGATAATTTAGATCGTGAGAGACAACTGGAGAAAAAACAAAATAATCCATTTGGTTATCAGGATAATGAGGTTATAGAAAAAATCATTGTCGATAAAGGGACCAACGTATATAACATCGACCAAATTTTAGAAGATAAAGATGAGATGAAAAGCTATTATATTGTTGTATGGAGAGACAATAGTGGGTTGAAAATGTATCAAAAAGTTAGCAGTACTTACTTTGAAAAAGTAAATCCAGGAGATACTTGGGATGGTAAAACAACAACATCAGAAGAGGAAAATGAAGGTGACTACAGTTCAACCCATTATGGTTATGACGAATGGTAGAATTGAGATCAAACCTTCCTAAATGATGATGTTTCTTAAGTCGATTATGAAAAAGGAGCTAGAAATTTGAATATGAGTAAAGAGAATAAATTTATTCTAATCGGACTGATCTCTACAATTTTATTAGGTATCATTCTTGTGTTTCCCTTGATAAATACGTTGAAAAAAAACGCAGCTGTCAAAGAACGGATTGAATACCTAGAAAAGAGACAAACAAAGCCTAGTTATAAGGATGGAGAAGTCATTGAAATTGCGGATTTAAATTTAGATGGTGACTATAAAGTAGTTTACTGGGATGAATTTGAAGATGCTAAAGTTTATGAATCTATATTTCAACACATGTGGCCAAAGGTTGGGGAGATTTATGAATATAGATAATGGTGAATAGAAATGAGTTTAAAAGGAAGTCAAACAAAGCTGAAAAATAGAGTTGGGTAGTAATTTTTAAGTAAGAGTATGGACTGGGAGAACATAGTATGTGCATGTCTAATGGAGATTTAATTAAAAAATTGGACAAGTTGTTGCAAGATGTCAGACAATACGAATCAGAAGCTTTACAATTAACAGAAACAAAACAAAGAATAGAACGGTTAGAAAATAGTGGGAAAGAAAAATTAAAAAGTTTTGATGAAGAGTATCTGCCAAAGTATATAAAAGGACATATTGGTGAAAAACCAAAACGATTTTCACAATACAATCCGAAGAGATTGATAAAGAAATTCAATAACGAAAATTTAGAAAACATTGAAAAGTATGAGAGAGAAGAAAAAGCGACTGTTAAACAGTATTATACCGAGTTTTCTTCGAAACGTTCTAAAATTGAGAGTACCGAACAAAGAAAAAATGAAAAAGAATTATCAGGGTTAAGAGTACTCTCTTCAGAGTTAGAGAATCATTTGAGTGGAATTGAAGAACAGTTTAATAGACTTGATTATTTTCCAAAGAAATATTTGACAAGCAACTATTTACAAAAGATAATAGACTATCTAAAAGATTTCAGAGCAGATTCTTTGAAGGATGCTATTAATATTTTATGTACAGAAATAGAATTTCAGAAAGAATTCAAACAATTACATACAAAACTCGATAACATAGAAGAAATGTTGGAGGATCTGCAAGATCATCTTACTGAAAACATTGAAACAAGATTGGATCAGGTTGAATCGGATATTTCATATCTTGGAAGTGAAATAAATCAATTGAGAAATGATATAACGACTACATGATGTATAGAATGTTTAGCATATAAATTTTGGCTCATTAAATATCAGGCAAGGTCCCGTGTGGATCTTGTTTTTTTGTTTGGGAAAAGTTGCTTCCGGGATTTAATTTTTGTACAATATGCCTATGAAAAAATTTAAACAGTTTAGCTGGATCATTTTTGTTGTTCTTATCCTTTTTCTAGGAGGTACATTTGGTTTTCACCAACTTAGTTTGCAAAAAGAAAGTAAGCTTCTCACTCCTATCGGTAAAGAGGTCACGGTCAATGGACATCAAATGAATATATACATTAAAGGTGAAGGATCTGAAACGATCGTTTTTCTTTCCGGTGCAGGTATCGCCTCTCCGATTTTAGACTTTAAGGATCTATCAGATTCCCTATCCAAAAAATACAAAGTTGTTGTCGTGGAGCGAGCAGGATATGGTTTTAGCGAAGATAGTGATCGTTCAAGAGATGTGATGGAGGTCCTTTCTGAAACCCGTCAAGCTTTGTCTCAAGCCGAAGTTTCGGGGCCTTATGTGATTGTTTCTCATTCAATGGCTAGTCTTGAAAGTCTGGCTTGGCAGGAAAAGTATCCTGATGAAGTGAAAGCCTTGATTGGCCTGGATTGGGCTTTGCCAGCGAGCTATGAAGATTTAAAAGAACACCCAACTCTTATAACCTTAGCCTATTGGACGAGTAAGATTGGCCTGCTCCGTTATTTCCCTGAGTCTGTTTACCTGAAGAATTCTGACTTGACTAAAAGTGAGCGTCAGCAATACCGATTTTTAGCTTACAAGCAGTTGCTGTCGACGGCTATGCTCAATGAGACCCGAACTGTAAAGAAAAATGCCCAAAAGGTTAGTAAATTTACCATTGATCCCAAAATCCCTGTACTTCTCTTGGTTTCAAATGGGGAGGGAACCAGCTTTAGCCAATCAGAGTGGCAACGTTATGCAGAGAGATTTGCAAGCGACCAGTCTAATGTTCAAGTCGACTATATGGATGCGCCTCACGACCTCTATCATTATCAAAGCGATGCTATTGTTTCTCGTATTAAAGAATTTTTAGAGAATAATTGAGGGCTTAAAAATCCATTGAGACTGATGATAATAATTAAATGCTGAAGGATTAACAGTAGAATCGTTAATTTTCTCGATTAAAAAAATTCTTTTTCTTAACAATAAGCCTGCCCCTAAGGGCAGGTTTTTTGGTGTTTTAAGGAAACTATTAAACCAGAATTTCTGACTCAAAAGCATTATTTCAAGAGAGAAATTTCTAATTTTATAATCTATAAGCAAACGCTTGCATTCCTTTTTTTATTGGATTATAATAGGTTGGTATAAAGCCTTCTGTAATAATATTGAGTAAGTGTAGAAAGTAAGGATTTAGAATATTTGTAGTCAAAAATACAATGTTGCTTCTTACGATAGGGAGATAGATATGGCAATGATAGAAGTGCAACATCTTCGGAAAAATTTTGTGAAGACAGTTAAGGAGCCGGGGTTAAAGGGAGCCTTGCGCTCCTTTATTCATCCTGAAAAGCAGACCTTTGAAGCGGTCAAGGATTTAACTTTTGAAGTTCCAAAAGGGCAGATTTTAGGATTTATTGGGGCAAATGGTGCTGGGAAGTCAACCACCATCAAAATGCTGACAGGAATTTTGAAGCCCACATCTGGCTTTTGTCGGATTAACGGCAAGATTCCCCAGGATAATCGCCAAGATTATGTCAAAGATATTGGAGTCGTTTTCGGACAACGCACCCAGCTATGGTGGGATTTGGCTCTGCAAGAGACCTACACGGTTTTGAAAGAGATCTATGATGTACCGGACTCGCTTTTCCATAAGCGCATGGACTTTTTGAATGAAGTTTTGGATTTGAAGGAATTTATCAAGGATCCTGTGCGGACTCTTTCACTAGGTCAACGGATGCGGGCGGATATTGCGGCTTCCTTGCTTCACAATCCCAAGGTTCTCTTTTTAGATGAGCCAACTATTGGTTTGGATGTGTCGGTCAAGGATAACATTCGCCGGGCCATCACCCAGATTAATCAGGAGGAAGAGACAACTATTCTCTTGACTACTCACGACTTGAGCGATATTGAGCAACTCTGTGATCGGATTTTTATGATTGATAAGGGGCAAGAGATTTTTGATGGGACGGTTAGCCAGCTCAAGGAAACCTTTGGCAAGATGAAGACTCTTTCCTTTGAGCTGACACCAGGTCAAAGTCATCTCGTCTCTCATTATGAAGGTTTTCCAGATATGTCCATTGATAGACAAGGAAATAGCCTGACTATTGAATTCGATAGTTCCCGCTACCAATCAGCTGATATTATCAAGCAAACCCTGTCTGATTTTGAAATCCGCGATTTGAAGATGGTAGATACAGATATTGAGGATATTATCCGTCGCTTCTACCGAAAGGAGCTCTAAGATGGTCAAATTGTGGAGACGTTATAAACCCTTTATCAATGCAGGGATTCAGGAGTTGATTAGCTATCGAGTCAACTTTCTACTTTATCGGATTGGCGATGTCATGGGTGCTTTTGTGGCTTTTTATCTATGGAAGGCTGTCTTTGATTCCTCCCAGGAGCCTTTGATTCAGGGCTTCAGTATGGCGGATATCACCCTCTACATCATCATGAGTTTTGTGACCAATCTTCTGACTAGGTCGGATTCTTCCTTTATGATTGGTGATGAGGTCAAGGATGGTTCCATTATCATGCGCTTGTTGCGACCAGTGCATTTTACGGCTTCTTACCTCTTTACGGAGCTTGGTTCCAAGTGGTTGATTTTTATCTCTGTTGGACTGCCATTTTTAAGTGTCATTGTTTTGATGAAAATCTTATCTGGGCAAGGTATTGTAGAAGTGCTGGGATTAACTGTCCTTTATCTCTTTAGCTTAATCCTGGCTTATCTGATTAACTTTTTCTTTAATATCTGCTTTGGATTTTCAGCCTTTGTATTTAAAAACTTATGGGGTTCTAATCTACTCAAGACTTCCATAGTGGACTTTATGTCTGGCAGTTTGATTCCCTTAACGTTTTTTCCAAAGGTGGTTTCAGATATTCTCTCCTTATTGCCATTTTCATCCTTAATTTACACTCCGGTCATGATTATTGTTGGGAAATACGATGCCAGTCAGATTCTTCAAGCACTTTTGCTTCAGTTTTTCTGGCTTATAGTGATGGTGGGCTTGTCTCAGTTGATTTGGAAACGAGTCCAGTCATTTATCACCATTCAGGGAGGTTAGTATGAAAAAATATCAACGCATGCATCTGATTTTTATCAGACAATACATCAAGCAAATCATGGAATACAAGGTGGATTTTGTGGTAGGTGTGTTGGGAGTCTTTCTGACTCAAGGCCTAAACCTCTTGTTTCTCAATGTCATCTTTCAACACATCCCCTCGCTAGAAGGTTGGACCTTTCAAGAGATTGCCTTTATCTATGGATTTTCCTTAATTCCAAAGGGATTAGATCATCTCTTTTTTGACAATCTCTGGGCTTTAGGTCAACGACTAGTTCGAAAAGGGGAGTTTGACAAGTATCTGACTCGTCCTATCAATCCTCTCTTTCACATCCTCGTTGAGACCTTTCAGATTGATGCCTTGGGTGAACTTTTGGTCGGTGGCATTCTATTAGGAACAACAGTGACTAGCATTGCTTGGACTCTTCCCAAATTCCTGATTTTTCTAGTTTGTATTCCTTTTGCAACCTTGATTTATACTTCCTTGAAAATTGCAACAGCCAGCATCGCTTTTTGGACCAAGCAGTCAGGTGCCATGATTTACATTTTCTATATGTTTAATGATTTTGCCAAGTACCCGATTTCCATTTACAATTCGCTCCTTCGTTGGTTAATTAGCTTTATTGTACCTTTCGCCTATACGGCCTACTATCCTGCCAGCTATTTCTTGCAGGGCAAGGATGGGCTCTTTAACATTGGTGGTTTGATTCTGATTTCTCTTATCTTCTTTTTCATTTCCCTCAAACTCTGGGATAGGGGCTTGGATGCCTACGAAAGTGCTGGTTCGTAAGAGCTAAAGTAAGACTAAAATCAAGAAAGGAACTGATGATGTTTACAATTGAAGAAGTCAAGGATGAAGATCAAAAAATGGCAGTTGTCGCTGAGATTTTAAGGGATTTGCCAGAATGGTTTGGAATACCAGAAAGCACGCAAGCTTACATCGAAGGAGCTAAGGATTTACGAGTTTGGGCTGCTTATCAAGAAAGTGATGTAGTAGGGTTTATAAGTTTATCATATTCGAGTGAAGATTGTGCTGAAATTGACTGTCTAGGCGTAAAAAAATCATTCCAAGGTCAAGGAATTGGAAGGGAATTAATTACGACTATAGAAAGAGAAGCAGTCAAACAAGTGGACTACCTACAGGTCAAAACAGTCGCAGAAGGTTCAAATAAAGATTATGACCGAACAAATGTCTTTTATCGCAGTCTTGGTTTTAAAAAATTAGAGATTTTTCCTCAACTATGGGATCTTAAAAATCTCTGTCAGATTCTGATTAAAAAGATCAACTAAAAGTGCTTGACATCCGCTCTCAGAGTGCTATACTAAGAAGGTAATCGCCGATTTAGCTCAGTTGGTAGAGCAACGCACTCGTAACGCGTAGGTCACAGGTTCGATCCCTGCAATCGGCATCAAATGATACATTAAAAAGCCTGTTGTGACGGGCTTTTTTTGATGTTGAATTGCTTTTTGTACCAATGAAACTCTAACAACATTTTATTTACGTTGATTTTCTATTTCTGATGATTATGTAACAAAGAATATAGAAATCTTTTACTTTGTAACCCTATGCGCCACCCTTTAAAAATTTAGATAAATTACAAATGTTACAAAAATATTTCAAAAACACTTGACATTCTATAACTTTGTAATATAATAGCTAATATAAATTTAGGTGAGGTATCATAATTATGAAAAAATGGACAAGTTTAGCACTTTTAGGCTTAACTTCTGCAACTCTACTAGTAGCTTGTGGTTCTAAAAAAGAGGAGAACAGTTCTTCTGTAAAAGAAACACAGACTTCTATGAAATCTGGTCAGAATAAAACAAATCAGTCTTCTAAAAAGAAAAATACAAAAGCTACTGAATCTAGTTCAGAAGAAACAACACAATCAAGTCAAACAACCACAGCGTCTAATACAACAAGTGGTGACAAAGCTACAGATTCATCTCAAATGGTTCCTGCAGAGCTGGTAGGGACTTGGACAGGTACAACTGAAATCGCAAAAGATGTCCAAATGACAGTAGCTGCGGACGGAACGGTCACTACGACAGCAAACTTTTATCAAGCAGATGTGAACCCAATTCGTACAGCAACGACTAGAGCAAAAGCTGTTCAAGCTTCTGGTAATATCTATTACTGGGAAACAGACGAACCTGGAGCTTTTGATGCCCTTCTTCCAGGTATTGCTGGACTTGGGGGAGCCAATGCCAAGGTAAAAGCCGGTTTCATTTTGGAAGAGGGACATTATACACCAATTGTATTTGTAACAGGTCTCAATGAAGAGTTTGATTACAGCAAATACAATGATTTCCGTGTTTCACTCACAAAATAAAGACATATTCAACACTCTTAAAATTGACAACACCCCAAAAGTTAGATTTTCCTATCTATCTTTCAGGGTGTTTTCTTATAACCTAATATAAATAAGAAATCAAAACTTCATCGCTCTATTTCTACTTATTATATTGTTGAAGTGCTTTATTATATGCTTTACAGCCTTTTTGGTAATATTCATGTTCTATTCCAGATATATCGACTGTAATGGTGCCATCCTTAACTTCCGGGAAAATAGGTCTTTTTCGGAAAGTTATACAAAATAGTATGATGAATATGGTTACAATGGAGGCACGAATTTTTTAAAAGATATCGGAATTTGCTAATATTTAGTGTTATAATGAAATTAATGTGAAAAGGATTTAAAAATGTGAGGAATAGACTAAGTTACAAATGAGAACAGCAAGAGAACAACTTTACAGTGAAAAAAAGAGTTTATGTAAATTAGCTAACACGTACATTGAAAAATTGGGTGTAATTGAGAGTTCTTATAAACTATTTCAGAAATATAGTCCGTGGGATGACAAAAATGTAGATCCGCTAATTGATAATTTTTTGGAGTCTTTGAAAAACGACAGTACTACATTTTCTTGGTTGAATATTGAGGAAAATTTGCCCAATAGTACTGAAAAGAGTATTAGATATGGTGTTCCAAATCATATAAAAGGAAATATTGATACAGCAACACTCTTTCTTTGTTTAGTTAATCCTAATATTGCTAGGGTAAAAACAATTAGATCAAGTGGTCTTCTCACATATTATAAAAGTGCAAGAGAAATAAAAACAAATGATGATTCTCTAAAGATTATTGATTTAGATGAGAATTCACTGGGTCAATATCTGAAAAACCATATTGTAGATGTCAAGGATACCAGTAGTATTCTATATAATGAGTTGAAAATTGTAAGAGAAACTAAGGTGAAAGAAAATGGTTATTATTTTAGTCATTATATACCACACTTTTTAATGGAGTCTTTAAACAAGAAAGGAACTCTAAAAAAGCTGATAGAAACGCTTGATATTGATGAATGGAATCACTTAGAAAAAATATCGAAGCAAATAGCTAATATTGAAGCATTTCCTTTTAGGAGTCAGAATCCAAATTATATTAGTGGCCCTAGAGGAGAAAAAAATTTTACAAACCAGCTAGTCAATTCAGATTCAAAAGTCAGTTTGTTAAGTGCAAGAATTATTATTTGGCGAATAGTCAGCCATATACTTACTTCAAAAAATAAGCCTATTTTTATTTTTAGAAGATTTAATACGTTCTGGTTACCATCTCTATCAAAGGTTTTAAAATATGATCTGGGTTTAACGTCAGAAGAAATAGATAACATCCTGTATGACTTACATGAAGATTATTTTATAACTGTTAGAAAAAAAGAATATAATGGACAAAGTGGTTATTTTGGAAGAAATTTTTGTAAAAATAATTTAAGACTAAGTGATAATGAATTCAAGGATCTGGTTGAAACCACTTTAGGAAAGTATCAAAAAGATAACAATTTGTAATTGTTTAAATATTTTTTTGGAAAGTTAAGGATGTCGTAAATTTTTAACAAAAAATAAGATGTTCGATCCATTGAAAAAAGAAATTCAATTTACTAGGAGATTATTATGACCAAAAATATTCTACATGCAGCAGGTATCGATAAAAGTAAAAATGAACTATCAAAAATTACTGCTAATGCACTTTTTAATTTTATGAGGGAGTATTCCTATTTAGAGAATATTCTACTTAATATGTATATTTGTCCGAGATATTATCCAGAGGAAGTCGAATATTTAGATCTAAAATATAACTCAGAACCTTTAACTGAATGGTATATCCCTATGACTTGTTTTTGTGATATACCGTTACACCAAATTAGTTATCATGCTGAGGGTAACCCTTTGGATCCTAATGATTTAGGCTATGGGAAGTTTTCAATAGCATTTCACAAAGAATTTGGTATAAAGAAAGGTATTCAACCTATCCATTATTTAAACGAGAATTCAATTAATGTGAAAGAACTAAGTAGTACAATGAATTTTCTGATTGACCAATATTCTTATGAAACAAGTGAAAATGTTGATGTTAGTGTTTTAACAAATTTTATTTTTGAATATATTAGAATAATTAAACCATATTGTGGAGTG
>OGHJ01002261.1_pt1 | contig 16966 bp, 15 predicted proteins | sample 1571351 | NCBI WGS metagenome assembly OGHJ01 (sample SAMEA2582037, study PRJEB24529) | metagenome | biome: Human gut stool | place: China | collected 2011 | reverse complement strand
GCCCCTACTACTAACACGAACCGCGGGTTCCGTCCAGTACTTTATATCAAGTAGACCTGAACGCTTACAGGCGATGAACCAATTAATATAACATGCTAGAATATAGGCAGAATACTAGAAATTTTAAATGGAAAATAGTGTGTATATAATTTTACACACTATTATATATTATAAAGTATCAAAACAAAGGAAAAAGTATGAGTGAAATAAAAAAAGAACTAACATTAATACCAAAATCAGAAAAATATATACAATATATGCTCGAAATAATAATGAAATTACCAAGAACAGAAAAATTTAGTATAGGAAATGAATACAAACAATCAATGTACAAAATGCTTGAAAATATTTTAATGTTAAGTAAAGTAATAGACACAGAAAAAATAAATTATATCAATGTAATAGATGCCCAATTAAATGTTCAAAGAATATTACTTAGAATAATGTACAAAAACAAATGGATTGATGAGAAAAAATTTAATTATGTCATAGAACTTATATATGAATTAGGAAAAATAATTGGAGGATTGCTAAAATATTATGGCAAAAACAATAAGAAATCAGTTTGATAAAAAACTAACATATGAAAGTTTAATGAAAGCACACTATGAAAGTAGAAAAAACAAGAGCTGTAAAAAAGACATAATATTATTTAACTTAAAGCAAGAAGAATATATAAAATATTTATATGATGAATTAAAAAATGAAACCTATAAACATGGAGCATATCAAATATTTTACGTACATGAACCTAAATTAAGGAAAATACAAAAATCCAGATACATAGACAGAATTGTTCATAGATGGTTAGTAGATAATTTTCTATATGATGCATTTGTTAAACAATTTATATATTCGTCATATGCTTGCATAAAAGGCAAAGGTATGCACAATGCAGCAATAGATATACAAAAAAGTATGAAACATTGCAAAAGGATATGGAACGAATATTACATATTAAAAATGGATGTAAGAAAATATTTTCAAAGCATCAATAAAAATGTATTATATTCAATTATTTTAAGAAAAGTAAAAGATGAAAAATTATTAAGAGTTATAAGAGAAGTTATATTTTCAACAGATGGAGAAAATTCAGAAACTGGAATAGCAATAGGAAATTATACTTCACAAGTATTTGCAAATATATATTTAAATGAGGTTGATCAATATATAAAACACGAATTACGTGTAAAATATTATTTTAGATATATGGATGATTCTGTAATATTGCTAAAAACCAAAGATGAAGCAAAAGAAGTATTAGAAAGAATAAAAAAATTTTTAAAAGAAAATTTAAAACTAGAACTTAATAGCAAAACACAAATATTTAAAAGTAAGCAAGGTGTGAATTTTTGTGGGTATAAAATAAATGAATATAGAATGAAAATAAGAAACAGAGGAAAGAAAAAACTAAAAAATAAAGTGAAAACATTGAAAAACAAAATAAAAGAAGGCAAGATGACTAGTAAAGAAGCACAAAAATACTTATGTGGTCATTTAGGCTATATAAAATATGCTAATAATTATAATTTAATTAATAAATTATTTATTAGGGATAAATCAAAGGCTCAATTGCTTCGTGGCGGGTCCTTCAACAACGCATACGCGAGCAACCCTGCTTGTTACCGTGAATACAATTATGCCCCTAATACTAACACGAACAACGGGTTCCGTCCAGTACTCTAATATTATTCCAGATTATATATTTTAAGGAATATATACAGAGAAGTATTAGATATTAAAGAGGTTTATTCCTTCCTATTTTAGGTAAAAATGAAGCAATAAAATATGTATTAGTAAATATTAGATATTGAAAATACGTATATTATGAAAATAGAAACAAAAGCTAAAAGCAATTGTTTCTATTTTTTTATTGATATAAAATTACGTGTTCTATATTTATATGTTAAAAAATCATAAATATTTTTAGTTTAATGTATAACAATAAATCTTGAACACCTACATAATTTTATTAATATTTATAATATTAACAGAAATATTATTTTTAAAAGAAGTTAAATACCCCTCAACATAAACATCATCATTAATTGCTAAATGACTATACAAAAAATCAGCAATTTCATCATAGCCAAAAATTTGAACAATATTACCATTTCTAGTTTTTAAACAAAAGCTAGAAATAGAAACATTTTTACATTTATATAAAAAGTCAAAAGTTGGCTCAGAAATAATTTTTCCTAATAAAAAACAAATATTCATAACATCATAAATCCTTTACTAAATCTTTCAAATTTTCAATAAATTTATAAGCATCTCCAACAGACAATGAATCTATATTCACATCTTTTATTAGATTTATAATATCACTAGTTTTTTTATTGCCATTATATTCCTCCGCAGAAAACACAGTGTTTCGTTCAACAATTTTAAAATTTATATTATTACTTTTAAACAAAGAAACATATTTATCTAAACTTGCAGACGGAAAACCGCATTTAACGACAGATGGATTTAAATTAGTTAATTTTAAATTGATTTTATTAGATAAAAAAATTGCATCCGCGTCTAATGCAATATAAAAAATGCCACTTCTAAAAAGATAAACGGTATCAGAATAATCATTTTTTAATTTTTTATAAACTTCATATAATTTGCTCATATAAATACCTACCTTTTAAATGATATTTATATACAACCCTTAATGATGATATTATATAGCAAGGTTTGAAAAAATGCAAATTTATTTTTACGTAAACAAATCATAAAACATAGTAAAAAAAGAGAACAAAAATTCGTAAAAATATTGAAAAATTTTAAGAAATATGATATAACAAAAATATCGAATTATAACAAAATATATTTTATAATGAATAGAAAATTACAAAATAATTCAACTAATAAAAAATTCTTATTAGTTAAGAACGAAAGAAATAGATATGCTAAAAGAAACATTGAACATTATAATTTAGATAGTATTATAAGGTTAGAAAGTTAACATACAATAATTTGTTGTATATTCGAAACTAAAGAGAAAGATAAATTAAATATATATGAAATTAAAGAAAGGAGTTTCAATATGGGAAGTGATTTAGTAAATAAAACGGAAAAAGATTTTGAAAGCATTAAACATACAGATAAAAACGGAGTGGAATTCTGGTATGCAAGAGAACTAATGACAATGTTAGAATATAGTAAATGGGGAAATTTTAAAAATGTAATAAATAAAGCAAAAGAGGCTTGCAAAGGTAGTGATATTGCGGAAGAGGAACACTTTGCCAACGTCGGAAGGGTGTTAAAAGTAGGCAATAATGCAGAAATGGAAGTTGATGATTTAAAGTTAACTAGATATGCTTGTTACTTAATTGCACAAAATGGAGATAGTAGAAAAAAAGCAATAGCACTTGCTCAAACATATTTTGCAGTACAAACTAGAAAACAAGAAATAACAAGACAAGAATACGAGCAATTAAGTGAAGATGAAAAGAGGTTATATACTAGAAAAAATGTAAAAGATAAAAATAAATATTTATTTGATACCGCAAAGTTGGCTGGTGTTAAAAATTATGGAAAATTTAATAATTATGGATATAGAGGATTATATAATGGAGAAACAGCAAAAGATATAGCAACAAGAAAAGGAATATCAGATAAAGAAGATATATTAGATTATATGAGTAGTACCGAATTGGCAGCTAACTTATTCCGAATAACACAAACAGATGAAGTATTAAAAAACAAAAATATTAATAATGAAGATGATGCTTGTAAAACTCATCATAATGTAGGACAAGCAGTTAGACAAACTATAAAAAGAATTGGAGGTACAATGCCAGAAGACTTACCAACACCAACTAAAAGTGCAAAGCAGATTGAAAATGAAAAAAATAAATTGATAGCGGAAAATAAAAAATAAAAATTTTAAGACATTTTTTCTAATTCACTTTTTACGTAAACAAATCATAAAATATAGCAAAAACATAAGCTATAAAATAAAAATATTATAAATTTATAGCTTCAACGTAAAGGAGGAAAGAAAATGTCAAGTTACATAATAGAAGGAGGGCACAAACTAGAAGGCACAGTAAAAATATCAGGCTCCAAAAATGCAGCATTACCAATACTAGCAGCAACAGTATTAAATGTAGGTAAAACAACTTTATACAATGTACCAAACATACAAGATACACAAATGATGTTCAAAATATTAGAAACACTAGGAGGAAAAGTAGAAAAGAAAAACAACAAAATAATAATAGATACGTCCAAAATAAACAAATTCGAAATTTCAGAAGAATTAATGCATAAAATGCGTTCATCAGTAATACTAGCAGGAGCATTATTAGGAAGATACAAAAAAGCAATATTTTCATACCCAGGAGGATGTGATATAGGTTCAAGGCCAATAGACTTACATCTAAGAAGTTTTGAAAAATTAGGAATAAACATAGTACAAAACTACGGGAATATAATATGTAATGCAGAAAAAATAAAAGGAGAAAAAATAGATTTAGACTTTCCAAGTGTAGGAGCAACAGAAAATGCAATATTAGCAAGTGTATTAGCAGAAGGAATAACAACAATAACAAATGCAGCAAGAGAACCAGAAATAATAGATTTACAAAATTTTCTAAATAAAATGGGAGCAAAAATAATAGGAGCAGGAACAAACGAGATACAAATAACTGGAGTAAAAAAATTAAAAGACATAAGCTACAATATAATGCCAGACAGAATAGAAACAGGAACATTTTTATGCCTAGCAGTAGCAACAAAAGGAAACTTAATCTTAGAAAATACAAATGCAGAATATATAACACCAATAATAACAAAATTACAAGAAGCAGAATGCAAAATAGAGATAGAAAAAAATAATGGAATAAAAATTGGATTTAGAAGGGAGACAATTATGGGATTCTTTTTCAAGAATAAGAAAAAAAATAAAGAGGAAGAAACAGTAACACCAGTTGTAGAAACAACACCAGAAGTACCAGCGAAAGAAGGTATGATTTTGGTAAGGGAAGGAATTAAACTGGGACTGCCAACGGTAAGCATGGAAGAAGCAATTGTGGCAGCAGGGGAACTTTTAAGAGATCTTGGATATGTAGATGATGATTATATTCCAGCAATGATCCGAAGAAATGAAGAAGCATCTGTATACATGGGATTAGGACTTGCAATTCCGCACGGAACAGAAGATGCAAAAAGAGATGTAAAAAGAAGTGGAATTATTGTGATGCAGTATCCAGACGGAGTTGAATTTAATGGTGGAACAGCACAGCTTGTCATTGGAATTGCTGGAGTTGGAGATGAACATTTAGAGATTCTTGGACAGATCACAGAAGCAGTGACAGAAGAAGAGATTCTGGAAGAATTAAAGAAGACGACGGACGTTGATTATATTCTTAATACATTCACGAATTAGTTTCTTTCATAACGTCAGTAGGTGGAAAAACTGTGTTAATTGCATAGAAAATAAAAAGAAAAAAGTGTCAGGTACATCTAAGTTTTCGAGAAACTTAAATGTACCTGACACTTTTATAGGTAAAAACTTGTTATGACTTTTTCAATTCATCTCTTTTTTTCTTCAGGATACGTCGTAACTGCCCAAATTCTCTTACATGTTCACGAGGCATCATCTTAGGAAATGCACGTAAAATACGTCGTGATGTAAATGTAGGAAGTTTTGCCATCTTTTCGTATTTACTACGAAGTTCCTCAGCTCGTTGTTTTAAAGAATCCATACGAGCTTTGACTTCATCTGCGTTTTCCTGTCTGGCTTCATCGATTTTCTCTCGAATAATATCAGCACGAGCTTTTAGTCGATCTTGAGCTTCCAGACCATCCATCATACTATCGTAGATATTTTCACCGATCTGATCAGAAATATTACGCAGTTCTTTTGCGATATCATCCATAAGGGCAAGACGTTTGTTGAATTTTAAAATACCCTGAACTGTAATACAAATATCAACTATAAGAGCAATGCTTAATAAAACAAGCAGAAATTTTCCAAGCCATACCGGAAGAAAAGAAACTAGTTTATCCGTAAAAGGATAGATAAGTTTCACGATCAATACACAAGCAACACCCCATATCGCAGAAAATAAAGGACACACATAGCCACCGATATTCAAAGGCATTTCAGAATAATCCCACCATCTGTGATGAAACATCTTTTCAAGGAGGAAACCTGTCAGCCATTCAAGAAAAGTAACAAGAATGGTGGAAGTAATATAAAGTAAGATCAGATTTCCGACATAAGGTTGAAGAGAGGCAACGACAACGGTTACTCCAATTCCATAAATCGGACAGATCGGACCATTTAGAAATCCACGGTTTACAAAGGAATGTTGTTTAAAAGCTGCAAAAGCAACTTCAGAACACCACCCAAGAAATCCGTATATAAAAAAGCTAAATAAGATATCGTAATAAGTCATGAAATCTCCTTCTTTATATTCTTTTTATAGCATCACAACAGTTACGCCAAGATCACCTTCACCGTATTCACCATCACGGTAACCAGAGATACGTTTTTGTTTCTTCAATTGTTTAAAATAATTATGAAGCCCCTTACGCAAAGCACCAGTTCCTTTTCCGTGGACAACAGTAATCTGCGCTAAGTTGGCAAGGCACGCATCATCGATGTACTTATCAAGCTGTGCGATCGCTTCGTCAACCGTCATACCCATAACATTGATCTCAGGGCGGATGGAAGCAGATTTGTTGATCGCAGTACGACCACGGTTACGGCTTTCATTTCTTTGATTTTCACGTTTTACATCTTTGGCCGTCTTTGTGATCTCAAGGTCTTTCATGTTAACAAGAGAACGCATCATACCCATCTGAACATACAGATCACCTTTGGCATTTGGAAGTGTGGAAACAGTTCCGGCAAGGGAAAGACTTGTTACATAAACTTCATCACCAACATGGAAATCATTCGCCTCATGACGTTTCTTGTTTTTCTTCTTGGATTTGTAAGCCATTTGACCTTCTAATTTTGTCATACGGCCGCGAAGATCACTTCGCATATGTTCCATTTTCTTATTTGCATCTTGATTCTTGTTTTGTTTCTTTAATTTATTATATTCACGGATCGTAGAATCTGCAATTTCTTTCGCCTCAGAGATGATATTGTGAGCTTCTTCACGAGCGTCGCGAAGCATCTTATCGCGTTTTTCTTTGATATTATCCTGACGAGATTTCAAACTCTTACGGAGAGTTTCAATTTCCTTACGGTATTCAAGAATCTCTTCCTGCTCTTTTTCGATCGTCTGTTTACTCTTTTCAAGGTCAGCTAAGATCGTTTCAAAATCTTTGACAGATTCATCAATCTGATCTGCAGCACCTTCAATGATATGTTCATCCAATCCTAATTTGCGGGAAATTGCAAACGCATTACTTTTTCCAGGGATACCGATCATCAGACGGTATGTTGGAGAAAGCGTTTCCACATCAAATTCGCAGGAAGCATTTTCGATATCATCGGTGGAAAGTGCGAACATCTTAAGTTCACTGTAATGGGTTGTCGCCATTGTTTTAATTCCACGTCCGTGCAGATCACTTAAAATAGAGATCGCAAGCGCGGCACCTTCGATTGGATCAGTACCACCACAAAACTCATCGAGTAACACTAAAGAATCTCGATGGGCCTGCTGGACGATTGATACAATATTTGTCATATGAGAAGAGAAGGTACTTAAGTTTTGCTCAATACTCTGCTCATCTCCGATATCTGCAAAAATCTCACGAAAAATTCCAAGAGAAGATCCTTGGAATGCAGGAATATGAAGGCCTGCCTGCCCCATCAAAGATAATAATCCGACTGTTTTTAAAGATACAGTTTTACCACCTGTATTCGGTCCAGTCACGATCAGCATGGAGAAATCTTTGCCGAGAGATACGTTGATCGGAACAACTTTTTTGCGGTCTAGTAAAGGATGACATCCCTGTTTGATATTGATGACTCCATCTTCACGGAAAATAGGTTTGGATGCATCAATATCCTTCGCATATTTTGCCTTTGCAAAAATGAAGTCTAACAATACAAGGGTCTTCTGGTTGTGCGCAAGATCATCAACACCATAAGAAGCCTGTTCACTTAATATAGAAAGAATATGCTCAATCTCAGACTGTTCTTTTCCTTCCAATTCTTTTAATTCATTATTTAATGTTACAACAGACATTGGTTCAATAAACAGCGTATTTCCAGAAGCAGACTGATCATGGATCATACCTTGGAATGAACTCCTGTATTCTTGCTTGACAGGTATGCAGTAACGCCCATTTCGCATTGTAACGATCGCATCCTGTAATTTATCCTGATTGGATACAGAGCTTACCAGCGTAGTTAACTGTGTATGAATCTTCTGGTTTGTCTGTTTCATTGCACGACGGATATGTTTTAAAGTAGAAGAGGCATCATCACTGATCTCTTCTTCAGAAATAATACAGCGGCGGATCTCGTGCAGAAGATCATCTAAAGGAACAAGACTTTCAAAAAGCTCATCGAGAGAATCTGTTTCAAGATCGTCTTCCGTGCGGACTCCGTAAGAAACGGCATTCTTTACAGATTCCAGAACACGAGCGATATCAAGAAGTTCCCCAGTTCCAAGTGTACCTCTCATCTTCAAACGAGCAAGAGAAGGGGAAAGATCACTTACTCCAAAAAAAGATACATTTCCACGTTTATAGATACGTGTCAATGCATCCTGTGTCTGATCCTGAGCGTTTAAGATATCAGCTTCTTCAGTCATTGGTTTTAAATTGGCACACATCAACTTACCTAGTTCGGTTGTCGCGTATCCTGTTAAAATATTTATAATCTTATCAAATTCAAGTGTTTGTAATACTTTTTGATTCATGAAAAATTCCTCATTTACATTAAATTATTGCAACTCACTAAAGAGTTTAACACAGATTGTTTGGACTGTAAACATAGGGAAAATGGCAATTCCAGACGTTAATTTACAAGAACTTAACATAAAAAGCAGTATGATTTTACATTCGATCAGTACAATAGAAATTACATCGTATAAAGATTTGGAGGAAAAGATGAAAACACAGCAGAAGATTTTTATGAACCGGGAACTGTCCTGGCTTAAGTTTAACGAACGCGTATTAGAAGAGGCTGAGAATAGAGAAGTACCACTATGTGAACGATTGACATTTGCATCCATTTACCAGAGCAACTTAGATGAATTCTTTATGGTAAGAGTTGGATCTTTGATCGATCAGATGTTACTTGATAAGAACATGAAAGAAAATAAGACAAAGATGACACCACAGGAACAGATTGATGCGATCATTCCACAGGTACAGAAATTAAATAGAAGAAAAGACAGCGTATATGAGGAGATGATGGATTCTCTGAAAGAACACAACATCCATCTGGTAAATTTTCAAAAAATATCTAAAAAAGAAAGCGAATATTTAAGAGCTTATTTTCAAGCAGAAATCGCGCCATTGATCTCTCCTACGATCATAGGGAAGAGACAGCCATTTCCTTTCTTAAAGAATAAAGAAATCTACGCAGTTGCTGTGTTAGAAACTAAAAATGGAAAAGAAAAATTAGGAATTATCCCATGTGGAAATGAAACGTTTGACAGACTGATCAATATTTCTGGAAAAGATGCTTATATGTTATCAGAAGAAATGATTCTTCACTATGTGCCAAGGATCTTCAAAGGATACCATGTCAAAGCAAAAACATTGATCCGAATTACAAGAAATGCAGATATTGATGCAGATTCTATGTATGATGAAGATCTTGATTATCGTGATTTCATGGTAGAACTGATCAAGAAAAGAAAGAAATTAGCACCAGTCCGAATGGAATTATCAAGAGAGATGGATGGAGAGATCATTGATCTTTTATGTGAGTATCTGGAACTTGAAAGAAAATATGTATTCTATACACAGACACCGTTAGATCTGTCTTTTGTATTTAAGATTCAGGATATTTTAAGAAGAGAGACGGACTTGTTTTTTGAGAAAAGAGTTCCTCAAAGATCACCACAGTTTAACGAAGAAATGCCGATTATGGATCAGATTGAAAAAGAAGATAAGTTACTCTCTTATCCATATGAAAGTATGCGTCCATTTCTAAAAATGCTTCAGGAAGCGGCAGAAGATAAAGATGTTGTTTCAATCAAAATGACATTATATCGTGTCGCAAAGCAGAGTAAGATCATTGCATCTTTGATCGAGGCAGCAGAAAATGGAAAAGATGTCACGATCCTTGTAGAATTAAAGGCTAGATTTGATGAGGAAAATAATATTGAATGGTCCAGACAGTTAGAAGATGCAGGATGCCGCGTGATCTATGGATTAGATGGTTATAAAGTACACTCTAAATTATGTCTGATCACAAGAAAGAAAAAAGGAAAAGTATCTTATATCACACAGATCGGAACAGGAAACTACAATGAAAAGACAAGCAGACTTTATACAGATCTTTCTTTAATGACAGCAAATGTAGATATTGCGTTGGAAGCTGCGGAAGTTTTTCAGGCATTATCTATGGGAGAGACTGTGGAAGAAACGGATCATCTGCTGGTAGCTCCACACTGTCTACAGAATAAAGTGATCCATATGATCGATCGGGAAATTGAACATGCAAAAGCTGGAGAACCAGCTTATATTGGATTAAAAATGAACTCTTTAACAGACAAAAAGATCATGGAGAAATTGATCAAAGCATCCAAAGCAGGTGTGAAGATTGACATGGTCATTCGAGGAATCTGTTGTCTGATTCCGGGAGTAAAGGGTGAAACAGATAATATTCAAGTAAGAAGTATTGTGGGAAGATACTTAGAACATTCAAGAATCTATATTTTTGGAACGAAGGGCAGAGAAAAAGTTTATATAGCGTCAGCAGATTTTATGACAAGAAATACATTAAGAAGAGTCGAGGTAGCCGTACCGATCTACAATACAGATATTAAAATGCAGCTGATCGAGATGTTTATTACAATGTTAAGTGATAATGTAAAAGCAAGAGAAGAAGATCACAATGGAAATTATAAAATTCCTAAAAATCAGGATACACCACTAAATTCACAGGAATTTTTCTATAAGCAGGCATATTTGAATGCGGAAAATGTAAATTCATAAATAGTTTTGTGTCTTTTGAAATCATGACGTTCATAATAAGTAAATTTCACTAGATTTTACAACTAAACTGTGGCATAATAACATAGGTAAAAAATAGAGTATTTAAAAATCGCCAGGAGAGTTGGCTGGCGAAGAACGAATTTAGAAAGGCACAAAGCAATGAGATATATTAGTGATTTGCACGAAGGAGATCAGGTTTCCGAGATTTATTTATGTAAGACAAAATCACCGGGAACATCCAAATTTGGAAAATCATATTATTCCCTGACACTACAGGATAAAACAGGAATGATCGACGGAAAGGTATGGGAACTTACCAATGCGATCGGACATTTCGAGGCGATGGACTACATTTTAGTCAGAGGACAGGTAACAAGTTACCAGGGTTCTAACCAGTTAAACATCCAACAGATCCGTAAAGCTCAGGAAGGTGAGTTTGACATGGCAGATTATATGCCAAGTACCAAGAAGGATATTGATGGGATGTTCAAAGAGCTTCTTGCAATGATCAGCAAGACAAAGAACCAGTATTTAAAACAGTTAGCAGAGAAGATCTTTATAGAGGATAAAAATTTTGCAAGAGAATTCAAAGTACATTCCGCAGCAAAAAGCGTACACCATGGGTATATCGGAGGGCTTTTAGAGCACAGTTTATCTGTAGCGAAGATTTGCGAAAGCTATGCAAATCTGTATCCACAGTTAAACAGAGACTTGATCGTAATGTGTGCATTATGGCATGATATGGGGAAAGTCGAAGAATTATCAAGCTTTCCAGAGAATGACTATACAGATGAAGGTCAGTTAGTTGGACACATTGTGATGGGAGCGATCAAATTAGACCGCCTGATCCGTGAGATTCCAGGTTTCCCACCAAAACTTGCAAATGAAGTAAAACACTGTATGTTAGCACATCACGGAGAATTAGAATTTGGTTCTCCAAAGAAACCTGCATTATTAGAAGCAATTGCACTAAGTCAGGCAGATAATTTAGATGCGAAGATGGAAACATTTGCAGAGATCATGGAGAAACAAAAAGAAGATCAGGAATGGTCAGGATTCCAGCGTTTATTAGATACAAGAATCCGTAAGACCTCTATCTAAAAGAATTATAATAAAATAGGATCAATACAACAGTTTAACCAAGAAAAAGATACAGAGGTGCGTATGGAATTTAAAAAAAATCAGATCGTAGAACTCTATATCGATGACATTGGGAACGAAGGAGAGGGCATCGGCCATATAGATGGTTATGCCCTTTTTTTAAAAGATGCAGTCATCGGAGACAAAGTTCGTGCAAAGATCATCAAAACAAAGAAAAATTATGGCTTCGCAAGAGTAGAAGAAGTCATAGAAGCATCCAAAGACAGAGTCAGCCCACGCTGTTCCAAAGCAAGACAGTGCGGAGGATGTACATTACAGCATTTAGCTTATGAAAAGCAGTTAGAATATAAATTTAATAAAGTGAAAAACTGTTTAGAAAGAATTGGAGGCTTAGAAAATATTGAAGAAAAAATGGAACCGATCCTTGGGATGGAAGAACCATTTTACTATCGAAACAAAGCTCAGTTTCCAGTCGGATATGACAAAGAAGGGAATCTTATCACAGGATTTTATGCAGGAAGGACGCATCATATTATTGATTGCACACACTGTATGATCCAACATCCAGTGAACGAACAGATTTTATTAAAAGTCTTGGACTATATGAAGAAAAACAATATTACAGCTTATGACGAAAAGACCCATAAAGGATTGGTCCGCCACATTGTAACAAGAGTCGGATTCAAAACAGGTGAGATCATGGTCTGTCTTGTTGTGAATGGGAGCAAAAAGAATCTGAGAAACTTAGAGATGCTCGTAGATTCCTTAACAGAAGTCGAAGGAATGACAAGTATCTGCGTCAATATCAACAAAGAAAAGACAAACAGGATCTTGGGAAGCAAGATTGAAGAAGTATATGGTAAACCATACATTTATGATTATATCGGCAATGTAAAATACCAGATCGGACCACTATCTTTCTTCCAGGTCAATCCAACACAAACAAAAGTATTATACGAAAAAGCTATGGAATACGCAGATTTAAAAGGCGAAGAAACCGTATGGGATCTCTATTGCGGAATCGGAACTATTTCCTTATTCCTGGCTCAGAAAGCAAAGAAAGTTTATGGAGTAGAAATCGTCAAAGAAGCCATCGACGATGCAAGATTAAATGCTAAGATGAATGGCTTTGATAATGCAGAATTCTTCGTAGGAAAAGCAGAAGAAGTACTTCCAAGAGAATACGAGAAAAATGGAGTCTATGCAGACACGATCGTCGTTGACCCACCAAGAAAAGGATGCGACAGTAAACTGTTAGAAACAATGGTGAAAATGGCACCCAAACGAATCGTATATGTAAGCTGTGATCCAGCAACACTAGCCAGAGATTTAAAAGTACTATCAGAACAAGGCTACGAAGTCGAAAAAGTCTGCGCCGTCGACCAATTTAGCCACAGCTCACATGTGGAGACTGTGGTGGGACTACAAAGGAAAGATATCTAGAAATCCTTGAATTTACGCACTTTGTAGAGTTTTTCAGTTTCAACAAAATCGGTGAAAATCACAAGGAAAAGATACTTGTGCAGAGAGTAACCGTAGTTGTTGCCTTAGACCTCGGTACGGGGAACACAAAGAATCTTGAATATGAAAATGAATAGAGAGCTATCAGATTATTGATAGATTATAGGGATACTTGTCAAAAGCGGGTGTCCCTATTTTTTATAGGGCATTCCAGAAATGGAGTGTCTTTTTTATACCAAAATATTAAAAATTCAGGAGGAAAACGAAAATGACAAACACAGCGTTAAGAGCAGAGAATAGCAATTCTCGCACAATTACTTTCAAGAGCAAGGAACACGAAAAATTTTATATGGAATATCTGAAAAAATGCAGATATCAGGATGTTTATCATCAGGCTCTGGTTTATTGCCTGGGTATCGACAGAGACACAAGAGATAATGTGAATAAAATCTATAATTTTAAAACTGGATGTGTAAAAACGGAATGCCTGCAGGAAGGGTGGCAGACCAGTGGAAGTTTACGGATCGTCCGCATGGCATTTAATCTTTACTGCAATGGGACACCAAGTGTCGGAGATTATGAAGCAGAGGAAGATCAGTTAAAAGAGTGTCAGTATTATACCGTAGAAGATCTGTTTTGCTGCGGATATGCCCGGTATTTTTGGGAAGCCATTAAAATCCGTTATCCAGAGTATTGTTTTTACAAAGACTGGGAGGATATGTATGCTGAAAATTAGATTACAGGGTACTTTAAAGGATATTCAATGGTTCCGTCGTATTTTGGAAAAGCATAAAGAATTGGATGTTCTGGAAGTATCGGATGCTTATGCGAACAAAGGAACAAGCAAATATTTTCGTGTTTATGTTGAAGTAGAAGAAAAAGAGTAAATCGGAGGAAAGTATATGTGTAAAGTAATTGCTATTGCAAATCAGAAAGGCGGAGTAGCCAAAACAACGACAACAATCAATCTGGGAGCCGGACTGGTGAAGTCAGGGAAAAAAGTAGTCCTGGTAGATGCTGATCCACAGGGGCACTTGACAATGGGATTGGGATTCCCTAAAAATCTCAAGGTAACATTAAAAAGCATGATGGAGAACATTATCATGGGACTGGAATTTGATCCGAAAGAAGCAATTCTGCACCATGAAGAAGGTGTTGACCTAATTCCGTCCAATAAATTGCTTGCCGGAATGGATATGTCTTTATTTACAGTAGAGGACAGAGAAAAGGTGCTGAAAGAGTATCTGGAACTGCTGAAGGATGAGTATGATTATATTCTGATTGACTGTATGCCATCCCTGGGAATGCTGACGCTCAATGCTTTGAGTGCAGCGGACAGTGTTCTGATTCCAGTGCAGCCACAATATTATGCGGCAGATGGACTCATGGAATTACTGAAAGTAGTTAAGGGAATCCATCAGAGGTTCAATCCGGATTTACAGATAGAAGGCATTTTATTCACAATGGATAATTGCCGTTACAATAATGCAAAGAGAAACAAACAGGCAATCAAAACTACATACGGAAGTGACATTAGGATTTTTGAGCAGACGATTCCGAGAACGGAAAGTCTTGCAGAAACAGCATCTGAAGGTGTAAGTATATTTGCTTATGATGGAAAAAGCAAAGGGGCAGACAGTTACAGAGAACTGGTTCAGGAGGTGTTGAAACATGCGTAGACCGAAAAAAGAGATTCAGCTTACCTCTTATGATGAGTTACTGGGATTAGAAGAATCACCGGAAAAGAGTATGAACCAGGTTGTGGAAATAGAACTGGAAAAGCTCTATCCTTTCAAAAATCATCCATTTCATGTAAGCGATGATGAAAAAATGGCTGAGACAGTAGAGAGTATTAAAAACTACGGTGTTTTAAATCCTGCTCTGGTAAGACCCCGATCAGAAGGTGGATATGAACTGATTTCAGGTCACAGGAGAAAAAGAGGCTGTGAACTGTGTGGCAAAACAACTATGCCGGTCCTTGTCCGAAACTATACAGATGATGAAGCTGTCATAATTATGGTCGATTCCAACATTCAGCGTGAAAATATTCTGCCAAGTGAAAAGGCCCATGCCTATAAGATGAAATATGATGCTATGAAGCACCAGGGAAGTAAAGGTGAAAAATATACGGCAGATATGGTTGGTGAAACAGCCGGGGACAGTGGAAGAACTGTGCAGAGATATATCCGTCTGGCTTCATTATCAGATGGATTATTGGAATATGTGGACGATAATAAAATCCCTATGATAGTGGGAGAAAAATTGTCTTATCTGAAACCACAGGAACAGGAATGGCTTCTGGAAGGAATTGTCAACAGTAATATCTTTCCGACAAAACAACAGGCAGAACAATTAAAGGAATGCAGTGCAAATGGAAAATTAAATCAGGGTTATATCTATGCCGTTTTATTGAAAAAAGAAAACAGTAAAATCAATGTAACCATTCCGGCAAAAAGAATCGGCAATTATTTTCCAGAGACATATTCTAAAGAACAGATAGAAGAAGTTATTTTTATGCTTTTGGATAAATGGAAACAAAACAGAGAAGGAGTAGCAGATGCAGAAGATACAGTTTGATTATTTTACGGGAATGGAAGCGGAACAATATAGCTTTTATCGTGTCCCGAAAGTGCTGTTTACAGAACCATGCTTTAAAGCTCTTTCTTGTGAAGCAAAGGTATTATACGGTCTGATGCTGGACCGTATGAGCCTGAGCATTAAGAACCGATGGCTGGATTCAGAGGACAGAGTATATATTATTTTCACGGTGGAAGAAATTGCAGAGCTGATGAACTGTGGAACCCAAAAGGCAGTGAAGCTGGTAAAAGAGTTGGACAGTAATAATGGGATTGGACTGATTGAAAAGAAACGTCTGGGTCTGGGAAAGCCTAATGTTATTTATGTGAAAAATTTTATGCTCAGAGAAGTGCCAGACCAAAAGCCGATGGATAGCTGTGCAGATTTGCAATCAGAGCAGAAAAATTATAGAAAATGTGCAGATCTGCAATCTGAGCAGGGAAACCATGAAGAATGTGCAAATCTGCAATCAGAAGCTGAGAATAGGGAAAAAACAGGCACTTTTCTGAATTGTGAAAATCATCATTCAGGAGTAGTGAAATCCACAATTCAGGATTGTGTGGAATCACAATTACAGAATGGTGAAAATCACAATTCAGGAATGATGAAAACCACAAATCAAGAATTTCCAGAATCACAATTCCAAAATTGTGAAAATCATCATTCAAGAATAGTGGAAATCACAAAACCAGAATATCCGAAATCACAATCTAATAATACTGATATTAACAAGACTGATATTAGTGAAACT
>OGHJ01002254.1_pt1 | contig 17065 bp, 21 predicted proteins | sample 1571351 | NCBI WGS metagenome assembly OGHJ01 (sample SAMEA2582037, study PRJEB24529) | metagenome | biome: Human gut stool | place: China | collected 2011 | reverse complement strand
GGCACTCACATTTACCAAAGTCGGTGCTTTTTCCTTTATTGCCAAAAATGTTTTTTCTTCCAGTTCAAACTGAAGCTGTCCGGCAAACCGAATCCCTCTCAGCATTCTTATTTCATTATCTGAAAACCGCTCATTTGCCTCACCGACACAGCGGATTACTTTTTTTTCTAAATCTTCACGCCCTCCATATAAATCTACGATTCCAACACGCGGATTATACGCCATCGCATTAATTGTAAAATCACGGCGTTTTAAATCTTCATTCAAATTGGGCGTAAATAAAACTTCTTTCGGGTGACGGTGGTCTTCATATTCGCCGTCCATGCGGTAGGTTGTCACTTCATAACCGTCATCACCAATCATAACCGTCACGGTTCCATGCTGGATTCCCGTATCAATGGTACGCCGAAAAAGGGCTTTCACCTGTATCGGATTCGCAGACGTTGTAATATCCCAGTCATCCGGTACGCGCCCCAAAAGTGTGTCGCGGACACAGCCTCCCACGGCATATGCCTCGTAACCATTTTCTTCTAATGTCTCAATAATCGATTTTACCTGTTCAGGAATTTTCACGTTATCACCCAAACATATTATACCGCTTTTTCCTTTGACAAACAAGCATATTTTCGCTACAATGTAGAGCGAAGGAAAGGAGGGAAGGATAATGAATTACACCTATTATACAAAAGGTACTTGTTCCAAACAGATTGATTTGGAAATTAATGGTGACGTTATCACAAATGTAAAGTTTTATGGTGGCTGTGATGGAAATTTGAAAGCCATTCCTGCACTGGTTGATGGATTAACCGTAGATGAAATTTCAAACAAATTATCCGGCATCCAATGTGGATTTAAAGGCACTTCCTGTGGCGACCAGCTGGCTCATGCAGTCAGAGAAGCCTATGAGGCTGAAAAAGCAGCCAATGCCTAGTAGAAATTGGTCTGCTTTGACTGAGTGTTCGAAACCATCCACTCATTAAACAAAACTAAGGAGAGAAAAAAATGAAAAGCAAAAAATTAGTATTTATCTGTCAGGCAGCCGTTATCGCTGCCCTCTATGTCGTGTTGACTTATGTATTCAGCGCCTTTGCAAGCGGCGTTATTCAAGTTCGTGTTTCCGAAGCATTAACCATACTGCCAGCCTTTACACCGGCAGCAATTCCGGGACTTGTCATCGGATGTCTATTGAGCAATACCCTGACCGGGTGTGTTCTTCTCGATATTATTTTCGGAAGCGTTGCTACCTTAATCGGTGCACTCGGCTCGTATGCACTTCGCCGCCATACATGGCTGGTGCCAATTCCGCCAATTGTTTCCAATATGATTATTGTGCCATTTGTCCTTCGTTTTGCCTATGGTGCAACAGACGCATTTCCTTTTATGATAGCAACCGTTGGCGCAGGAGAAATTATTTCCTGTTATTTACTCGGCATGATTTTATACGGAGCACTCAAAAAAGTGAACCATACACTGTTCTAAAAATGCCTTGAGGCATTGATTTTTACGCTTTATAAGGGTATAATTGTAATATTAGGATAAAAATTTCGTGCTTACACGATAATATTCAGTTATTTGAGGATAGAGACACTTATGAAGCGAATACTTTTGATTTTCGCAGTATTCTTTGTCACCGTGGCAGGAATTTATTACTGGAGACAGACGCACTTACAAACAACGTCCGATTCCATTTCCACGCCCCGTGTGACAACACCATCTGCGACAAAACCGGAACCGACTGAGCCACCTTTACTTCCCTCAAACCTTGAGAGCATTACAACAAACAATGTTACGGTTCCCTTAGATGTAGTACCCGGCAGTTACACGGCACTTGTAAGCCGCGACTATCTGCTGCCATCGACCTATGTACCAAAAGATTTGGTCGAGATTTCCGTTCGATTCAGTTCGAACTCACACGACGACAAACGAAAAATGCGGCGTGTTGCATCCAAAGCACTGTCAAAAATGTTTCGGGCCGCCGAGAAAAAGGGCATTATTTTATATGGTGTTTCGGGCTACCGTTCGTATGAACGCCAGAAATCCATTTACTCAAGAAACGTTGCACTGCATGGAAAAAAAGCGACGGATTCTTTATCCGCAAAACCCGGCAGCAGTGAACATCAAACAGGTCTTACAATTGATGTTTCCGCCAGTTCGGTAGGCTGCTTATTGACCGAGCGTTTTGGCTCTACCAAAGAGGGCAGATGGCTCGCCAAAAATGCTCACAAATACGGCTATATTATCCGCTATCCGAAAGGAAAAACAAAACTTACCGGCTATTCTTACGAACCATGGCACATTCGCTATGTCGGCGTCAGCTATGCCAGTTACTTAAAAAAGAATAAGCTGACACTTGAGGAATTATATGGTGTCAACCAAAAAGCGGATGAAAATACACCGAAAGTCGATGTGGAGAATCCCGATGAATATGAAACCTCACCGCCGTCTCCGGCACCAAATCAATAGAAAAGGGGTACTTGTATGAGAACCATTATTATTTTAATTTTATATGTTGTTATTACGATTTTAAGCCTTCCAATGTACCTGATTGAAGCAATTGTGCGGCTTATCAGCCCACGTGCGGCAGCCCACATCGCACAAGTCATTGTTAAGGGAGCGTTTAATCTTGTAATGTTTGTTTCGGGCTGCAAAAAGACCATTATTGGCGTAGAAAATATTCCGAAAGACACACCGGTAATGTATGCCGCCAACCACCGAAGCTTTTATGACATCATTTTAGCTTACGCAACGGTTCCGAATCAGACCGCTTTTATTTCGAAAATGGAAATTAAGAAAATGCCTTGTGTCGCACAGTGGATGTATTTTTTAAATTGTCTGTTTATGGACCGTGGTGATGTAAAACAGAATCTGCAGGTTATTTTATCTGCCATCACACTCGTAAAAAACGGCTATTCCATTTACATTGCACCGGAGGGAACCCGAAATGCAACCGATACACTGCTTGAATTTAAAGAAGGCAGTATGAAGATTGCCACCAAGGGAAAATGTCCGATTATCCCGGTCTGCTTATGCAACACCGAAAATATTTTTGAAAATAACGTAAGCTACTGTGACGGCTGTGATTTGTGCGAGGAATTTGACAAAAACGACCAAAACATCAAAAAAGATGATAAAATAGATTGAATATGACTAAACATAAAACAAGGTGATACAAATGAAAACTCTTATCTCTGCGCTCAATGCAAAATATATCCATTCAAGCCTTGCGGTGCGGTGTCTTAAAAAATACTGCACAGGCTTTGACATTGAAACAAAGGATTACACCATAAACGACAGCACCGATGCCATAATATCGGATATTTTTGAAAAAAATCCCGATGTTACGGCATTTTCGTGCTATATATGGAACGTTGAAAAGGTGCTTTATATCTGCGAGTGTTTAAAAAAAGCCGACCCGAAATTTATAACCGTTCTCGGCGGTCTTGAGGTGTCGTACGACGCGAAAGACGTTATGGAAAAGAACGGTTTTATTGATTTTATCATAAGCGGAGAGGGCGAAATTCCGTTTAAGTCGCTTTTGCAGACGCTCCAAAACGGCGGTGATTTTAAAAACGTCCCGTCGCTTATATACCGCGAAAACGGAAAAATTCTGCAAAATGAAAAACTCGGACTCTGCGACATCAACAGCTATCCTTTTGTGTACGACAGCGCGGACGAGCTAAAAAACAAAATCGTCTACTACGAATCGTCGCGCGGCTGCCCGTATAATTGCAGTTACTGCCTTTCGGGCGAGGGCAATAGGGTGAGTTTTCTTGATACCGCGCGCGTTAAGGACGAGCTTATGTTTTTTATAAACAACAACATTCCGCTGGTTAAATTCGTTGACCGCACCTTTAACGCAGACAGAAAACGCGCCGATGAAATTTTTGATTTTATAATCAAAAACACCAAAAACACAAAATTTCACTGCGAGCTTGCCGGCGATTTGATTACCGATAAAACGCTCGAAATCTTGAAAAACGCGCCCGAGGGAGTCATTCAGTTTGAAATCGGCGTGCAGTCCACAAACGAAAAAACAATCTCGGCTATCGGCAGAAAAATTGATTTTGACAATCTTAAAGATAAAATCGTGCCGCTTATAAATCTTAAAACCATACATATTCATTTAGACCTTATCGCAGGTCTGCCGTACGAGGATATTGAAAGCTTTAAAAAATCGTTTAACGACGTTATAGCGCTCCGTCCGCATATGCTTCAGCTCGGATTTTTGAAACTTTTGAAAGGTTCGCGCATACGAAACGAGGCGGAAAAATACGGTTACGTTTTCAAAAGCAAAGCGCCGTACGAGATTATTTCAAACGATTTTATGACGTTTGCCGATATTTGTTATCTTAAAAAAATCGAGCAAATGCTGGATAAGTTTTATAACAGCGGTGAATTTGAGAAGAGTATGAATTATCTTTTTGAAAAGTTTGAAAGCCGTTTTGAAATTTTCGATTTGCTGGTTAAATATTTTGAGAAAAACCGCCTTTTTGAAATCGGACTTTCGCCCGATATGCTCTGCGACGCGATAAAAAATACGTTTGCCAATTTTAAGGATTTTGCCGATTGCGCCGAGTTTGACCGTATGGCAAATCCGAAATGCAAAAAGAAAGAAGATTTTGAGGGTGACGCAAACTTTAAATCCGCGTGCTTTGAATTTTTGAAAGATACCGGTATGACGCATAAATATCTGCCCGAATTTGAAAATTTCCCCGCAAAAAAACTTGTGAAGTTTATACAAATCAGACGTTTTTTCAATAAATTCTGGCTGTTTAATCTGAAAAATAACCAATATTGCGACATAACGGAGGATTTTGTCAAATTTTGTATTGAAAGTGCATAAAAAGTGTGGTAAAATGTTAAGATAAAGAAATTTTTAAAAAACATAATTTCGGTTTTTTGAGGGGAGTTGTCTTTTTGAATAATCAGTTAGTCATAGTTTTGGATTTCGGCGGTCAGTACAATCAGCTTATCGCGCGCAGAGTCCGCGAATGTAACGTGTACTGTGAGGTTATGCCGTACACCAAAAGCCTTGAGGAATTAAAGGCGAAAAATCCGTCCGCAATCATATTCACGGGCGGTCCGAACAGTGTTTACGAGGACGGTTCTCCGCTTTATACAAAAGAGATTTTCTCGCTCGGAGTGCCGATTTTGGGCATTTGCTACGGCTGTCAGCTTATCGCGCATCTTCTTGACGGCGAGGTTACCCCTGCACAGGACGATTCCGCGCGCGAATACGGCAAAACAAAAACGTATTTTGATACGTCGTGCAAGCTTTTTAAGGATATTCCCGATGAGAGCATAACCTGGATGAGCCACGGCGACTATATGGCGAAAGTCCCCGAGGGATTTAAGCTTGCGGCACATTCAGACAAGTGCCCCAACGTTGCCATTGCCGACGAAGAACACGGTTTTTACGGCGTTCAGTTCCACCCCGAGGTTCAGCACACCGAGTTCGGTCAGAAAATGCTCCATAATTTCCTCTACGAGGTTTGCGGTTTGAACGGCGACTGGAAAATGGACGAGTTTGCGAAACAGTCGATTGAAAAACTCCGCGAAAAAATCGGCGATAAAAAGGTGCTTTGCGCGCTTTCGGGCGGTGTCGATTCCTCTGTTGCCGCGGTTATGATACACAAGGCGGTAGGCAAAAATCTCACCTGTATTTTTGTTGACCACGGTCTTTTGCGCAAAAACGAGGGCGACGAGGTTGAAAAAACGTTTAAAGAAAAATTTGATATGAACCTTATCCGCGTTAACGCACAGGATAGATTTTTGGGCAAGCTCAAAGGCGTTTCCGACCCCGAAACGAAAAGAAAAATCATCGGCGAGGAATTTATAAGAGTGTTTGAGCAGGAGGCGAAGAAAATCGGCAAGGTTGATTATCTTGTTCAGGGCACAATTTACCCCGACGTTATCGAGAGCGGTACGGGCGACGCGGCGGTGATTAAGAGCCACCACAACGTCGGCGGACTTCCCGATTATGTCGATTTTAAGGAAATCGTCGAGCCTCTGCGCGATTTGTTTAAGGACGAGGTGCGAAAAGTCGGACTTGAGCTTGGTATTCCCGAATTTTTGGTGTGGCGTCAGCCGTTCCCCGGCCCCGGACTGGCAATAAGAATAATCGGCGATATTACCGAAGAAAAGATAAAAACTTTGCAGGACGCGGACTTTATCTTCCGTGATGAGCTTGCAAAGGCGGGTTATGATAAAAATGTGCACCAGTATTTTGCGGTGCTCACAAATATGCGCTCGGTCGGCGTTATGGGCGACGGCAGAACGTATGATTATACGCTCGCTCTCCGCGCGGTTACGACAAATGACTTTATGACCGCCGATTGGGCAAAAATCCCGTACGATATCCTCGAATCCGCGTCAAACAGGATTATAAATGAGGTTAAAAACATCAACAGAATTGTGTACGATATCACAAGTAAACCCCCCGCTACAATCGAGTGGGAGTAAAGCATAAACCCCGAAGTCCGCATAAACAGCGGATTTTCGGGGTTTCTTTTTGCTTTTTGAGTACATTTTGAGTACAAAAGTTTAGTATCGTAGGAGTATCAGCTCTGTATTGTCTGATTTTTTTGTTCGTTTGCAATTAGTTTTTTTGTTTTTACTATTTCGATAGTTTGCAATATGAAAAGTACGATATGTACAAACACAGCTAACGAAGATATCGTATTGCAAATAGATGAAAATAAATTGCTATGTATCAGTCCAAAGAATACATACATTTCACCGACATCTCCTCCGTCGGGCAATAATATGTAAAATAATAAATATGTAAAACAAAAGAAAATGTTGATGTTTCTTAATTTTTTTGATTTATGTATATAGCTTGCTGTAAAAAAATTTATCAAAAAGAAAATTATTGCATGGATAAATGGAATGAGCATAAAAGTCATGATGAATCTTATCCATCCCATATTAAAAATCCACGAAGTTGCGGCAATAGCGATGCATAACAATGTTAGAAATATACATTTACGTTTGCTGTGTTCTCCTTTTCTGTATGCTTTTATAATTGCTAGTATAGTTCCGCCAACTATAACTAAAACAGCAATTATTATAATTCCAATCAATAAATATAACAATAAAGATCTATTAACATTAGATAACATTTGAGTACCCCCGTTCTGTTAGTTAAAAATATCCGGCGGGATTTTAACGCTGATTCCATCTTTTGTATCGAGCAAAATGCCGGAGCGTTGGAGTTCCATTTCGATTGCTTCTTTATCGTTCGTTAATTGCTCTAAAGCAGCTTGCGTATTTTTATCCGGTGTGTCGCTGTATTTGGCGGCACATTTTTCATATCCGTAATTTATTTTTTCCCAAGATAAGAGGTCTTGCAGGAGATTTTTTCTTTTTAAGTGATACATAATATCCTTTGCGTTAAACTCTTTTTCAGAAATATTTGCATTAAAGAATTGAGAAATAAGCGGATTGACTTTGAAAGAAACAGTTTCAGGCTTGTAAATATCGTCTGCACCTCTTTCTCCATTAACAACAACGATTTTAGTTTTGATAAGCATAATGAGCAGTCCCATAAAATCGCCTATTGTTTCAAGTCTTATATTATTTTCAAATCCTGCAATCGCAAAAGAGCTTATGCCGAGAGCCTCCGCTATTCTGTCAATTTGCGGAGATTGCGGCACCATTTTGTTCGTTTCATATTTTCTTATGGACACGGGGTGTATTCCCGAAAGCTCGGCTAACTTTGCTTGCGTTATGCCTATGCGTGTGCGGAAATACTTTATTTTTTCACCGATAGTCATAATATTTCATTCCTTTTGTAGTTTAGTCGCTATTATTATAGCACATAAAAATAAAAAAGTCTATACCATTTAACAAAAATCATCAAATGTTACAAAACTATTAAAATTCAAAACTACTCCTTGACATATTGTAGCGACTACGCTATAATATAAATGTAGCGACACCGCAACAACAAATTAAGGAGGTAATTTGTATGGCGGATAACAAAATTTACATTACGGCTCATGAGCTTTCGGATATGTTGGGCGTATCTATGGGATATGCTTATAAAATCATAAGAAAGCTAAACAAGGAGCTTGATAAAGACGGTTTTATTGTAATCGCAGGGAAAGTGCCGAAAGGATACTTTGAAAAGCGATGGTTTGGTTATAATGCAAAGGAGGCTTGATTTATGAAGGCGGAGAAAGACAAGAAAACAGGAAAGTGGCTGATTCAATTCAGATATACAGATTGGCAGGGTGTTCGCAGAAAAACAACAAAACGCGGTTTCGCTACAAAACGAGAGGCTGAGGAGTATGTCAGAAATTTTCTTGCGTCACAGCAAGCAGATTTTAATATGAATTTTCAAGAATTTTTGAAGCTCTATTATGATGATATGACTCCTCGGCTTCGAGAGAATACTATGAGAAATAAGAAATACATAATAGATTTGAAAATCTTGCCGTATTTCTCAAACAAGCGAATGAACGGCATAACCGCTGCTGATATTCGTAAATGGCAGAATGAGTTGATTTCACAAGGCTATTCACAGACATATCTCAGAACAATTAACAACCAGCTTACAGCAGTATTCAATTATGCAGTCCGATATTATGACTTGCAGAATAATCCCTGTCGCAAAGCCGGTGGAATGGGCAAAAACAAGGCTGATGAGATGAAGTTTTGGACAAAAGATGAGTTTTATAAATTCATTGACAGTATTATGGATAAACAGAAATCGTATGCTGCGTTTATGACTCTGTTTTGGACAGGTATGCGATTAGGTGAATTACTCGCTTTAACTCCGGCTGATATAGATTTTGAAAACAAGACAATCAGCATTTCAAAATCATATCAGAGGCTTGACGGAAAAGATGTGATAACGCTGCCCAAAACGCACAAAAGCAAACGGACGATAACTGTTCCCGATTTTTTGCTTGCTGACCTCAAGGATTACATGAATTCGATATATTGCTTGGAGGATACCGACAGATTATTTCAAGTTACCAAATATTTTATGGAACACGAAATGCAGAGAGGCATTAAAAACAGTGGTGTAAAGCGTATTCGGATCCACGATATTCGTCATTCGCATTGCGCACTTCTCTTTGAAATGGGTATTACACCGCTTGAAGTTGCTGACCGTTTGGGACACGAGCGAGTGGAAACAACGATGAATGTTTACGCACATATTTATCCGAATAAACAAAAAGCATTGTCGGACAAGTTAGAAAAAGTATATCGGGAGGATTTGAAATGAGCGGACTTGATAAAAACAGATTTCGCAATACAACAATCAGCTTTCGGGTTTCGCCGGAGGAACGGCTTGCGCTTGAGGCAAGAATCAAGGTGTGTGGCATACCAAAGGGTGAATATTTTATAAAATCACTGTTGCATCAGCGAGTTGAAATCTCTGTCGGAAAATATAAAAGCGACAGACTGGCACTTGAATTAAAAAAACTGCGAGAATCATTTGAAAGCAGCGGATGTGACACAAAAATATTATGCGAATGCAAGGCACTCTTGGAACAATTACAGGAGGTTACGGCTAATAACGAAAAGTTATTAGCCGGTGACTTTAAGACTATAACATAGAAAGGCGGGTATCAGTGAATGGAAAATTCTTCTCAATGCAAAATGATATATTCAAATGTGGGTTATCGGTGTATGAATTTATTGTGTATGCGTATCTTATGATGAAATCGGACAGAAAGACGATGACTTGTTATCCGTCAGCGGCTAAAATTGCGGCAGATTGCAATATCAGCATATCACAGGTGAGAAAGGTGACGGCTTCTTTGGAAGAAAAGGGATTTATCACAAAAGAAATGCGGTATCGAAAAACCGCAAGCGATAAAAATCATCAAACAAGTAACCTCTACCATATAGAGCCACTGCCTACACTATACAGAGGCACTCCCTCCGTATTAAATACCCACTCCCTGTCTGATAAAGAGGGGAAATAAATATATCAATAACCAATTTACAATATTCATTTATCAAGAACCACTACAACAAGAAGGTGAGGTTGTGGATTTAGAAACAGAAAAATTCAACTATTATCTTGACGAGTGTTATTTTTACTCCGAAAGAGATAAGGAATTTTCAACCGAAACCGAAAAACAGCTTGCAAGGAAATCTATGGAGCTTTTATGGAATAAGCCGAGCATAAATGTAAACGGCATTACATATTCAAATCAAGAAATACGAAAGAAATTGCTTGATGAGATGATGCCGGAGATTTTGGACAGGGCCGTAGAAGTGTATAGACAGGCAAAAGATGTAAAATCTGAGACAGCATACCTTGCAAGCTGCATTTTCAGAACGCTCATAGATTATGATGCATATATAGAACGGTTATTCAGACAAACATACAAATTTTAGGAGGAATTACAATGAAATCATTATTTGAACAAAAAGGCGGAACTTACACAAAGGTCGGAGATTATTATCTTCTAAATTTATCGGCAGCCGGTGATAATTATAAAATCGGCAAATACGGCAGAACAAGACGGAACTATCTCAAAAAGTACAGAAAAAGCAAATACACTGCCTTGATGATTACCGGAAAACTGCATAGCCATTTGCACGATGTTGATGTCAAGGCACAGAAGATTTTGGAATGTTTTATCAAGGACGCAGAAAAAACCGCACCCGATAAGGCAACGCACCAAATGGAATGGGTTGGGCATATGAACAATGCAAAGGCTTGTGCGGAGGAGGTCATAAATCAGAGGTTGATTTATGTAAGCAGATAGGGTTTATAATCAAGAGGCAGAGCTTTTGTAGTAGCAAGCACGGCGTTTGTACTCCCAAAAGCCCGCTTGTTCGTGGCTCTGCCCCTAATACCCCTGGTTTGAAAGGAGAGAAAACCTATGAGAGCAAATACAAATAAGCTGAATTTTTATGTTGATGACGATGTGAAGAAAAAACTTAAAAAGTTATCAAAAGAATCAGGACTGACGATGACTGCCGTAATAACGAAGCTTATTATGGGTTATCAAATTCAACCGCTTAAAACGGAAGAACTGCTGCGTATATACAAGGAATTAAATCATATCGGAGGGAACATAAATCAGATTGCATATCTAGCAAACAGTGAACGGCATATTACAAATGACAAGATAAATGAAGCGGCAAAGCTGATGAATGATATATGGCGATGTGTCAGAAGTTACGGTAGAAACGCTTAACGGTATCTTGATTAAAATATTACAAATTATTTGTATAAAACAGAGAAAATCAGAAAATGATATTGCTTTTATTCGAGTTTTGGAATATAATATATATTAACGAATAAGGAGTGTAGTCATATGGAAATTATGTCCGCAAGAGAAGCAGCTGATAAGTGGGGCATCTCACAAAGACGAGTAGCTGTGCTTTGCTCTGAAAACAGAATTGCCGACGCTGAAATGTTAGGTAATATGTGGGTGATGCCGTCAAATGCAAAAAAGCCTATTGATGCGAGAAGTACAAGGTACAACAAGTCGGATGAAAAGACGGTTAAACCGTTTTTGAAATGGGCAGGCGGAAAAGGTCAGCTTTTGAAAGAGATTGAAAAGTATTACCCGTTTGAGGATGAAAATATAACAAAATACGCAGAACCTTTTGTGGGCGGCGGAGCTGTGCTTTTTGATATTTTAAGTAAATACGATTTGAAAGAAATATATATCAGCGACATAAATGCCGAGCTTATCAATACCTATCGCATTATCCGCAATGATATTGATGCTTTGGCCAGAGTGCTTTCCGTTATGCAAACGGAGTTTGTTCCGATGGATACTGAAAGTCGTAAAGCGTATTATATGCAAAAGCGTGAGCGTTTTAATGATTTAAAGGTGAGCGGTGATGAAAATATCAATATTGAAAAAGCGGCGTTGATGATATTTTTGAATAAAACCTGTTTTAACGGACTTTATCGAGTGAATAAAAAAGGACTTTTCAATGTACCTATGGGAGCATACAAAAATCCGCTTATCTGTGATGAAAAGAATCTGCGTGCGGTATCGGAAAAATTGCAAAATGTGAAAATTGTTTGCGGTGATTATAAGGAATCAGACGATTTTATTGACGAAAATACCTTTGTATATTTTGATCCGCCATATCGACCTATTACCGATACGGCAAGTTTTACCGCATATACGGAAAATCTGTTTAATGATGAAGAACAAATCGAACTTGCACATTTTGTTGACGATATGCACAGAAAGGGTGCTAAAATAGTAATAAGTAATTCGGATCCAAAAAACTCAAATACAGAAGATGATTTCTTTGATAATATATATTCTGCTCATAAAATCAAGCGAGTGGAGGCTACACGAATGATTAATTGCAATAGCGAAGCAAGAGGAAAAATCAAAGAATTGCTAATATCAAACTTTTAAGGAGAGTTTAATTTTATGATAAAGAACGGAAAAGGTGGAGGAAATACAAAAACAGGACTTGTATTTGAGGGAAAAACTGATTTAGCCACTTTTTTAAATAATCAAAATGGGTATTGTGTGACAGATAATGTTGTGTTTTATAATGATGAGAAAGTTGCTCGAATTTTCAAAAAGCACGGATTTTATAGATTTTTGGAGGAAGTCGGAGTTGATTGGACGAAGATTATTTCAAAAAAGCTTCTGCCAGATGACAGTATTTATGTAATTATTAATAACACACTCTTTATTATTGAATGCAAGTATCAACAAGTGGCAGGGTCCGTTGATGAAAAATTACAAACCTGCGATTTTAAAAGAAAACAATATCAAAAATTGATGGCATAACTAAATATTGATGTAGAATACATATATTTATTGTCAAATTGGTTTAAAAATCCTAAGTACAAAGATGTATTAGACTACATTATAAGTGTGCGTTGTCAGTATTACTTTGAATATATACCGCTTACAAAGTTGGGATTACCGGTACCGCCAAATTATGAGGAGGAGTAAAATAATGTCGAGAAATTTTAATAACTGGTTATCAGGATTTCGTAATAGTATTGCGGATTACGGCTATTATATAGATTTTGAAAAGGTTCATAGAAATGTAGATAATATCAGGGTTGAGCTTAATATCTTAAATTCTCTTATTGGCTCAAAGAATATTGAAGCTGATTTTGAAACTTTGCTTGGGAAATATCCCGAAGTGTTAAAATGTATTCCGTTGCTTTTGGCTGTACGGGCGAATGAGATATATTGTCAGGATGAAAATGGTGGTCATTTGTTCCAATTTGATTTTGGTAAGTATCCGCCGAATTCTCACGCTTACTATGAACGATACAAATATTTTATGAGACAAACCGGATTATTTGATTTGTTAGAAAATCATATCATAAACAACTTGGTTGATTATGCAACGGGTGTTGAAACAGGACTTGATTCTAATGGTCGCAAAAATCGTGGCGGACATCTCATGGAAAATTTAGTTGAAAGTTTTATCCAAAAAGCCGGATTTGTTAAAGATGAAAATTATTTTAAGGAAATGTATATTCATCAAATTACCGAAAAGTGGGACATTGATTTATCTGCGATTTCAAATCAAGGCAAAATGGAAAAACGCTTTGATTATGTAGTTAAGACGGATAATATGATATATGGTATAGAAACTAATTTTTACGGAAGCGGCGGCTCAAAACTCAACGAAACTGCTCGCAGCTATAAAACACTTGCCCTTGAAACCGATACAATAGACGGATTTACTTTTATTTGGTTTACGGACGGCAAAGGTTGGACAAGTGCAAGGCACAACCTTGAAGAAACATTTGATGTTATGGAACACATTTATAATATCAACGATATGGAAAATGGGATAATTCAAGAGGTTTTTAAATAATGGCGGAAAAGAAAATAAAAAAGTGGGAGCCGGAAGATTTTGAACTTGAAATGACAACGCATTGGTCATTTCCGAAGCGTGGCGATTGGGCTACACACGATGCAAAATGGCGTGGTAATTGGTCGCCGTATATACCGAGGAATATTATACTCAGATACTCACAAGAGGGAGATTTGGTTCTCGATCAATTTGCCGGAGGCGGAACAACTCTCGTTGAAGCAAAGCTTTTGAATCGTGATATAATCGGTGTTGACGTAAACGATGTTGCACTTGAGAGGTGCCGGGAAAAGACGGATTTTGAATATGAACCGGCAAAGGGTAAGGTATATATCAAAAAAGGTGATGCGAGAAATCTTGATTTTGTTCCCGATGAAAGCATTGATTTAATATGCACTCACCCTCCGTATGCGGATATTACCAAATACAGTGATGGCATAGACGGGGATTTGTCACAATTAAAAGTGAAAGATTTTCTTGAAGAAATGAAAAAGGTTGCGGCAGAGAGTTATCGTGTACTAAAAGTGGACAAGTTCTGTGCAGTTCTTATGGGAGATACACGTCAAAAAGGATGTATGATACCGATGTCATTTGAGGTTATGCGAATTTTTGAAGATGCGGGATTTAAGCTAAAAGAGCTGATTATAAAAGAACAGCATAATTGCAAAGCAACGGGATATTGGAAAACAAATAGTGTGAAATACAATTTTTTGCTAATTGCACACGAGTATTTGTTTGTATTTAGGAAGTGAGGGAATGCGTGTTTTGTTAAAAATGCGAATTTACATGCGGATAGTATTATGATATAATTTACATATTAAAATGAAAGGAGGGATTCTAGTGGATAATTCAACGATTTTGAACCGTATATTTACACAAAATACTTTTAAGGAAATTTTAAATGATGATGCTATAAGTGAAACATATTTAAATGTTATAAAAAGATATACTATAGATGATGCACATAAGAAAAATTTGGAGTTAATATCCGAAATATATGAATATATGGACAAAAACTATAGAAATGAGTATTTCTATAAAAATACGATGTTAAACAAATTATTATTAGGAGTACATAAGCCTAATACAACAACGGCATTAACAGAAATACCCATTGGTAGATCTAAAGCAGATTTTATCTTGATTAACGGAAAAGCTATTGTATATGAAATAAAAACAGCTTTAGACACTTTTGAAAGGCTAGAGTCTCAAATTTCCGACTATTATAAGGCATTTGATCATGTTGCGGTAGTTACAGATCAAAAAAACAAGAAATTTGCAGAAAAAATGTTGGGAGACACACCAGTTGGAATATATCTTTTAACTAAAAGAAATCAGATTAGCACTTTAAAAAAACCAGAAAAATATGATGAAGAATTATCAAAACCAGAAATATTCAAAGTTATGAATAAAAACGAGTTTGAATCTGTATTGAAGCAGGTCTATACAGAATTGCCTAAAGTTGCTCCAGTTTGGCACTACTCAAAGTGTTTGGAAATGTTTAATAATATCGATATATCGATTAGTTATCCTCTTTTTTTGAAAGAATTGAAAAAGAGAAATAAAATTATTATTGAAGAATATAAAGATGTTCCATATGAATTAAAAACATTGGTATATTTTTCGAAATACAAACACAATGATTATATGAAGTTGCATGAGTTTTTAAATAGTAATTTTAAGGAGGGTGAGTAATAATGTATTTCCCATATTTAAGAGGACGTCAATATGAATTGATTGCAATTCGTGAACTAGTACAAAAAGAAAAATTAAGTAGTTATGTTATTCCGATAATTGAACCTGTAAAATTATCATCTACACTATCGAATACTATAGGCATTTGTGAGGGAAAAAATAATTCTATTGCTTTTGTTGTAAATCCTCAAGTTGGCTCTTTGTATGCAGACGCACGCAAAGATAAGACGGGAAAAAAATTGAATGATTTATTTACAATGGTGATTCAGAGTAAAAATGTAATTAAAGCTATTATAGCAGGAAATGATTCTGAATTGAAAGTAAATGATTTGCTTTCGAATGGGATTGATATGAATGAAATAATGTCCATTTACCTTGATAGAGAGGGAATTTCTGACTATGAAATGCTATTTAATAAATCTGCAATGTATAATGTTATCCCATATGATATGGCCTTTCGAAGAATACGTGAAAAGAGAATTCTGTTGTTTGACAGGTTTGAGGCAATAAAGAAGGAGCGTAATAATGACTACGCAAAAAAAGAAGATGAGTTTTTTTCGGATGACCATTTATATTATAATACTGATGGGTATTTGGGCTTTTCAGATTATTCTATCGTAGGTCATGATTATCAAGAAACTGGTTTTGCTCCTTATGCAGTTGCGATACACGTAGTATATTTTGATGAAGAAAAAAATCTTAGAATTCGTCATTTTGTTTCTGATAGTAACGATGATATTAGCGACCCTGCGAAAAAATTCTATGAAGCAGTGACAAAGTTGGTAAAATGGAATTCTAAAATGCATCTTGATACCGAAGGAATAAAAATGTTCGAGGAGCTCCATAGAACAGGAGCATATCCGGGACTGGGTGTAGTAAAGAAACTGTCTATTATGCATCATTTGCAACTAATGGGAGAATATTTAGAGGAAAACACAATATGAAAATTTGCTTGAATTGTTTTTGTGATTCTGAAATAAGAAGCCGTATAAAATCTTATGACAGTAAAGGTCAATGTGGTATTTGTGGTCGCAGAGATACTTACATATATAACACAGATACGGATGAATATTTAAATGGAATCTTTGATAATATCATTAATCTATATGTTCCTGTATCGTCGCTTGAAATTAAGCCGGATGTTAAAAATTGTGTTTACATCAAAAATGAACTCGTAGAGAATTGGAACATATTCAACAACCTCTCGGCAACACATGTTCATACTATCATAAAAGCACTTTCTAAAGACCTATATGCGGAAACCCCAGAATTAATAGATGAACCGGTAGTGAATCAATTAACTACGGACAGTGAGTATTTTAAAGCTAATTCATTGTTGAAAGAATTTAGTTGGGAGCAATTTGTAGAAGCACTCAAACATGAAAATAGGTTTCACACTAACTATATTGATACAACTATATTAGAGATTTTTTGCTCATTTATAAGAAAGAGCTATAAAACTGGCGATAAATTTTATAGAGGAAGAATTTCTAGCGAAGAAGGATATGATTGCGGAAATATGGGGCCTCCCCCTAAAGATAAAATTACTGAAGGTCGTGCAAATTCAGCAGGAATACAA